>Ga0078972_1008493_pt1 | contig 21423 bp, 20 predicted proteins | sample YelNatPaOPGAMG01_FD_67568 | JGI IMG/M metagenome (GOLD analysis project Ga0078972, IMG submission 67568) | Hot spring thermophilic microbial communities from Obsidian Pool, Yellowstone National Park, USA - OP-RAMG-01 (SPADES assembly) (version 2) | ecosystem: Environmental > Aquatic > Thermal...
ATGCTGGTTGGAACGATCCTGCAAGGGCAGGAGAATGGTATGATTTGGGTTGGATGGACCATCCTGTAGAAGCTCGAAAATGGTATGATGCGGGATGGCATGATTCAGAAATAGCATATGAATGGTATGATGCGGGGTGGACGATAGAAGAAGCAGACAGATGGTATAGTGCGCATTGGTATAATCCGTATTATACAAGAGTTTGGTATGATGCAGGTTGGAGAGATCCGTATATTGCTAATGAATGGGATACGGAACTTTGGAGTGCTGGGATGGCGTATAAGTGGTACAGGGCGGGATGGAAGGATGGTGGAGAAGCATGTTATTGGTACAGGGCGGGATGGGATGATCCAAAGGAGGCGTTAGCTTGGTTTAAAGATGGTTATGATAATCCGGTAGAAGCTCTTAAAAGGTATAGAAAAAGGAAAACCTAAAAGGCCAAGAGAGAGAATGATGTAGTGTTAATAACACTATAGATTGATTTAGAAAAACTTAGTTTGTAAAGGAGGTAAAGAATATGAGATTAACAATTGTAAATGTTTCGGATGATGTAGTTTCTTTTGCGGGGGTACCTGCTTTGAAGTCTGGTGAGACTTGTACTGTCGACATTGCTGATGAGATTTACTACGGCGAATCGGTCGAAGGAGAAAGTACAGCAGTTAAGATGTGGCAATCGATTAGCAGTTTAAGAAGTGCTGGAAAGATTACGGTTTTTGCTTCGCAGTCTGCTAATATAGAGCCGGGAGCAACTGCTAATCCCAAACAATCAGCGATTGCAAACTTATCGACGGTGTCTTCGATTTCAGGAACGGAATCAGTAGATTCTTCAGCAGTTTTGAATTCGATAAACAATTTGGTGAGCAAGGTGAACACGATTTTGAGTGCGTTGAGAAATGCAAACATTATTTCGACGTCGTAGTAGTTGGGTGATATGTATTATGGTTTGATTGACAAAGTTGAAGAGTTATTGGCGGCTGATTTGAGAGAATTTTTTAAGGGAAGGGTGTCTTTATATGTTGAACAAGGGGATGTGTTGATGGAATTATTGGGGAATGAGATATTTGATGTTGTTAGAGGATTTGTTCCTGAGCGTAGAAAATTGCCGTTTTGTTATGTGTTGGCGGACAGGGCAACGGTAGGGTTGTCTGGTTTAGGAGGAGAAGTAGCATATAATGAAAAGGTGGCAACTTTGACATTAAATAATGATTACTTTGACGTAACAGATGTTAGGGTAATGGAAGTCGATTACAAGGATATGGTGAGGACTTTGGAGTTGTATCCGGAGTTGTTTAGTACACCATCGTCTGTTCCGGCTATTGAAGTAAGGGATATATTGAGACAGCAATTGTGGGACGGTGTTTTGGCAAGTTTGGTGGATGGAAAAGTATTGCTGCAGTTTGATGGTGATGTGAATGTAATTTCAGTTTCTCCGGAATTAGGTGTATCGCCAGGATTTTATGAAGCGGTCTCGTACCAAGTGAGGTCAATTTTTGCTGAGACAAGTGTTGAAATAGGTTTTGGGGCCGAAAGCGAGCGAACAGTATCTCGGATTGCTGATGCGGTTTTGATGTGGTTGAAGAGTGTGAGAAGTGAAAGAAAAGGAGTAGTTTCAGAGAAGGATGGTATGGTTGAGCTGGTAATAGGCGCTGAGACATTGGGCGGGGTAGCAACGGCAAGTTTTGGAGCAGGAGATAATTATTTGCTTTTGTATCAGAGAATGGTGTCCGTTCCTGTCTCGGCTTTTTTATATGAGAGAATTTCTTTGGATAAGGTAGAAGTAAAGCAAATGGAGGTGTGAATTATGACATATGTGAAGCCTGGAGTTTATATTTCAGAAAAGTTTGGGGTAGGTGGTGTAGTAACGGGAGGATTTGTAGTTCCTTGTCTTGTTGGCGTAGGTTCTACATATAAGAGATATTGGGATGAGGAAATAGTTAAAGGAAAGTATAAACAGATAATTGTTGTGGGAGCCAATGGAGTAGCGACTTTATCTTATAAATCGACTCAAAAGAAATATGATTGTGCTTTGTATAAGAATGGTCAAAAGATGCCTGACGATGCTTATAATTTTACCAACGAAACGACAATAACAATTCAGGAAGCTTATAGAGATACATCAGCAACTTGGGAATTCGAATATTTAGCTGTGAATAAGGATTTTGATAGTTTAGCAAATGACGCAGAGAAGTTGCAATATGTAAGCAAAACTGCAGGAGGGGGAAGGCCTTATCGTTTGGGTATTGACTATAATTGGGATAAGTCTGTTGACAAGAAAAAGATAGATTGGAGTGTTTTAACAGCGGCGACGGTAACAGGGGTATCTGGACCATTTAATTTGTCAACGAATAATAAGATAAAGATTTCGGTGGATGGGAAGAGTCCAATTGAGGTTGTTATTACAGGAGCAAATCAGAGTGCAGTAACGGCTGCTGAAGTAGTGGAAGATATAAATTCAGCAGCAGGCACTGCTTGGGGAACAAGCTATAACAGTATAGCATCTGTTTCTACAAATAAGGTAGTAATAACATCTGTGTTGAAGGGTGTCAGTGGGAGGATAAATTTTTATACGCCGTCGAGTGCTGATGCGACGAATACGATATTTGGGATTGTTCCTCCAGCGTATTTTTTGGGAACTGGAGAAGCACCTCAGTTGGGGCAGACTTATTATGTTACTTATGATGCTGTGAGGCCATCTGAAGATTATAATGTTGTGAAAATGTATTTTAGTTATGACTCTGTTTTTAAGGATATTGGGCCGGTTACGAGGAACAATGATTTAATGGTGGCAGCGGAGTTGGCCTTTCTGAATGGTGTCCAGCAGTTAGGAGTTGTTCAAGTAAAGGATAGTGATGGTGATGGAATATATATGTATGGTGATTGGGTGGCGGCGCTTAATGCAATTAAGGAATCGAGAGAAGTAACAGACTTGGTTTTGCTAAATGCAGATGAGGATGTGATGTCTTATGCTGTTGGGGTAATTGAAGAGGAATCTGGTTTGTATAGAGGGCATTGGATGGGAGGTTGGTTTGGAGTTGGTTTGGATACTCCAATAGGAGATCCGGATGTGGCTGGATCAATAGTGTATACAGCGGCAAGAACACTGCAAGTATCAGCAAATTCACCTGCAAGAGGGAGAATGATTTTAGTAGCTCCGCCGAATGCGAAGTATACACTAACTGAAACAGATACGAGAATCACAGTAGAAAAGGAGTTGGAGAGTTACTTTCTTGCTGCTGCTCTGGCGGGTATGTTGGCTGGTTTGGATATAGTTTCTGATTCTTTGTTGAGAAGAAGAGTAGTGGGAATTACAGCTTCATCTTTGACTTTGACGGAAAGTGAAGCAAGTTATTTGGCAAGTCATGGGGTAACTCCGATTATAAATTCTGGAGGAGTTGCATCTGTGTTTGATTATATAACAACCGATACAATAGATGAACTGTATTCAGAACCGAACATAAGGGTGCAGAAAGATTATTTAGCAAAGAGAATACGGGATAGATTGGACGCTTACATGATAGGAATTACTCCGGATAATTTAGACGAGTTTATTCACGAATTGAAAGCGCAAATAGCAATAGAGATTGAAGCAGCTATATCCGATAAAATAATTGCTCCGTTCCGGACAGATAGTGGTGTACCGCGAGCACTGGATTTGGCCAATGATATTAAAGTATTTAGGTCACAAGTAAAGAAGACGGAGTATAGATTCGTGTACTGGTTCCAGGCGAAGTGGACAGTGAAGCGTATATTTGGTGAGTACTGGGTAGATACTGCTTTGTTAGGATAATTGTAAGGAGGTAGTAATTATGGCAATACCGCAAACAAAAGTTAGAACGAGTTTAGGTTTAGAGGTAAGGGCGAAAGGGGTGACAGTAGGGTTTATTCAGTCATGGAATGTTAGTTTGACGAGAACAGTAACACCTGTGTATGAGTTAAACCCTGTGTCAGGGGGGAAGCCAGTGGATTTGGTTCCGGGCAATGACACTGATTTGAGAATTGATGTGGGAAGGATGGATTTGCATAGGAAAAAGATGGAGGATGTTTTTGGGACAACGAATATAGCTATGTTATCTGACCAGTCGAATCCGTTTGAAGTGATAGAGAGTTGGATGAATCCTGATGGTTCTGTAGAAAGGTATGTTTACACTGGTTGCTATTTTTCGAGAATATCAAGAAGAGTAGATGCAACAGGGAATAGGACGATTGTTGTAGAAGGTACGATAAATTATGTGGAAAGGAGAAAATTATAGTGGGATATTCTGACTTGGTCGTTTTTGATGTAGTTAATAGACTGAGAGAAATGCGGGATCTGAGTAGGGAGGAGATTAGTGCTCTATTAACTGAGATGGTAAATATGGGGTTGTTGTTTAAAGACGAAATGGATGAAATTTTAAAGAAACTGGAAGAAGAAGGAGAAGGAGAAGAGGAGGAGGACGATTATGGGGAATAAATTATTGAATGTGATTAAAGACGAGTTGTGGAAGGGAGCAAGTTTTAAAGAAATAGAACTCGGAGGTCATAAGTGGAAGTTGAAAACGTTAAATGACGGAGAGACTGTTTGGAGGGACAAGTATGTCCAAGCATCTGCTTCATACAGTTTTGTAACTTCACAGAGGGCTCCTACCGTAGCGGTGTCTTTAATAGAAATAGACGGAGTGCCTGTCAGAGATTTAGTTTTGTCTGATGACGAAAAGAGCGGCGATTTTGCGGCGGCGGAGGATTGGTTGAGAGTATTGGGGTTTAGCAGTGTGTCAGAGAGGTATAAAGTAGCCGAGAAGGTTTTGGAATGGTTGCAAGAGTTGCCCACTGAGATAGTAGAAGAGTTGTACAAAGTTTGTTTGGAATTGGAAAGAAATAGAAGAGAAATTATGGAAAAAGTTTTAAAAAAAACTTTGAGTTAGATTTTATAGATAAAGTTTGTTTAGAACTTATGCTGTATGGGGTGGGGAAATGGGCTGAGTCGGGGTTGTCGTTGTTTAGAAAGATGGTGTTATATTTGGTGATTAGGGAGAGGGAAAAGGAAAGGGTCGATGTTTTAGTCTCTGTTTTATCTTCTTTGTTAGGTTTAAAGTTTTCTGGAGAAAAAGTGGTTCCACTATCTGCATTTATCAATCCCGAATTAGTTAGTAGATTGTTATCCGAAGAGACGTTGTCGTCTGGTGAACTACATTTGTCTGAAGAAGAAGTTTTAAGTATTTTAGAAAGTGAGGAACAGGATTAATGCCTGACGGCGAAAATCTGCGTGTTGGAAGAAGAGAAGTTGAAGAGATGTTACACAGATTGCGTCGAATGTCTGAAGCTTCTGTGAGTATGGAAAAGGTTGTAAGGTCTTTTGTTCAATTTGGGAACGAACTGAAGACAATTTCGGAAGAGTTAAAAAAAGCTTCAAGTGTGACTGAAGAATCGGTGAGGAAAGTTTCTGATTCAACGACATTTGCAACCAATAAGCTTCGGGATGCTTTTAGAGAAATAGCACGAGAAGGATATAATTTGTATGGCCGGTTAGGGTTTTTGGGAAGTGCTATTGAAGCTGTGGGTACTGGTGTAAAGAAGTTGATACCGGGGTTGGAGGAAAAGAGCAGTGCGTTGAGAAAGGTTGTAGATGTACTTGAAATAATGGGGATGTTGTATCTTGCTTCATATTACTATTCTTATGAAGAGGAAGCAAGAGTACATAGAGTTGCACTGGCTTATAGAGGATATGCAGGGGCTGCTGAAGCGGTTGCAAAGGTGGTTAGGGAAGAGGTTATGAGGTTAAGGGAAGTATGGGGAATGTCGGCTGAGGAAGCGGAGAGATATATAGCTTCGATGGCTGGTTTAGGCAAAGTAAATATAGGTTCTTTAAGATTTTTGGAAGATGCATTTTTGAGATTAAGTTACGCTTCTGGATTGTCTGTGGATGTACTACGCGGTTTGTATAAAGATTTAAACTATTTGACCGACTTGAGTGGCAGGGCAGGTAGTCAGATAGTAGGTATGCTGACAAATATAGCGGCGCATGGAAAATTGACAGGCATGGCGATTGGTGATTTTGTGAGAGATGTTGTTGATGCCGCGAAGGAAATGTCTTTGTTCGGAAGAAGGGGACAGGAAGATTTGGCCGGATTGTTTGAACACATGAAGAGAGTGCTGGGTGGAGGTGCTTTTGGTGTTGAGGGAGTTCGGCAGGCTTTTGGTATTGTGACAGGTACAGTTGCGCAGTTATTGAGAGATCCGGCAATGTATATGTGGGTCAGGGGAATTAGAACAGAAACACCTTATACGTCGATAGCGGAAGATGTCCGTAGTTTTTTGTTGAAGGGCGGAGGAGGGTTTGACCAAGAAAAGGTGTTTAATTTGTTTATGCAATTTGTGAACAGGTTTTTGCAATCAGGTACATTAGAGGCATTGAGAGGGTTTTTGGTTGGAGAGCGTCCTACAGTTGAAAATATTGCGATTGTGGATGCAATAATAAAAAATTTGCAGATATTGAAAAATATGGAAGAAAAGGGCGACGTAGGGAGAAGGGATTTTGAAAGAGCGAAAAGAGAATTGCAAGAACAGATTTCTCGATATGTAAAAGATTCTATACCGTTGGTAGAACGAATAACACGTACTCTTGACCAGGTTTTGAGATACTGGCTGCCTGGTTTTAGTAATGTTTTAACCAGTATTTTGATGGTGTTGTCGGGAGGTTTTGTAGGAATACTATGGTCACTTGGACATTTGAGGGAACTTTTGTTTGGAGGGGAAAGGGGAAGGCAACCATTGACAGAGATAAGGGGATTAATAAATCAAGCTATTGAAAGAGGAGCAATGGGGCTTGAGGAAATATCAAAAGGCTGGGATATATTGAAGAAGGAATTGGGGGATATTGCCAAGACAGCGGAAAGAGGGGAGACAGAAAGGAAAGAAATAACTATTGGAGAGTTTTTTGAAAAGATAAAGAAATTGGCGGAGGCAGAAGCAAAAGAAGTAGAGACAAAAGCGGGTGTACCTTATTCGATGGAAGAAAGATATAAGCAGATGGCTGAAGACTGGGAAAAAGTGTTTGGGAAGAGTTACTTCAAAGATATGTTAAAACCAGAGACTTCTCCTCCTGTTAGCAGGGGAAGGGAAGATCATTTGTCTTTTGAAACACAACCGTCTCCATTGTTTGGAGGCAGATTGAGAGCCAGAAAAGAAGTTGTTCCTGGTAAGGAGATTACTTTTACATTGTCGGTTGGAGACATAATGAGGGTGTTGTTAGGTGCCCCGAGTAGATAGAAAGGTTATTATAGATGAAATAGTAAAAAGGTCTTTGGAGTATGGAGTTAATCCAGCTTTGTCTCTTGCTGTGTTTTATGTTGAAAGTGGGTTAGATCCAATGGCATTGAACAAAGTAACAAAGGCGGCAGGAATTGCTCAGTTAATGCCTTCAACGGCAAGAGAGTATGGTGTAACGAACGTTTTTGATTATAGAGAGAATGTAAGAGCAGGTGTGGCTTTATTAAGGGATTTGATAAGACAGCATGGTTTTGATTTGAGAGAGGTTTTGAGAAGGTATGGAGGGTTTAGGACATATCGAACAGCGCAAAGATTAGATGAATATGTAAAGAAGGTAGTTTTTGCGTGGTTTTCTGTTGCAGATATTTTAGTGGAAATAGTTTTGACTAAAAGTGATTTGTTGAAGTTGGGAGTGCAAGATGTCAGAGGAAAATAAACCAAAGACAGTCAGGCCAGGAGGAGGAGGCGAAGGGAGATGGACTTTGTCTTGGGGGTATAGGACAGAGGAGGGAGGTTTGTCAAGCGCAAGAGAAGGAGGGGAAACAAAGTTCTATGTAAATCCGACTTCTGTCAGAGTTGTTGCGAGAAAGAGGCATGTGGTAACAGATACTTTTGGTAATACCGCTGTGATGCCCTGGTACGATGTAAAAGGGAAAACAAATGTTGACCACATTGATATTGAGTTGGGCGGGGTTGGTAATGTGTATTATTATTCTGATGTAGGAAAGAAAAGCAGAGAAGCATTGTTGGATTTGTATAATTTAACATTGTCTCCGTTTTGGGTAGAAAAGGACGGAGTCTATAGAGAATGTGTATGGGAATTAAGATGGAGAACACCAGTTTTTGGGAGTGAAGGGAAAGATATTGTAGTTCTTGGATACATTTTACAACCGATGGCGATTGAAGAATCGGCAGGTTCTCCTTGGTTACCGACGTGGAGATTGGTTTTTACAATAATGCCACCTTATGTAAGGGGGTTTTTGGAGAAGATTAAGAGGAAGGAAAAAGTAGCAGTATGATTTTGGTGTATGTGAATGGAGTTAAGTTGGATGTAAGTGCTATTGGTTCTGTATCAGTGAGGTATGATGTAGTCCCAAGTTTATCTGCATGTAATATAGAATTATATGAGTCAGGGGGAAGGTTTATTGTAGGTTCTTTGAGAACAAAGAAGACGGAGTATAAGGATCTATTAAATAAATCGATAAGCAGGGGAGTTAAACAAGATTATTATTTACCAGTTTTTAAAGATAATGATGTTGTTCATGTATTTGAGAGGAGAAAGGATGGTTGGTGGTGGCTGTTTCATGGATTTGTGACGAACGTTTCGTATAATTTGAGTAGTAGTGGAGAAGAGAAGATACAATTGCATTGTGAATCAGGATTGAAGAGTTTGAAGAGGGCTTTTTTGGCTGTTAATTCGTTTAGAGTTCCGGAGGAATTAACGAGTGAGGAATTGGGAAGCAAGGTTGAAGTTTTGATAGATGTGTTTCAAAATGTTCCTTTTTCCCAAAGAACGATGTCTCAGAAGTTAAGAGTACTGTTTGAGGGTGGAGGAATTGCTAAAGAGAGGAAGCTAACAGGAGAAGGAGAATTTAAAGTAATTAGTAAAATTGTAAGCACGGAAGAAGATGTATGGAAATATGTAGATGATTTAAAAAGTTTAAGTAAGATAGGAAATGTCCCCGAGTCTGTAATTGATAGTGTTGTTCAAAACAACTATGATCCTCAAAAAAAGAATATATATTTATTATTGTTAGGCGATGGCAATGTTATTGATAGATTATATAGTATTGTACTTGGAAAGTGGACATTATCTCCGCCGCCATATGTAGATAAGTTGTCAGTTTTAAATCAGATAATTAATCCTGTAAATTACATAGCTTATACTTTGCCTTGCGGCCACGTTGTGGTTGAACCATTGTTTAATGGTATCGTGGACGAAGAAGAAGTTATAGAAGATAATGATCTAAGGAATTTATCATACACGTTTTCAGGTAGTGATATTGTAACGGCCGTGATAACTTCCTATGGACCGAACATCCTGGGCAAAGAACAGAGAAGTGTTCGACAGGATTTAACAAGATGGCAGACTTTTCCTGTAGTGATGGATGAGGATGCTGTTAGGGCGTATGGGTTACGAATGATGGATATGGTAGAGGAAAAGATGGTGATTGAGACAGAGGAAATTGCGAGGGAATACGCAAAGTTTCTTTTGTCAAGATCATGGAGTATGGCAAAAACAGCGTCGGTGTCTGCGATTTGGAGGGGGAAAGGGGGATTGAACAGACCTTTGTTAGTAGGAAAAATAAAAGCAAGTTTTTTAGTGGTATCAATGTCGGTGGATGTCCAGTCGAGTGGCGCAAAGGAAGTATCCTATAGTTTAGGATATGGACTGACATGGGACGGAAAGGATTGGTCGGTTGATATGAAATGGGGCAGGTATTCATTGTTAAGTTTTCTATCCAGACTGAAGTCTATTTTGAAAATTGAAGATAAAAAGTTTGTGGTGATGTGATGGATTTTTCTTTGTTTGAGTTTAAAAAATTAGTTGATTTTTCAAAAATTTTTGAAGGGAGAATTGAAAGTGTAGATTTAGAGAAAATGTCTGTTGATATAGTTATGAGAGAAGGGGCAATTGTTGCTCGTAATGTAGGGATAAATTGTGGATATTTTTCAGAAGCAAATGGTAGCATGATGCTTTTTGTTCCACGTGTAGGGGATAGAGTGTTGGTAGGACAGAAGAACGACGATTCTTGGGAGATAGTTGGGTATTCAATAGGAATGTTTCCCGACGGGAAGTCAGCTTGGCAGGCTATTTTGAGTGATGAACAGGTGAATAAGCCTTATGTTCCTGCAGAAGGGGACTTTGTATTGGCAGTGAGAGGGGATGGAGGCAGATGCGCAGATGTTTTGGTATTGTCAAATGGTATAGTGTGGCTATCGGCGGGGTTTGTAAACCTGGTGTTAGACCAGATGATGAATTCTTTGAAAGGGTTAGCAGGCTATTTTAGATGGGATAGTGATTCCATCGTTATGGAGTTGGGAGGAGCACGGTTTGTTGAGAATGGTTTAGAGGTATCAGTTCCTTTGCAGAGTTTGTGGAAGGTATCGTCATTGTTGGATTCTGCTGAAATGTCTTTAGGATATGTAAATAATAAAGGAATACCAGAGTTAGTGGAAGGGGGGCAGGTAGTAGCAAGAGTAAAAGTTGGTCAATCAAGTATAAATCTTACGAAGGATGGTGTTGTTTTTGTAGAAGGTGAAAAACTGAAGATAAAAGTTGGAAAGTCTGTTTTGGTAATGACAAATGATGGATGTGAAATAACAACGGATAAGGTTACTGTTAAGAAGGATATGTTGGTAGAAGGGGAAGAAAAGGTGTTGGGCGGGTTGGAAGTAGAGAAAAAGTTAAAGGTGAAAGGGACTATTGAGGCGGAGGGAGATGGATTTACAGTAAACGAGAAAAAGATATCGGTGAAGGGAGATGAAGTATCTCTTTCTTCACAGAGGGTAAAAATAGATGGACAGAAAATTGATGTAAAAGGAGATGAAACACTAACAGGCAGTTATACATTGAAAGGGAGGGCTAAAATAGAAGGTGGTTTGGAAGTTATGGGAAGCGAAAAAGTTTCAGGAGATGTTTCAGGTTTTAGTTTTGTAGGAAGAAAGTTTAAAGGAGATGAAGGAGAGTTTGGAGGAAGTTTGTCTTTAATATTAGAGACAATACTGGACGCATTATCAAGTCATGTTCATTTTATTGAAGGCAAACCAACTACAGTTTCACCAATGTTACACGATTTGTCTGCGCATAAAACAAAGAAGTTGAAAGGTGTGTAGTGGCAGAGGAAAAGAGAATTCAGCAGGTATTAGCTTATTATGATAACGAAGACTGGGCTGCATGTGCATGCGAGATAGTAAGAAGGTTTGGTATCTCTGGAGGATTAGGTTTAGTTAAATCGATCAGAGAGTTGATTGAGTTTATTCGTTCAATCGAAGGAGTATTAAAACAAATAAGAGAAATGATGGATAGGGCTGATTTTTTAATGAGCGCGCTGCTTCCGTCTTCATTATGGAATTCTATGGTTTATCAGTTGATATCGAAAATAAAAATATGTCCTGCTATTACCGATTTGCTGTTGTCAATGGGAGAAGATGCCGGAGAGATTATTCGGCGTTCCAGTTTGAACAAATGGTTATCTGACAGAAAAGAAGTAATCAGCAAAAGTGTGGATGATAATATATCAAAGGTGCAGGATTGGTCTGCGTTGTTGATGAGACTGGAACAGATGATATTAGTAATGGAGAATTGTGTATCAGTTGCAACGGGTGGCCAGGGCTTTGAAGGCAATTTGTCAGGTGGGTTGGAAGTAGGGTTACCTGATTTTTCTGTACTAAAAAGGTAGAAAAATAAAATGAAGAAATTGATAGATTATTTAATAGAAGGCAATTTTTACAAAAAGAAGAGTTTGCCTTACAGATTATTGGGATATGACCTGATTATAGATACTTTGATCCCGTTGAGTGATGTAGAAGTGAGTGTTCCGGGAGGCCAGGTTGTTGTAAAAACAGATATATCGGGAATCGCGGTAGTGTCTGCGGGACTGGTATTAGGAGAAAATACGATAAAGTGGAGAGTGGCTGGGGAAAGTAATTGGAATTGGGTGACTGTTGATGTGTCGAATTTGGCTGTTTTATTGACCTCTGTTGAAGAGGTATTAAAAGATTTGGAAGATAGTGTGGAACTATTAGTAAGTGAAGTGGTTCTAAAGGAAACATCAAGAGCGGATATTTTTAAGTATTTATTTTGGGATGAGAGCAGATATAGACTGGAAGAATTAATGACAGCGGGGTTGGTAAGGGCAGGCAGGGAAGATGAGCTGGGTTATGTGATGAATGAATTGAGTGCTGTTGATGTATTAGATTATTGTGTTTTTAGGTCTAATTATTTAAAGGGTGATTGGTATTTTGACGGGGTATCTGGGATAGTAGAATATGACGATATATTGAAAACAGATACTTTGAGATTAGGGACGTCTGATCAGGGTTGGTGCTATGATAGTGTTTTCATAGAAGAAGAGGGAAACTGGATATTGTCTGTTTGGTGCAGAAGTATTTTTGGAAGCGGGTACATTAGATTGAGTTACATGATAGATGGAAATTGGATAGATGGGAATAATACTCCAGTGTCGACCGATTTTCAGAAGTTAGAAGTTAGGATTGATGGCAAGGTAAAGGCAGTTAGGATAGGGTTGAGTGGGAATGTGGTAGTGCGGTTGTATAATTGGAAATTGGCAAAAGAGGAGAAGGTTTTGCCTGTTGTATTGGGTGGGTATAGGGGAAATGAGGTTGTAATAGTAAGAACAAGTGAAGTTTTAAATAGATTTAAGTACGTATACGATGAAATAGATTTTGTTGATTATAGCAAACTAAGTTTTTCTTTTGTTGGGCACGATTCGTTTGAGTTGTTAAAGTGTAGGGAATATCGTGATTTGATGATGTTACTACAAAATAATGTTATGGAGGTAAGTAGTGTGTCTGAAGGTTTTTGGGTATATTGGTCTTTGGTTAGTTTTGTCGTGGTTAGCGCTTTAGTAATTTATGAATGGATGACATTGGGGGTAAAAGCATCAAGGGGATATGCGATGGGAGGAGCAAAGCCTACCTATTATCTCAGTGAAATAGACGGCATTCAATTTTCAGATGAGTCAGCAATTAATCCATCAGCAACTTTGGCAGTAGCCCGTCATTCTTTGGCAGGTGTAAATTCCTCATCAAGAGGATATGCAATGGGAGGTTGGGCGGGTAGTATTTCCAGTGAAATAGATGGAATTCAATTTTCAGATGAAACAGCAATAGATCCATCAGCAACTTTGGCAGTAGCTCGTGGACATTTGGCGGGCACAAATTCCTTATCAAGAGGATATGCAATGGGAGGCGAGAACAGCGGTGATTATTCTAATGAAATAGATGGAATTCAATTTTCAAATGAGTCAGCAATTAATCCATCCGCTACTTTGACAGTAGCTCGTCAAAGTTTGGCAGGTGTAAATTCCTCATCAAGAGGATATGCAATGGGAGGTAGTACCATTAATTATTCTAATGAAATAGATGGAATTCAATTTTCAGATGAAACAGCAATTAATCCATCAGCAACTTTGTCAGTAGCCCGTCATTCTTTGGCAGGTGTAAATTCCTCATCAAGAGGATATGCAATGGGAGGTTATGCTGGAGGTCTTACTGGTGAAATAGATGGAATTCAATTTTCAGATGAAACAGCAATTAATCCATCAGCAACTTTGTCGTTATCTCGTATGGATTTGGCAGGTGTAAATTCCTCATCAAGAGGATATGCAATGGGGGGGATGGATACCAGTGAAATAGATGGGATTCAATTTTCAGATGAAACAGCAATAAATCCATCCGCAACTTTGTCGGTAGCTCGTAATGATTTGGCAGGTTGTCAATCTGGAGGTATTTTGTAATGTGGTTTGACGGGAAAGGTTTTATCAAGGATTTTTATTATAAAGACAAATTAAAGATAAAGGAGTTTATAAAAATAGAGGGGCTTTTGTCAGGGGGGACTTATGTAATGTCGTTTTACGAAATGTTGCCTCTGTGTATTCTTGATGTTTATACTTTTGCTGGTTCTGCGGTGTGGATTGTTGATAGGGCATTTGTCACAGAGTCAGTGATTGAACAACCGGTTAAAGGTTATATGATGGGGGGATCTACAGGATTTTTGGGGGATGAAAGTTATTTGTCAGTTATTGATGGGATTGTTTTTGCTGGTGAAAGTACTTTTGGTTTATCTGTGACCTTGTCAGTGATTAGGGGATGGTTAGCCGGCGTCAATTCCTCGACAAGAGGATATGCGATGGGAGGGCAGAATAGTGGAGGGTATTCTAATGAAATAGATGGAATTCAATTTTCAGATGAGTCAGCAATTAATCCATCAGCAACTTTGTCAGTAGCTCGTGGACATTTGGCGGGTACAAATTCCTTATCAAGAGGATATGCAATGGGAGGCGAGAACAGCGGTGATTATTCTAATGAAATAGATGGAATTCAATTTTCAAATGAGTCAGCAATTAATCCATCCACAGCTTTGTCAATAGCTCGTACAAGTTTGTGCGGAGTTAATTCATCGGAAAAGGGCTATGCTATGGGTGGTTATGATGGAGGTGTTTTGGATAGAATAGATGGAATTAGGTTTAGCGATGAGAGTGCTGTGAATGTGTATGTGACTTTGTCTGTAGCAAGGCATTGGTTGACCGGGGTTAATTCATCAGAGAAAGGATATGCTATGGGCGGAGAAAATATTGGCGGAGATACTTCGGAAATTGACGGAATAAGATTTAGAGACGAATCTGCAATTAATCCAGAAGCATCTTTATCTGTGAGTAGAGTAGCTCCGACTGGTGTGAATTCCTCGATAAGGGGGTATGCAATGGGGGGTTATCTGAGTGGATATGGCAATACGAGCGAAATAGACGGGATAATATTTTATGATGACTCTGCAGTGAATCCCAGTTCGATTTTGATCTGGTCAAGGGGAACGGGGGCAGGGTGTCAATCTGGAGGTATTTTGTAATGATAATGGTTGATATTGTAGATAGGCAATTGCGGGTTTTGTTTGAGAGGGGCGATTGTGCTTACTCTTTGATAGGAGCAGATTTGAAGTTATTAGGAGAGGGTAAGGTAGTTGGAGTGAGTGGTGGATGTGTGTTTTGTAAGAATAAAGTAGGTTTATGGTGTTTTGAAGATGGGAAAAAGGCCTTTTTGGATGCTGATTGGGCAAGTGATAAGTATTATGTACGGGAAGGAATTTTGTATGAGAATGAGTTGGGAAAGGTATGTGAAGTGGATGGAGAGGTTTTTGAGGGATTTTCTTTTAATAATGTTGTTGTGTTAAAAGCATGGGAATGCATAGTGTCTATTGATGCAACTAAAAAGGAAAAGGAATATGTTGGAATAGCTGATTTGTTTGCTTGTTTTTATGCCAAAGAATTAGAGATAGGGATGATTGCATATAAAGATAAAGACGGGATGTTTGTAAAATACACGAGCAACTGGTTGGATTTTGGGCCGCCGGTAGGGATTGAATGTGTTTTGGTTAGACCATCAACCAGGTTTTTTAAAGGTACTTGGAATGGGGGAGAAGATGTTTCGTTGGATATGTGGTGGGCAATTTGTTGTAAGTTGGAGGAATTGCTATGAAAACATGGAAGATAGATAACGGCGATATAGTATTAGATAGTGTAGGAAAAATAGAGTTGATTTCGGGGAAAGAAAAGTTGTCCCAACTGATAAAAGAAATGCTTATGTCGGAAATTGATAACAGAGGGTTTGGGGCAAGTTTAGGGAAGTCTGGTTTTGGTGTAGATACTGAAATTTATGATGCATTGGATAGATTAAAAGTACTGCAAGATGCGAGTGAATATGACAGAGACGAAGACGAATTGTTTGGAGAAGTTGTGTCGTTGTCTGTGAGTGAGGATAAAGTGAATGTTAGTTTTAGTTTAGAAGTGTTGTCAATAAAAGGAGAAAAGGTTGTAGTGTAGGAGGATTAAAGTTATGGGAGCGAAAACAAGAACTTACTGGCAACAGAAGTTACAATCTTTGATTACAGAAAAAAATCCTGAGCTGGACGTTGAATTCGGGCCGATATTTGACTCGGTAGTATATCCAGTTTCTGTAGCATTGGAGGAGTTGTATGGTGAGTTGGATAAAGTAAGTATTTTAACAGATTTGTCCAGATGGCAGGAGTGGAGTGATGATGATATTGATAGAATAGCGTCAAATTATGGGTTGGTTAGAAGAGAGGGGACTAAAGCATATGGAGAGGTAATTTTTTATTCTGCTACGAGACCAACTGTTGATGTAAAGATACCGGCAGATACGGCAGTAGCAACTGTAGATGGGATAATGTTTAGAGTTCTAACTCCTTTAGAAGTGAGTGTTTCTAACGTGGATGCATATAAAAATGTAGTGACTGGGAGATACGAGTTTCCTGTTTTTGTTGAAAGTATAGAAACAGGAAAAAAGAATAATGTTGCACCTGGGTCGATTGTGGTTATTCAGGGAAGTGTTTCGGGAGTATCAAAAGTGGTCAATAGAGTAGAGATGAGGGGAGGATCTGATGAGGAGTCTTCTGTGCAGTTGCTGAATCGTATAAAATTATTGGTGCAAGGAGGTACGAGTAATTTAACAGAGAATGGGTTGAAACTAAAACTGTTATCTGTTTTCGATTTAGTATTGAAGAGTGTTGAAGTTGAAGCAAGTAGTCCGATTGTCAAAGGGGAATTGGATGTTTGGTATATAGGAGAGAGATTGGTATCAGAAGAGCTGTCTACGTACTGGTTTGGTAGCAGTGTGATACCATTTCCTAAGGGCGGAGTAAAAGATGTGTTAGAAGTGTACAGTGGAATAACTGTTTATGTAAAAGATGTAGACTGGCAGTTAGTGAAAGACGATTTTTCTGTTTACAAAGGAACAAGCAAAGCAAGAGACAAATTAGTATGGATAAGCACGAACAAGCCTGCATTTGGGTCTGAAGTGAGAGTTGTTTACGTCAGAAATGGCTTTAGAGACGACATAGAAGAATGGGGAAGTGCAAACAAGGTTTTGGGAGTGAACGTAAATTATAGAGAAGGAGAAGAAATCTATATAACATTGTCTATGAAAATCAGGTTGGTTGTTGGGTTTGGAGTTTCTGTTCTGGAAGATGTAAAGAAGGAAATCTATGATTACGTAAACAATAAAGGATTGGGGGAAAGTTTAGAGGAGAATGAGCTAATTGTGGTAGCGAAGGGGGTGGTGGGAGTCAGTTCCGCAGAAGTGACGAAGTTATGTAAAGAGGGAGATAGCGGTGTATATGATATAAGTGTTATGAAATCGCAGTATGTTGTGTTGAACTACGGTGATTTGGTGATTGAACAATGGCAATAGTAAATGTTTCGGATAGTTTGACAGTACAGGAATTTGGGTGGCCTCGTCTGGAACATATTGTGTTTTCATTCAGAGGAGGTGTTTATGACGACAGAGTAATAGCTCTTGTTGAAATAAAGGGAGATCCTGATACTGTTTGGTATAGTTTGAATGGACAAGACCCGGAATTATTTGGAGTAGAGATTTTTGATAGAAGATTTAGAGTAAATTTGTTGAGGAGTAAGGAGGTATGGGTAAAAGCAGTATATGGTAGTTATACCGAAGAAAAACGGGAAAAGTATATTGTTTCACTAAAGGAAAAAGGTTTTGTTGTTTATGATAGCGAAGACTATGTAATAAGTTTATGGGACAATGCGAGCAAGGTTTTAAGTATTTGGGGAGAAGTAAGTTTGTCGGATGCGCTTGTAGCATGGGATAGTATAGGAATAGTTTTAGAAGTGGTAAATATTGAACTATTAGATAAGTGGGAACAGGTTGCTATAGTAGAAAGTGTTTCTTTGGCTGAGGTATTGAAAGCATCGAATGTTGTTGATTTGTGTGGGGCGTTGGATTGGATATCTATTGGAATAGTTATGGATAAATTATCATTACTTGATACAATGAATATATCAGAGTTTTTGGGAATAGCTTGCTATTTACCAAGTACACTTTTGTTAGATAATATAACAGTAACAGAATATGAGTTATTAGCATGGCCATTATCAGGAGTGTCGCTGTCAGATGCTGTAGTGACATCAGAGTTTGAGTTATTAGCATGGCCATTTTCAAGTGTTTCTCTTTGGGATAGTAGTTCATCCGCAGAGTGGATGTCATTGGTAATGGGATTATTCTCGTCAAGAGGCTATGCAATGGGAGGTTATACTGGTAGTAATTCCAATGAAATAGATGGAATTCAATTTTCAAATGAGTCAGCAATTAATCCATCCGCTACTTTGACAGTAGCTCGTCAAAGTTTGGCAGGTGTAAATTCCTCATCAAGAGGCTATGCAATGGGAGGTTATGCTGGTAGTAGTAGGTCCAGTGAAATAGATGGAATTCAATTTTCAGATGAAACAGCAATTAATCCATCCGCTACTTTGACAGTAGCTCGTGGTGGTTTAGCAGGTACAAATTCCTCATCAAGAGGATATGCAATGGGAGGTTATGCTGGTAGTAGTAGGTCCAGTGAAATAGATGGAATTCAATTTTCAGATGAAACAGCAATTGATCCGTCTGCAACTTTGGCAGTAGCTCGTTATGGTTTGGCAGGTGTAAATTCCTCCTCAAGAGGATATGCAATGGGAGGTTATGCTGGAGGTCTTACTGGTGAAATAGATGGAATTCAATTTTCAGATGAAACAGCGATTAATCCATCAGCAACTTTGTCAGTATCTCGTTATTATTTGGCAGGTGTAAATTCCTCATCAAGAGGCTATGCAATGGGAGGTGGAGACCCCAGTGGATATTCCGTTGAAATAGATGGAATTCAATTTTCAGATGAATCAGCGATTAATCCATCAGCAACTTTGTCAGTGGCCCGTTGTTATTTGGCAGGTTGTCAATCTGGAGGTATTTTGTAATGAGTACAAAAGAATTAGTAAAAAAGTTAGTTCCGGTTTCAGTTTTAAGCAGGTTATTTTTTGGAGGTAGTTATTATACAAAGGGATGGTTTGGGAAAGAGTTGTTGGGGGGATATATAGAGGGGCTGAGTTGGGATGGGAATGTAAATGCATTAGTATTAGATAGAGATGTTTGGGTTGAGAAAGAAATTTTAAAGGATTGGGAGTCTTCAGTTATTGTGCGCTTATCGAATAAGTCAACGATGGAGGAGGGGCTTTTATATAAAAATGGTGTGATGGTGGAGAAGGAAGGGTGGAGATGGTTAGATGATTCTTGTGTTATTTTGGAAAATGACGTCAATAGTGCTGGTGACGTTTGGGAGATGTCATATGAGAGAAAAGTGGAAATAGAAAGCCCAGTTTTGTCAGTTACTTTTGGGAGAGTATTTGCTTCGGGGTTTGTTTATTGTAGAGGAAGGCAAATAGAAAAAGAGGTTATTATAAAAGAGGAGTTGTTTTTTGATAGTGAAAACAGAGCAAAGTTGTTTGGTTTATGTTCAAGTAGAAAAGGAGAATTATTTACTGATACAGGTGAAGTAGTAACAGATTGGAGTTTTGTCAGTGACAATGAGATTGAGTTAAACGAGGTAAATAGGAAAAGGAGATACTTTTTTAGATATAATGGTTTAGTTGAAGTGGATGACTATGAAGGAATAGAAGTCTTTTGCAGAAAAAATAATGGGGTATGGGAAAAGGTTCGCCTAGGCAGTCAAGTCGGAGACGGAGAAGGTAATTACCAATTGAAAGTAAGGTTAAGAAAACCACTGCGGAAGCAAGATGATGTTAGAATTAGATATTTGGGATTTTTAATTGTTTGATAAGAGCATAGTATAATTTTACAGGAGGTGTGTATGGATAGGTCGGTGTATGTTGATGGGGTTGCAATTGGTGCAGAGCACTTGAACTATACTGAACAGACAAAGATTGAAGCAATAAAAAGAATAGTAACTTTGTCAGGAACGACGGGACCAGTAAAAGGATTAATTGTAGCACCAGACCCGAATAACTTATATCAAGTTATGATTTCACAAGGGGAAGGATGGACGTTTGGTGGAGAATATGTGAAGTTGGATTCGGATGTACATGGAATTGGGGTATCGAATGTAATAGGGGTTGATAGTTATGTAACGTTGAAGGTTACAGAAACTTCGATACTGTCATTGCCACATGAAATAACGGGGGAAATGTACGATACCAAAATAAGAAGCGAGACAGTTGTTGAGGTATTGTCAAAGGATGATTGGTTGGCTTTATCTGATAGAAGCAACTATGTTTTGTTGGCGATTGTTAGAGGAAGTGGTTCTATTGTTAGAGGAGTGGATATATTAAGGCCATTGAGTACTAATGTAGTGTTATTGGCTGCGCTTAGGCAAACTTGGGCTTTGACTGGTGTTCGAGTTGTTGTGATTAGTTCAAACACCAGTTTAGGGGAAGGGAGTTTGATGTGGACAGTAGATGACAAAAAATTGAGATGGAGAGCGCCGGGAGATTTTGATTATGGCAATCCTGTTTATGTTGGAGTATCGGGTCTATACCAGTTATTTGCGGCTGACGGAATAAAATATGTAAAGGTTGAGGTAATAGTCGAGGATTTGCCAGGCAGTGACTTGGAAGAGAGTGTGCAAGTTGTTAATATTTTGGAACAGGGAGAATTGTCTCCAGGTTCAATGGCCGACGGGCTGCATAGGGCTTTGTTGGGTTCTGGAGTGTTGTCGACAAAAAATCCTCATGCACAAACTTTAGATGATTTAGATCCAGGTGTGCAACAGAATATATACAGACATAGGCTGTATGAACATGATGTAGGGATTTTAGGAGAACCCGGAAGTTTAAGTGGAAGAGTATCAATTTTTGATAGTGCAAGGGTGTATATAAATCCTGTTGTTAGCGGGGAAATGTTAATTTCAGGGGGGAAATTGTACGAGCAGTTGGGCACGTCTTATGTGTCTTTTGAGGGGAAGGCAGGTTCAAAGTATTTTTTGTATGTTGGTGAAGGTGGAGTAGTTAAAGCAGAAGGATATGTGCCATTGGGTTATTTACCATTGGCGTCGGTTATTTGGGATGGATCTTCACTGAGTGAGTTGGAAGATTTGAGAGTTTGGGGAGATGTGGATCCATCAATGAAGATACGAATTGATGATGTGGACGGTGAGTTTAATCCTTCGCAGAAGGGCTATGTATTGTCAGACTCTTTGGGGATGATTAGATGGGTTTTAAGGAGTGTGGTTGGCGGAGATACATGGAAAAGTTTGCCGAAGTACACACTGGTACAGGTAGGAGATTGGTTAGAAAGGATAGCTAATTCTCTTGATACATTATCAACGACGTTTGATAGGCATGTATTGCTGACGCCGTTTGACAAGGTTCATAATATTCAAATGGGGCATGGTGGTTTGTTTGATGCTGATACTGTTGATGGTTGTCACGCATCAGACTTTTTAGAAGATATTACTAAACGACTTGGATCTGGGCACGGCAGTGGGATAAATGCTGATATGGTGGATGGTTATCACTGGGATAACATAAAAAAATATGTTGATGGGCAGATTGACGAAAAGATGATTTTTATGGAGGTTTTGGGTGTGCCGATGATGTTACATGGAACACAACATACTGATTCATCTTTGCGGGT
>Ga0078972_1004533_pt1 | contig 21418 bp, 16 predicted proteins | sample YelNatPaOPGAMG01_FD_67568 | JGI IMG/M metagenome (GOLD analysis project Ga0078972, IMG submission 67568) | Hot spring thermophilic microbial communities from Obsidian Pool, Yellowstone National Park, USA - OP-RAMG-01 (SPADES assembly) (version 2) | ecosystem: Environmental > Aquatic > Thermal...
GCTGACCGGGAACGGCCAGGACAGCGGCCAACGCCGGTTTGGGTTGGAGTTGCCGGTCCCACAACAGTGGATGATTGGTGCGCTTCGACGGCCAGTGGTTGAGCCATGTCCGCCCATCGTGCAGTCCCCAAAACGTGACGCGGCTGATTTTATCCCGGTGCTTGTAGAACAAGGCAAAGAGTCGGGCGTATTGATCGGCGAGCCGCTGCTGGATCTCCGGTGGCAGACCGCCGGCATACGGGTCGGCGGTGGCGGATTCCTGGCGCGCCGCATCCGCACCGGCAACGGCGCGCGGCACGACATCCAGATCGAGTTCGGTGATGGCGACTGCCAAGCCCTCGTTGTGAAACGCGAGGATCGCGTCCTCAATGTCTTGATACGGCACTTTGTCGAGTTCCCAGTGCCCCTGGATGCCGATCCCCTGCAGCGGCACCTTCTGCCGCTGGAGATCCCGGATGAGGCGCAACGCTTTCTCCCGTTTGACCGGCTGCTCGATCCCGTAATCGTTGTAATAGAGTTCCGCCCGGGGGTCGGCGCGCCGCGCCGCGAGAAACGCCTGCGCAATGAAATCGTCCCCGATGCTGGTCACCCACTGGGATGGGCGCAAATAACCATCCGTTTCGTCCGCCAGCGCCTCATTGACCACATCCCAACTCGCCACCTGGCCGGCAAAATGTTTGGCCACGGTCGTGACGTGGGCTTGCAGGCGCCGCAGCACGAGCCGCCGCGGGGCCGGTTTGTCGCCGTCGCGGAAAAACCAGGCCGGACATTGATGGTGCCAGACCAGCGTGTGCCCGTTGACGATCAAGCCGTGGGCGCGGGCCAGTTTCACCAGCGCATCGGCGGCGGCAAAGTCGTAGCGTTTTTCCTCGGGATGCAGGGGCTGCGGTTTCATGCAGTTTTCGGGGGTCACCGCATGGAACTGCCGGCACAAGAGGTCGCGTTCCGCCGTGTTCAATTGAGCGCCCGGTATCGCCGCGCCAATGAGAAAGGCTCCGGCATAGGCCTGGCTTAACGAAGTTTTTGTTTGCGGGGAATTGGTCATGGGGCTCAGCAGTTGTTGCTCCTGGGGGTTTTGCTTCGCGGCGGCCGGGGCGGCCGCGACCATGCCGGCGAACAGCACCGGCCAGATTTTCTCCTGCCATGTCCGATTCATGGGGGCGGGATCAAGTTCATTTCTAAAACTCCGTCACCGGCTCTTTGCCTTCCAGCCAGGCCATCATATTGAGCACCAGATAATTCCAGTTCTGGAATCCCCGGTTGAGGATCGGCTCGCCGTTGTCCGGCTGGTAGTACTCGTGCAACGCGCCGAACCGTTCGATGTCGCGGCCAAACAACCGGATCGTTTTTTCCGCCAATTCCCGCGCATCGTCGGTAAAACCGTACCGGACCAGACCGCGGAACGTGAGGTAATTGGACACGCCCCAGATCGGTCCCAGCCAGGAGGAGGGGGCGCCGGAAGCGCGGACGTTGTACATCTTTTCCAGTTTGGACAGGGTGCGCACGCCGGCAGGCGCGTTGAAGGTCCGCGGATTCCGGTAGTGCTCCGCCACCACGCGGGCGGCCTGTTCGGGGGTGGCGATCCCGGCCCACAGCGCGAGAAAGCCGGACCACACGCCAATCCGCATGATCAGGCACGGCCAGTCCCGCAGTTGGCCGATGTGGCGTCGGGGATGCGGACCGAGGTCCACGAAATTGAAATCCACGCTGTAGAAAAACCCGTCGCGCTCGTCCCAGCAATACTCTAGGATCGCGGCCTTTAACTGCCGGGCATCCGCGCGATATTGGCCGGCGACCTCGTGGAGGGCGAGCCGGTCACACAAGTAGGCCAGCGCCTCCAGCTCGCGATACATCAAACAATTCAGATAAATCGAGCCGCTGGACCGGGGCGGACGATTGAAGGTGCACGGGTCGTTGTCCACGCCGATGGCGCTGTCGTCCTGCCAGAAATAGAGGCCGCAGGCGTGCCGGTGGTGGTTGCGGTAGTTGTTGATGAACTTCTGGAGGCCGAACAACCCTTCGTCCTCCCGCACCCACTCGGCGTCGCCTCCGTCCTGTTGCACCAGAAAGGCGGCGTGCTGGGCCAAACAGGGTTTGTGCATGTTTTGGGCGTAAATATCGGGCGGCGGCCGGCGATCGGAATTGCGGCGAATCGAAATGGGGATCCACCCGTTCAACTTCACGCCAGTCAGAAAATTTTTCACACAACCACGTTCATATGGCAGCGCGCGCTCCCGGTCTTCCGCTGTCCCCAATTCCCGCAGAATCTGCCGGAGCGCGACATTCGTCAGCCACGAATCCCAGTCCCAGAGGACATCGGCGTATTGGCTGCTGCCCGGGGTCAGAAACGGATACGGCAGCGCCCCGCCCGCTTCCCGGAACATGCCTTGATAATTGGCCGCCAGATTTTCCCGAATCTTTTCGCAGTATCGTTGCAGCTCAGGATTCATTCATCCCCCCCCCTCGTTGTGCTGCCGCGACCGGCACCGCCAACACCGCCGCCAACGCCGGTTTCGGGTTGAGGTCGCGATCCCACAACAGCGGATGATTGGTGCGTTTCGAGGGCCACGTGTTCAGCCAGCTCACGCCATCGTGCAACCCCCAGATCGTGACCCGGGAAATCTTGTCGCGATGTTTGTAAAAAATCGCAAAGAGCTTCCCATACTGGTCGGCCTGGCGCTGCAACATCGCGGCCGGTAATCCGTTGGGATACGGATCCGCGCCGGCCGCTTCCCGCGCGTCCACCTCCGCGCCGGTCACCCGGCGCGGCACGACATCCAAGTCCAGTTCCGTGATGGCCACGTCCACCCCTTCTTTGTGAAACGCGATGATCGCGTCCTCGATGTCTTGATACGGGATTTTGTCGAGTTCCCAGTGCCCTTGAATGCCGATTCCATCCATCGGGACGCCTTTGCTCTTCAGTTCACGGATGAGCCGCAACGCCTTTTCCCGCTTGGCCGGGCGTTCGATGCTGAAGTCGTTGTAATACAACTTCGCCCGCGGATCGGCCCGATGCGCGGCGCGGAACGCTTCGGCAATGTAATCCTCGCCCATCGCCGCCAACCATTTCGTCTCGCGCAGGTAACCCTTCCCGGAATCAATCACTTCATTGACCACATCCCACCCCTGAATCTTGCCGGCATACCGGCCCACCACCGTCGCGATGTGGTCGCGCATCCGTTTCAAAACGAGTTCCCTCCCGGCCGGTTTGTCGCCGTCGCGGAAAAACCAATCGGGACATTGGCTATGCCAGATCAACGTATGCCCCTGAATCACCAGCCCCTGTTCGTGAGCCATTTTTACCACCACATCCGCCGTGGCGAACTCATACCGGTCCTCCGCCGGATGAACGGGTTTCGGCTTCAGACAGTTGCCGGCTGTGATGGAATTGAACTGCCGGCACAACAGGTGCCACTCCGCCTCCCGCGCCGGCGGTTTCCCCATCACCGTCCCGATGAGAAAGGCCCCGGCATAGGCCTGCTTCAAGGTGACCGGCGGCGAATTTTCAGCCGTCATCGTCGCGCAGGCCGCAAGCACCATTACCGCGCCGATCGTCATTTTTCTGATGTTCATTCTCTTCAACGGTAATACCGGTCAATCACCCGGTTCACCGTCTCCGCCCACCGGGTCAGGGTCACCGGGTTGTTGGCGATCGTGCTGATGTCTTTCAAGACGAACTCCAACGGCGTCCCGTTCCGCCGGCAGGCAGCGCAGTACCGCTCGATCTCCTTCTCCACCGGTCGCGGGTCGAACGTCGGCGGCGCCACAAACGCCGGGTTGGGCTTGGCCGCCATCACGTAGTCGCGCCCGATGTTGTCGGCCGCTATGTCGGGATCAGCCCACGGCGTGATGGAAATCTTGCGGAGGTTTTTGAATCGCTTGCGCAGAATGCCGATCTTGGCATGAAGCGGTTCGCAGCAGCCGTAATAAACCAATCCGCACCCGCCAAACAGCTTTTCGTTGTAAGCCAAATCAAACTCGTCGTGCATGTCCGGTGACACCGACCCCAGGATCTGCGCCGCGCACCGGCCCCACACGTCTTTCAACCGGGGCCGGCCCGTGAAATCCTTGGCCGGCAATTCCCGCGTGTGCGCCACCGTGCAGTGCAGGGTGACCGGTTTGGTGTCGAGCAATCCCAGCGCCTCGTATTGCGCGAACATGGCCTGGCCGATTTCCATGAAGCGCTGCGCCGTGCGATGCATGAAATCGGGCCGATCCACCAAGTCCAGAAGAAGACTGTTCACGCCGCGATACTCGGCAATGATGTCCCACATATTGAACTGCGGCAACACGCCCCCCAATTCGACCGGCATCAGGCCATCAAACACCTCGTGCGCCAGCGCCAGCGCTGCATCGGTTGCTTCCCGGTCATACGTAAGCTCCGGCAACCGCAGTTTCGCCAAATCCTCATCGGTCCGGAGTTGATCCACATACTCGTGCGAGGCGATATACGCCCCGGTATCGCCTTTGATCTGCTTCTCTTGGACCTTGATGCCGATCCCGGTGGAACGAATCCGCGGCCGCACGCGCCAGACCGGCGGGATGACGCGGTCCACCTGAAAATGTTCCCACTGATAGATTGCCGTCCGCAGGGTGCCTTCAATCCCGTGCAGTGACGGATCGCAGACATTCATCAGCGCCTCGTCCCGGATCTCGCCCCACGGCACCTCGTCAATCAGCACCACCGGCCGCACGATTTCGAGGCTGGTGGTGGCCGCATACCGGGCCAGTCGTTCCTTCTGCACATCCAACGCCGCCAACTCACTGTATTTCCCAGCGAGAGCGCGAAGTGTTTCCTTATCGCGGACACTGATGTGAATGTCTGATTTCATAGTTATTGGCGAAAGTTGAGACTAACAGGTTTACCGTTGATTTGAAAACTGCTCGTGAGTTGAAAGCCGGTCGCGGACGGCTGGTACTGAAACGGCTGACCACTGGCCGGGTCGAGATATTGCGTCAGCACCGACGGCCCCGCAGTGAGAACCTGCAAGCCGGCCACCGCCATCGCTCGTTGCACAACGGCGGCCCGCGCTTGTTCAACCACGCGATCAAATACCGGCATTAAGATGCCGATCAGCGGATTCGTTTGCTGGGCCGCTGCGCGCTTGGTCAACCACGCTTGATACTCTGCCTCCGGCAGCGCAATCGCGGCAACATACTCCCGTTCCAGCGTCGCCACCTCCCGCATGCCGGCAACGAACTGCTCTTTGCTGAGGTTGGCGAAGCTCGGATCTCCGAAAATCTTCCTTAGGTCTTCCACGCTGTTGGTACCGTTGGCGATTCGATTCGCCTCGAATTCGAGCCCTTTCGCCTCCTGCTCCATCGCCTGATAGAACGCCTCATCATAGGAACTGTTGCTGAGGGCCGCCAGCAACTCCGCCCGTGCGGCCGCCGGCAGGGACCGCGCATTCTCCGCCAAGAATTCCAATGCTGTCCTTTGAATGGCCGAATTGACCAAATGGCCGATCACGAATCCGGAGCTGTTCTGCCCCACGCGCAGCATGGCCAAGAGATTCTCGCCCACGCCGACTGCATCATCTTTACGACAATGCGCGGCGTCCCACACCAACGCCCGGGCAAGTTGCCGGGCCTGTTCCAGATGAGGCAGCTTCGTCTCGAAGCCCGCGAGCCTGACGCCCCAATCGCAATTCGTCCCGGCTTGGTGCGCCAACTCCGCGATCGGCTTGAGTTTCGCGCAAAGCTCTGGCGCAACGGCATTCGTTCGCCAATCTCGCAGCAAGCCCTTCTCTTCGTCGCTCAACGCATCCAATAGCGCGAAGGCTTTCCGGTAAAGGTCAGCGGCCTTGAGCACCGGCGGCGAGTTCGTCTCGGTCACCGCCTCGTTCGTGGATCTAGTGGACGGACTGAGCCTTGTCCGCTTTTCTATTTGGGGAGGCGTGGCCACCGGAGAAGTATTGTTCTCCTTCACCGTCGGTCCTTCGACCTTCAACCAGACAATCAACCCCAGCAGCGCGACCAACGCCACTCCAAAAACAATCATGACTTTGGTCGTTTTCACACAGAACTCACAACTGGATGCGCGGATCCACCTTCCCGCGCGAAGTTCCAATCCGCGCGAAAATTCCCAAAAACTTCGCCGCCGACCGCGGCGCGAAGCCCAGCAGCAACTCGTTCTTCCCCTGCCGCAGTCGCAACCGGGCTTTGTACTTATTCGGGTCAATCGGCGGGCACGCCGCCGGATCCGTCAGCACGAGTTCTCCATTCACCCACAATTTGAACGGCGCGTTGGCCGCCAAGATCAACCGGGCGTCGAGCCGTTCCGCGCACGTCACTGCCGTCCGCATTGCATACACCCCCACTCGCGGGTCTTCCGGGGCTTTGGGCAACACGCCGAACGGTTCCCGCGGCGGCGCGGGGCGCCAGCCGGTCGCGCGTGACGCCAGCCGGTAGGTCACTTCGCCAATGGATTTTACTCCCGGCAGAAGCGCGGTCTCCCACTTGTCGCACTCGGGCGCGCGCGTTGTGTCCACCGGAACAGGAACCGCGTGCATCACCGGCAGGCTCATTCCCTCGCTGTCCGTGATGTTGCAATACGGCAGCCGGCCATGCCCGTAACTCACCGTCATCCGCTCCAACTGCATTTGCGGCATCGCCGTGTGCAACAAAACCTGATTGCCGTGCAACGTCGTCTTGAAAATGCCCAGCGTATCATGTCCGTGCTGATTGAGCAGTGCAAAGCCGGTCGGCAATCCCTGACTCTCCAACTTCCCCGCCACGTTCCGGTACGTGAGCCGGAGCGACGCCGCCGTTTGCGCGTTCAACATGACCGGCGTGGGAACAACCTCGATCTTCTCCAATACAATCCCCGGCGACTTGCAGGCCAACCGCGCCAATCGTTTCCCCAAAATCTGTTGCCCCCGACCGCTGATGTGAATCCCGTCGTCGAGTTCCAAATCCACCGCCGGGGCGACATCGAGATGGCGAATCACCCCCGGCAACCGGCGCTGCTGCTCCTGAATGCTGTTCCACGCCAACGAATGCTCCGTCGAAGTATGCCGGCCCAATTGCACGATGTACCACGGCAACCCCGGCAACCCCGTGTCCCGCCGCACCGCCGCCACCAACTCCACCATCCGGTCGGTGTACTTGGGTGACGCTTCGAGATCGGCATCACTTTCGCCCTGATACCACAACACGCCGGCCACCGGCTGCCCGAGTTTCCGATACCGGCGCAGCATCGCGCCGTAGAGCGACGCCCCGCCCTTGTCGCGCAACGCCGGTGACCACTGCGTCATGCTCGTGCCGCCGTGCGCGCACGCGATCAACCCTTGCGGTACTCCCGTCCGCCGCACCATCTCCACCCCAAACGCCAACCCCGGCGATACGCCCTTGAGCAACGCCCGGCGGTCCCGCTCCAGTTTTGCCCGCGGCGGACGATTCGGTCCGACGCCGTAACCGTTGTGCACCACGTCCACCGCTTCCGCCAGGTAATGCAACGGCTCCTCCGCCCGGCGCCATTCGTCGGCCATCGAGAAACACCGCACCCACGGATGCGGCTCCGGCGCGTCGCACAAGTTGCCGACGCCTTGCATGTTCGACTGCCCGGCCAGAATCCACACATCGCCGACAAACACATCCCGGACCGTGAGCCGCTCGGTCCCAATCCGCAACTCCACCCGGTACGGCCCGCCGGCTTTCAACCCGGTCAACGTGGCGTGAAACGACCCGTTCGCCGCCCGACCAGCCACTTGCCAACGCTTGCCGATGCGAATCTCCACATCGCCGGTGGCCCGGGTCACCCCGGTCATCCTCGCGTGTCCCCGCCCGCGTTGATCGCGTTGCAACACCTGACCGTCCATTAATCCATGAAGAATTTCCATTGCATTGACCTCCGTTTAAACCCTCAATGCTCGCCGAATGTGTTCGGCCACTTGCCGGCCCAAGCGGCGGTAACCCTCCTCGTTATAATGCACATCGCCCGGCCCGACAAACAAAGACGCCGGGAAAGACGCCGTCAGAGCATGGAGATCGTTGATGAGCACCCCGTGCCGGTTCATGATCGCGGCGGCGACGGCGTTGTAACGAACTTCATCGCCCTGATGCCGACCGGGTTCTCCCGCCGGGACGAACGTGGTGCTGGCCCAAATCAACCGGCGGCCCCGCGCCTGCAGTCGCGGCACCAACTGTTCGAGATTCCGCCGGTATTCCTCGAGGGGGACGGAAATGGTGCCGCGGATTTTGTCGCGATTCCCCATCTCCTTCGACTCCGGATGCCGGTAACAAAGATCGTGCAAGCCCCAGTTGAAATGAATCACATCCCAATGTTGATCGCCCAGCCACACATCGAGCGCCTGCAACCCGCGCCGGGTGTCGCCGCAGTTGTCGGGCGCGCGCCGCACGCGACAGACACCGGCCAGAAGTTTGGCCACCGGCTCGGTGTACCCGAGGGAAATCGAGTCGCCGATCAGAAACACCTGCGGCAACCTTTGCTCCGCGACATGAACCGCCGGCGGCAGATACCCCAACGACTCCAAAAACACGTCCATCCGCGCCAGCGTGTCGTCGTAGATCGTCGTGTAGCCGAAATTGAAAAAACCGTGGCCGAGGCCGGGATACAAATACAGGTCGCACCGGCACCCCTGCTCTTCCATCAACTTTTTGTAACGCTCCGCCGTCTCAACCGGGACAAACTTGTCTGCGGTCCCAAAGAAAAGCGCTGTGGGCGGTGCGTTCGAACGGATGTTGTGCAGCGGCGAAAACGCCTGCCAATACTCTTTCACCCGGTCGTGGCCAAATCCACCGGGACCGTTGTCGAAGACCGGGTTGAACAACACGAGCGCGTCGGGCCGGCAACTCACACTCAAATCCTCGCCCGCTTCCTCGAACCCGGTCGCCAACGCCGCCGCCGCCGCCACCTGCGCCCCCGCCGAACCGCCCCCGGCCGCGATCATCGCCGGGTTGACGCCCAACTCCGCCGCGTGCCGGCGCACCCAACGGAGGGCCGACTTGCCGTCCTGCACACATTCGCGCGGCGTCGTGCCGTGCGTGTGTTCCACCCGGTATTCCGCCGACATCGCCACCATCCCCCGCTCCGCGAGATGCCGGCATTGCGGATAAAACTGCGTCGGCGTCCCGCCCTTCCAACCGCCGCCAAAGAAAAACACAATCGCCGGCCGCCGATCTGTCGCCGCGTGCCCGACCGGCGTGAACACATGCAGCTTTAGTGCCGCTGACCCAACGACTTTGTAGGTGGGCGACTGGTTGGGGATCAGTTCCATGTTTCTGAAATCCTTCTCATTTACGGTTGCCAATCCAGCGGTGGGACTCGGGAAATGCGTTCTCGGGTCCGGATCCGGCGAGCAATTCATCCACCCGCACCGCTTTGTGACATTCCCACGTGCCATGATACATGTTGCCGTCGCAAGCCTTGAGGAGTTTCGTCGCCAACTCCCGGAGTTTCTCCGGCGCATCGGCCGCCAGGTTTTTTTCCTCGCGGTAATCGTTCGGGAGATAGAAGAGCTGAAACCTCCGCACGGGTGTGAGATAGCGCACTTTCCATCCGTCCGCCGTGACCAGCGCGGGACCAACATTTCCCGCGAACACCACAAAGTCGTGCGGGGGCTGGGCCTCGCCCCGCAGCACCGGGAGAAACGATAGGCTGTCTTTCCATCCCGGCATGCCGACCCCCAACCACTCGGCGATGGTAGCCATGGTGTCGTAATTCGCAATCAGGTGGTCGCACCGCGTCCCCGGTCGCGCGATACCGGGAAACCGAACGAGATACGGAATGCGCACCCCGCCCTCGAGGCTGTTGAGTTTACAACCGCTCATGCCGTTGTTGCCGTCGAAGATGTCGCCACTCAACTCGCTGGTGTAGTTGAGATCAATGTTATCAATGAGACGACCATCCAGAGTTTTCCTGGAACCCGAGCAACGCCCGGCCTCGCAGTAGTAGCTGGGTTCGTGACCGTTATCGGCAGAAAAAATGATCATCGTCTTCTCGAGAAGGCCGAGTTCCTCGAGCGTGCGATAGATCAACCCCACCGTGTCGTCCAGGCGCAGAACCATCGACGCGTATTCCTTTTCCCAACGCGTCAGTGCAGTCACTTCCCTGACGCCCGGGTGAATCTCCGGCACGGCAGTTGGCCCATGGGGAAGCTGGGAGGGATGATAGAGGAAGAACGGTTGATCCTTGTGGGTCCGGATAAACTGCTCGATCTTGTCGTTAAAGAGATCCTGAGAATAGACCGCTTTCCCGCCCCGCGTCTCGCTGCGTCGGCGATTTTCCGGGGTTTCCTCCGTGTAGGTCACGCCACAGTCGGCGTGCAGGTTTCCGGGAATCTTCACCATTTCTCCGTTCTCCCAGAGAAAAGGCGGATAGAAGCCGTGGCAGCGAACGTGGTCGTAGTAACCGAAATGGTAATCCCAACCATGTCTCGCCAGACGCTCCGGCGTCTCCGCGAAGCCCCATTCCAGCTTGCCAATCTGCCCGGTCACCAATCCCGCGGAGCGGGCGATGTCCGCCAAAAACACCTCGTCGGAGCGCTCGTTGAAACCGGTATTGTTGATCAACTCGCGAATCTCCTCATAACTCCGGCCTCCGGTCGAAAGCTCCTTATAAATCCCGGCCTTCGTGAAACTCCACCGCCCAGCATGACAATCGTGATACCCCGTCAACAGACTTGCCCGGGCAGGAGCACACACCGCGCAACCGTAGGCATTCGTCAACTGCCGGCCTTCCGCCGCCAACCGGTCAATATTGGGAGTCTGGAAATGCTTCTGCCCATAACAACTGAGCATTCCCCGTCCTAGATCGTCGGCATAAATGTAAACAATGTTTGGCTTCATGTTTTCTGGTTTAGTCTCGTCCGCGCACCTCGCGGTCCCACGCAGTCAGCCGGTCGAGCAGGGCTTGCCGTCGCTCGGCGTGCGCGGGGTCTTCAACGCGATTGTTCAATTCGTACGGGTCTTCGTCCAAGTGCGTCAGGAACGTCGGCGCGAGGCCGTCGTCCTGCCGTTCCGCCGCCAACTTCCAACCATCCTGAACGATCATGCACCAACCATCGTTCTCCACAAAAACGGCATCGGTGACACTTTCCGTTTCACCGCGCAGAATCGGCGCAAAACTCTTTCCATCCACGCCCGGCACGGGAGCGATCCCGGCCAGTTCCAGACACGTCGGCATGAAATCAATCCCGGATACCAGCGCGTCGCTCACGCGCCCGCCCGGCAAGCCCGGCACATAGGAAATCAACGGGATACCGGCCGACTCTTCATGCGGCAAACATTTGTTCTTGAGGCCGTGACTGCCCTGCATATCGCCGTGATCGGAGGTGAAGAAAACGGCGGTGTCGTCGGCCACGCCGAGTCGTTCGAGCGCCGCCAGCAACCGGCCCACGTTGGCGTCAATCTGCGCGCACATCGCGTTGTAGAGGCGGATGTATTCGTCGAGGTTGTTACCGTACCGCTGAAAGTCCGGGTCGTTTTCTACTGGTCGCGGACTCCGGGGCGAGACCGTCGGTGTATGCGGGTTGATGTCCTGACAGTTTGGCCGACGAACAATTTTTCGTCCCCGGTATATCGCCTCGAATTCCGGCGCCGGTTGGACCGGGTAATGCGGCGCTTGATAACTGAGCATGAGCAGAAACGGTTTCTTGTTTGCGGTCATCGCCTCCAACTCGGCAATCGCCAGGTCGGTGGCCACATCCTCGCGGTGGTAGTCGTACCGGTGTTCGACATTGTTTTCGTCGTAAAAACAGACATCTTTGTAGAACCCGTTGTAACACTGGTAGCCCTTGAACCGCTGAAATCCGCCGCGCAACTCCACCGGGATGGGACAGTTCCCATTGCCGCCGAGATGCCATTTGCCGACGTAAGAAGTCTGGTAGCCGGCCGCGTTGAACGCCTCCGCCCAAGTGGTCGTGCCCACCGGCAACGGCATCCCGTTACCCGTGACCCCGCAGCGACTGGTGTACTGCCCGGTCAGCAACGCGCCGCGAAACGGTCCGCAGACCGGATTGTTCGAGTAGCACCGGCGAAACAACATCCCGCGTTGCGCGAGCCGGTCGAGGTGCGGCGTTTCCAAATTTGGATTACCCATGCAACTCAGCGCAAACCGCTGCTGCTGGTCGGTGAAGATGAAGAGAACATTCATCGGTCACTTCCCAAGTAACGCTGGCGGAACTCGGCGATGCCAATCTCGCCCAGCCCCAGAATGTGCAGCAACTCCCCGGTGTCGGAGAAATCCAGCCGCGTCTTCGGGTCGTAATACGCAAACGCCGCTTTCCATGCCGGCCCAAACACCGGATGCGCGAGCGCGGCTTTCTCAAAGGCCGCGTCGCCGCCCTTGATGTTCAGATAGGCGTTGGCATCGCGGATCTTGATGTAATGCGTCTGCGTCCGGGTGTAGTCGAGCGCCTCTTGCGTCGTGTGCCGCTCGTTCCAAACACTGTGCTGGACCACGTGAATGCGCGTCGCAGTCTCCACGCCCGGCATCGCCGCGCGGATGCGCCGGACCACCGCGGCAGTAATGTCGGACTGACCGCCTTCCTTGACCCAAACGTCGCCGCCCGACTCCAGAACTTTGCGCCACCGGTCCGTCAGGCGTTCGATGGCCGCCTGCCGATTCGTATGCGCCGCGAGCCAACCGCCACAATCGTTCCACGCCGCGTCCATCACCGCGTCCGACTTGGGATTGAATGTCTTGGCGTTCGTCCCGTACGCGCCCGACACCGCGACCGCGTGCTGCTTGATCCAGTCCCGGCCAAAAAGTGATTCCAGCAAGGTCCGGTCGGCGACGGCGCTATGGCCGTCGTCCTTGTCCGGCGCGTGGTCGTAGTGCAAGGACACCAAATCCTTCTGCGCCTCGAACTTCCGCGCTTCGGCTCCTGCCAGCGTTGTGGTGACCGCGACCCCCAGAATTGTGGCGAGCAGTTGTGTTTTCATCGTGTGGGATAATGGTGTGGTCAAATCCGGATTGCCGGGATGAGAATATCATGCACGTCGCCATCATAACCAATCTCCGCCAACAGCGCCAAGTGCGGATGAAACTCGCCCACCTCGTACAGCGCGTGCGCGTCACTGCCAAAACTGATTTTCACGCCGGCACGGAGGCAACCGGCAAAGAACTCCGGTTCCGGTTCGTTCGAGTGAAAATTGATCTCCGCTGCCACTCCCGTCTCGCGCAGGATTGAAATGACCGGCGCGAAAAGAGATGCCGGCACCGGCTGCCCACTGCGCCGGAACACGCGAAACGGGTGGGCGAGCACGTCAATGTTGTTCCGACAAAGCCGGTCAGTAATTCGGAGAAACTCCGCCGCAGCCCGGTCGGGCGGTTGCAACGCCGGCAGCCAGTGCACTGCGCCCACCACGAGATCCGCGCGTTCGATGTCCGCCGGGTGCGCCACCAGGTTGCCGTGGTAATCCGCGTCCGCCTCCAACCCGGTCAGAACGCTTTCGCTCCGGCAACCGGCCGCCTCCCGCCAATAATCCGCCATCCGTTCCTGTCGGCCCTCGGTCTCGTGAATGCCGCGCTCGCCAAAAACGCACTGCCAGTAGGGTTTCCGGTCAAAATACAACTGCCCGCTGTGCTCGGTGAACGCGAGTTGGTTCACCCCCATGAGCGCGGCGAAGGCCCGGCTCCGCGCCAGGCTGACATCCTCGGCGCAATACGCGAATTGGGTATGCGAATGATAGTCATTCAGTTTCCAGGATGCCGGCAACTGGTGACTCAACACCTCGGACTTCACCTCATCCCCGTCCATGGTCACCAGTGCGAACGAATACGGCGCTTCGCATAACGCCGGTATCGTCATCGTCGAGAACCCCTCACTGGGCTGGAGTTCCCGGCCTTTGTGATAATGCCCGCTCAACGCCAGCCGGTATCCATATCGGCGCAGCGCGTCGGCCACCTCGGCGCAGTTCGTGTACCCATACGGCGTTTCGCGGCGCGGTTCGCCGACCGGCACATGCTGCAGCGCGGCCAATGGACCGGCATGCCCTGCTGCCGCCCGCGCCATCTGCTCAAAGCCGGCCGCGTTCCGGTAAGCGTTCCACTCCGGTCGCTCCTCATCCGCAAAACCCACCAACCGGACACCGTTCACATCCAGATATTCGACCCGTGGGAAAATCTCGTAAAAGGTCGCTGGCGCCGGATCGTGGTTGCCGGGAATCGCGAGCCACGGACATTTCAACCGGTCGAGAATCGCCTTCAACTCCGTCAGCAATTCCGTCTCGTGCGGGTCATCCAGCAAGTCGCCCAACACCACGACAACGTCCGGCTGGATATACCGGTTCAACCGTTCGACGGTGCGCCGCAGCAACACCGCGCCCCACTGCCCCTGTCGCGTCGCCACCACCGGCGCGGAGCGGCTGTAGTGAAGATCAGTGATGACCACAATTCGACATTTCATCGTCAATCAGTTCCGCGCCGCAGATGTTGCTTTCACCGGCGCCGGTGTACAAGAGGTAAATGCGCCCGGCCTCCTCGAAAATGGCGGGGTCGCGCAGTTCGCCCACCGGGGTGTGGACGGCGCCGAACTCCGAGGGGCGCAGCGGGAGCCGGCCGCCTTCGTACTCCGCTTGCGGCCGCAAGACTTCGACCGGCTCCGCGGGCCGCCAACTCCGCCAATCGCCCGCGAGCTTCATTTCGGCCACGAGAATCCGTTCCGGGCAGTCGCCGCCGCGGCTAAAAAAGATCTGGACCACATCCTTGCGTTTCAGGACGGCGACATGGCGTTGGCGGGGCAGAATCGCCGGGCCCGGCTTGAACGGTTGGATGCCGTCCGGCGACCGCAGCACGACGCCCCCGCCGGGCGCATCGGTCCTCTTGGCGATCGCGAACCACGCGCCGGCGTGCGGGAACACCCGAAAATAGAACGGCCCCAACTCCACCGGCGCCGCCACAAAATGCAAGCCATCGCGCGAGGCCGCGCGGAATGTTCGCTGTCCCGCCGCCGTGACGCCGTGGAAATACATCACCAGTTCTTTCCGGTCATCCATCACCTGCACATCCGGCGAGGCGATGTGGTGACGGCAGGCCGTCTCCGCCAACCGCAGCACGCCGCCCCGGTAAATCTGCCACGGGCCGCCGAGCCGGTCGGCATACGCCAGGCGAATGTGTGTTCCTTGATGATGGGCAAAGTACAAATAGTACCGGCCCAGGCGCTCCGGAATCCATTCGGGCACGCGGATCAGCGACGGCCCGTTGATGTTATGCCCCAGCTCGTCGCTGAGGCCGGGATGAATCAACGGATTTTCGGGAAACCGCAGCGCGCGATACATGGTTACCGGCGTAGGACGCGCACCCCGAATCGTTCCAGCGTCATCGTCCCGCTGACCGGCTGGCCGGTCAGCAGGTCCGTGTAACGCGCATCCAACTTCACCGTGGCCGGGCCGCGGTTGAAGTTCAACAGAAACACATACCGGGTCTGGCCATCGGTGCGGAGTTGCGCCGTGACGCCCGCCGGCAAGTCAGTCTTGATCACGCGTTCGATGTGAAGTTCGGCAACAAGTTGCCGGTAAAGGTCGCCGAGGAAGTTGCCGGTGGTGCGGGCGGCGATGTAATACGCCTGGCCCTTGCCAAACGAGTTCACCGTCAACGCCGGGCTGCCAGCAAAATACTGATCGGTGAACGTCGCCAAAACCTTTGCCCCTTCGGCGTGAATGACCGAACAGGTGTCCACTGCCTCGTATTTCTTGCCGCCCATTTCGATGCCGACCTTCTCGTGCGGGTAGTAGCTCTGGCTCTCCTCTTCCCACACGCCAAACACTTTTCGCAGACCATCACCGGGCACGCCGCCGAGGTAGCAGAGGTCGGACTCGTTCACGACCGCGCTCCAATACGTCATCACCGCCGTGCCGCCCTGCTCCACAAACTTCCTGAGCCGGTCGGCCAAGCCGGGGCGCAACATGTACACCAGCGGCAGCACCACCAACTTGTACTTGGCGAGGTCGGCGTTCTGGTCAATCACATCCACCGGCACGCCCATCTGCCAGAAGGGCCGGTAATGCGCGCAACACTCTTGCCGGTACTTCGTGTTTTCGCCGAGGTAAATCCGCGCACCTTCCCGGATCGCCCATTCGTTCTCCCAATCGTGAATCACCGCCACTTCGGGCTGGACGGTCGTGCCGACAACGTCGTCGAGCTTGGCGAGCGCCGCGCCGACTTCGGCGACTTCCTTGAACTCGCGCGTGTGCTCGCTGCCTTCGTGGTCCACGACCGCGCCGTGGAATTTTTCCATGCTGCCGCGGCTTTTGCGCCATTGGAAATACTGGACGGTGTCCGAACCGTGGGCGACGGCCTGCAAACTGGAGAGCAGATGCATACCGGGTTCTTTGCGTTTTTTGACGCGGCCGCGCGTGGGGATGCTCGGCACGCTTTCCATCAACATGAACGGCTTGCCGGCTTTCATGGCGCGGCACATGTCGTGTTGGAGCGCGGTGTAAACCGCCTCGCCCAACTCGTCGGCGTGCTCGTGCCAGTTCGGATACGAGTCCCACGAAATCACGTCCATCTCGCGGGCGAACGCGCCGTAGTCGAGCGTGTCGCTGCCGGGCATGAAGTTGGTCGTGATCGGAATGTGCGGCGTCACTTCGCGCAGTGGCGCGGTCTCCGCCTTGAAGAAGTCAATCGTCTGGTGCGTCTTGAACCGTTCCCAATCGAGCATCAGTCCGTGAACGGAGTTGTCGATGGGAATCACGTAATCGAAATCTGGATAGGTGTGCGACCAGAAATCAGCCCAATAGGCGTGGTTCAGCTTGTCAATATCGTTGTCGTAGCGTTGCCGGAGCCAGTGGTGGAACGCGGCGTAGCAGAGTTCGCAGTGACAATCGCCGCCGTTGTATTCGTTGGAAACGTGCCAGACGAGCAGGGCCGGGTGGTCTTTGTATCGCTCGGCGAGTTTGCGGTTGATGATCTGGCATTTCTGCCGGTAGATCGGCGAGGTCCGGCAATGATTGTGGCGGGCGCGATGGGGCTGCCGGGTGCCGTCGGCGTTGACGCGCCGGATTTCCGGGTACGCCCGGCTCATCCAGGCCGGCTTCGCGCCGCTGGGCGTGGCGAGCACGGCGAATGCGTTGTTCTTGGCCAGCTTGTCCATGATCGTGTCCAGCCAGCCGAACTCGAATTTTCCCTCGGCCGGTTCCAGTGTCGCCCACGAAAAGATCCCGATGGACATCGCATTGCAGCCTGCCAACTTCATCAGCCGCATGTCTTCGTCCCAGATTGCCGGCGTCCGCCGCCACTGGTCGGGGTTGTAATCGCCGCCGTGCAACATGTGCCGGCACTTGGGGTTGATGTATTTTTTCATTTGGTTTCTCCAGTCATTTTGATTCGGTACAAAACAAGGTCGCCATTTTCAGGAAGCGGGCCTTCCCGGGGACGATCACGATTAGGCCCGAGCGTTTCCCAACGCAAGACATACCGGCCGGTGGCGTCCTCGCACCAGTTGACCTGCAGGCCCGGGAAGTTCGCCGTCGGTTTCAGCAACGCCGGGGGATACCGGCTGGGGGGCGGCGGTTCGGTGCCGAGCGGTTCCAATGTTTTTTCATCGAACACCAACAGCCCGCGACCGGCTTTCCAATGACGAAATGCGAGCGCCAACTGACCGGGGCCGTGCGGCGTGACAGCGCCGAGCACCAACGAAGTCCCAAACGTTGCGGGTCCAGAGCCACCGCCTTGAAAGATGTGCCGTCCTTCCCATTTCGAAATGGCCCGGATCCGCCACGCGCCATCCTCAAAGCGAGCCGCGTACGCTTGGGTGTTACCGGCCGCGTCGTGCTTGTGGTAGGTCACGACCACGCGATTCTGGCTGTCGAATCCGAATTGATGGCAGCCATTGATGATGCCGCCATTCACCGGAATCGGGTCAATGATCACGCCCTTGCTCTCCAGAGTAATCGGCAATTCCAGAGCTTCACCGGCAGCGTTTTCCCAATGCCGGAGGTCCCGGCTGCGCGCATAGGAAAGATTGTTGCACGTCTCGGCGGCGGGTGATTCCCGCCACACCCAAAGCAAATGATACCAGCCATCGGGACCGAGCCTCGGCCCGTTCAGGTACGCGTTGCGCTTGCCCCTCCCGTCGGTCAAAGGCGTGTCCAGAAGCCGCCGCCACCGGCGCGCTGCCAGATCGTAAACGTTGAAAATCTCATTCCCGTTGCCGCTGCCGCCGTCCCGGTAATGAAAGATCAACTCGCCGGCGGGCCCGGTCAGGAACTTCGGATACGTGCAGCGGGCTTCGTTCGTGCCAACCATCGCGTCCACTTGCTCCAGCGACGTGACATCGCCGGGTTTCCGCGACCGGAAATAGGTCAACGGACTGGCGTGCATGTTGCCGGCGAGGTGGATGTACCCGGCGGAATCCACGGCCAGCGTCAGGTAATTGTGCGAATCCCACCCTTGCACGGTGCTGCTGGTGGACCGCGTTGGCGGTTTGCCGGACCGGGAGGGCAAAACGGTTTGGGTGAAGTTCGTTTCCGTGAGCGACCGCATGGCGACGACCATCCGCCGGTTGGCATTGAAGTAGGCGACATATTGCCGGTCACCGTGCGTCAGAAGGCAGAACCGCACCGGCACGGCCGACCAGATTTTTCCCAGCACGATTTTCTCAAGAATTTCCGGCTCAGACATTGGTTTTCCCGCTACGAGCAGTAAGCACACCGTCAATAATATCAGCCGCAACCTATTTGTCATTTGTCTCCTTTCACTGGCGTGGGCATGACGGCGTTGGTTTCCTTGCGCCACGCGACCAACTTGTCATGCAGTTCCTTCGCCTTCGCCGGGTTCGCTTGCACCAGGTTCTTCGTCTCACCGATGTCGTCCCGGAGATTGTAAAGCTCAAGCCGTCCGTCCTCGTACCACTCGATCAACTTCCAATCACCGTCCCGGATCGCTCCTGCCGGCGCGCCGCCCTGATTGCCGTAATGCGGGTAATGCCAGTAAATCGGCCCGCGCTTCATCGCCCGACCGGCCAGCAGTGGAATCAAACTCTGACCGTCCACGTGTTGTTTGGGCAGCGCCGGCAGTCCGCAAATTTCGAGGAGCGTCGGATAGAAATCCGTGCTGGTGACCGGTTCATCGCAGACGCCGCCGGTTTTGACATAGCCATACGCCTTGATGATCCACGGTTCCCGGACCCCGCCCTCATACAACCAGCCCTTGCCGGCGCGCAGCGGGAGGTTCGACGTCGGATGCCCTTCGGCCGTGGCCAGCCCGCCGTTGTCCGACATGAAGACCACCACCGTTTTGTCGTCAATACCGTTCCGCTCGACCGCGTCCAACACGCGCCCGATGGCCGCGTCCATCTGCTCGACCATTGCGGCGTAGCCGGCATGGTTCTGCGTCAACCGGACTTTGCTGCCGCGTTCCGTGCCCCATTCCGTTGCCGGCGCGGACTGGGCCTTCTTTTCATATTTCTCGACGAGACTTTGGCGCGCCTTGATCGGGATGTGGACGGCGTGAAACGCCAGATACGCAAAGAATGGCCCGTCCCGGTTGGCTTCGATGAACCGGATGCACTCGGTCGCAATCTGGTCGGAAGTTTTGGGGTCATCCGTTGACGGCTGGAGATGGGGCACAACGTCGAATCCCTGCGCCTGCGGCGAGAAAGCTTCACCGCCCAGATGCCACTTGCCGGCAAAGAACGTCTTGTAACCGGCAGCGCGGAACGCCTCCGCCAGCGTGATCTCCTCCAACGCGAGATGATCCGCATTCGGCGCGGGCGGCAACTTCCCGGCGCGGTTTCCTCCGATGTAATTGGTGATACCGGTGCGCACGGGATACTTGCCGGTCAGGATGCTGGCGCGGGTCGGCGAACAGACCGGGCACGCGGCGTACCCACTCGTGAACCGCATCCCCTCCTTGGCCAGCCGGTCGATGTTGGGCGTCTCGTAAAAGGTTTTCGGATTGTAACATCCGACGTCCATGTAACCGAGGTCGTCGGCGAGGATGAAGATCACGTTTTGGTTGGACGGCCGGGGCGGCATGGCCGACACTTTCATGCCGGCAGCCAACGGGACGAGGGCGGCGACCCACAAGGAGGGGAGGCATTTCATGATCAGTCGGTCAGACCGAGATAATACTCGTACCAGCGCTTTTCGCCCTCTTTGAGGGGGCGATCCGGGTTGCCGGGCGGGTCAAGCTGTTTGGTCCACCCGGCGAGTTTCGTCGCCAGCTCGCGGGCGATTTCGGGATGCGCGGTGATGAGGTTGCGTTTTTCGTGTTCGTCGGTGGTGACGTCGAAGAGGTAGTTGGTGGCGTTACCGGCTTGGATGTATTTCCAGCGGCCGCTCCGCACGGCGGCCTGATTCCAAAAGCGCCAGTACAACGCGTCGTGCGGGGGCTGTTTGTCTTCGCCGGTCAGGTGCGGCATGAGGTTCACACCATCGAGCTGGTCATCGGACTTGAGCCCGGCCAGGGCGACCGCGGTGGCGGCGATGTCGAGCGCGCTGACCGGCTGTTCATACAGCTTGCCGACCGGTAAATGCCCCGGCCAGTTCATGATGAACGGCACGCGAATGCCGCCCTCGGTGAGCATGCCCTTTTCGCCAATCCACGGATCGTTGCGAGAGCCGTCCCAGCCATTTTCGGTAATGGGCTTCGTGTCCGGCATCGTTGTCTGCAGCGGCGCTCCATTGTCGGACAGGAAGATGATCAGCGTGTTGTCGCGGATGCCGTATTGCTGGAGTGCGGCGGTGATTTGGCCGACGCCGTCATCAATCGCCGACAGCATCGCCAGCGCGTAGCGGCGGCGTTCGGGCATCGGGCCGGGAAAGCGGGAAAGATATTTCTCGGTGGCTTCGAGCGGGACGTGCGGACCGAAATACGCGAGATAGAGAAAGAACGGCTGGTCGTGATGCCGCTTGAGAAACGCCAGCGCGGCGGCGGTTTGGATGTCGAGGCGATAGCCGGAGTCCGTCACGATTTCGCCGTGGGGATCAAGCGGACGACCGTCCAGTTGGTACGTGGCGAAGTACTGGCGCATCTCGCCTTGAAAGCATTCAGCGAAACCTTGGGCCAGGGCGGAATACTGGCGCCTGAACTTTTCAGGAATCGTCACGCGGCCATCCTTGCCGGGTTTAACATCGGGCAGATTTTGGCGCGCCCACTTGATGCAGGTCGCGTTGGGATCAAGATGCCATTTGCCCACCATGCCGCTGACATAACCAGCTTGTTTCAGCCGTTCAGGAATCGTCGTTTCTTCCAGCGGCAGCGGATCATCAGAAATTTGGTCCAGGCCGAACTTTTGTTGGTAGCGGCCGGTGAGCAGACCCGCCCGGGAAGGACTGCACTGCGGGGCGGTGACGTAGCCGGCGGTCAGCCGCACGCCCTGTGCGGCGAGCCGGTCGATGTTCGGCGTCTTGACGTCGGGGAGCTGGCGTTGGCTGGACAAGTCGGCATAGCCGTGATCATCCGTGAGGATGACGATGATGTTCGGCTTGGCGGTGTTCGTCTCCGCGG
>Ga0078972_1008496_pt1 | contig 21418 bp, 10 predicted proteins | sample YelNatPaOPGAMG01_FD_67568 | JGI IMG/M metagenome (GOLD analysis project Ga0078972, IMG submission 67568) | Hot spring thermophilic microbial communities from Obsidian Pool, Yellowstone National Park, USA - OP-RAMG-01 (SPADES assembly) (version 2) | ecosystem: Environmental > Aquatic > Thermal...
TCCCAAATTGGATTTCCGAATTTTCGCCAGTAACCATCGTTGCTCTCAAAGGTTTCCGTATAGGGTAGGGTGTATGTTGGAACAATATAGATTTGTCTTGAAATGCCATCGTTTGATGCATCCTCATCGCCGGTAAGGCGTGTGCGTGCTCTAACCTGTTTGATTCCGGGTGTGGAGAGGTTAACCTTAGTACTAAAGGTGAACTGCACTGTATCGCCAGGTGCAATTACTTGGTTAAGGTAGTTGGTCACCCATGTAACTCCATTATTGAACGAGTACTGAACGGGTATTGAAGCCGGTGAGGGTTCGGCACCCATGTTGGCAACCTTAACCGTAACACTATCATTTGCCGAATGGCCACAGCCCGACAAAGGATAAACCCATTCCACAACACCAACATCCTTGGTTATGTAGTCGCCTGTTACCGTAAAATCATCCACATTCCAACCCGAGTAGGTGCTGTAGTTATCGGTGGGGCCAAGCTTATACATAAATTTTAATTTGTTGGAACGCGATACCTCTGAAGGAACGTTATGCGATGTTTTTAGCCAAAGATTGTCGGTAAAGTAGTTGTTGTTGTACCATATGTTGCTCCAGGTACTTCCGTTATCCTTGCTAACATCAACTGTGGCCCTATCCCAAACCTCAATGTTAAGGTATCGTCGGTACGATATTTTTAAATCCTTATAGAATAGCGCATTAATAGTTGGCGAGATTGCCTTGTATGCTCCAGCCTCGGTAACGTAGTTTTCGTAATCGCCCAAGGCTGATCCTAAACCGGTTAGGTCGGTACCAAGCACTTTGGTGCCCGAGAAGGCCGAGGTAGGATCGGGATTACCTAAAAAGCCACCCAGTCCTTGGGGTTGACCAATCTGGAATTCACCGCTAAGTGTCCAGTTCGGTGTACCATCAAAGTTATCCCGGTAAATGGTTTCGTATATTAGCCTATTTCCTGTAGGGTCTTCGTTTTGCTTTGGGTAAAGGGAGTCACTAACCTGAACGCTAAGGGCGTCGAGCATGGCATCAGCAATGTTGCCATGCGTGGCAGTTTGCTTTACATTGTATGTTATCCATACATACGATTGTCCGTTTGGTAGGTTGTAGTTGATATTGTTAAATGTGGCCAATCCATTTACAAAGTTTTGTGGGGTAGCGAGTGGCGTTAGGGTATCGAGCAAGGCGGTGGTGGTGAAATAGAGTTTTACCCCATTGGTTTCTATATCGTTGTCAGAGCTATTTTTCGATTTTAATACAATTGTTTTAAGGGTGGCATTACCAGTATTTCCAAAGATCTTAAAGCCAAGTCGAAGGATTGGCTCATTTCTTGTTCCGCTGGGGATAAAAGTAAAATCGGGGTGCACTACGGCAAGTTCACTAACATATCGGGGTTGCAATCCCTTTTCCTCAACCACTACATCGTCGATACATGTGCCAAAACCCCAGTTGGTTTCCCCTTCAAAGGCTATGTAGTATGTGCTGCTTGGGTTTGGTAGATTTATCCTGAATTGCGTCCAATCCGAAATGGGGTCAAGAAACTCTTGAAGTAGAGCCCAGTTGTCAGAAAGATTCTTTTTGTAGTAAACCCTCAGGTAATCCCAGTTTGTATTGCCCGAGAATGTCCAGGGTACCTGGCATAGCCAGAAACTGAGTTCAGGCTGTATGGTACCCGCCAAGTTTATTGCTTTAGTGATTAGTTTTGTCCGTTCATGGTTGGTACTTTGCTTAAAGAATATGGCATTGTATGTACCGCTATGTGCGCTTGGGGGGTTACGGGTTATATCGGTTTGCCAGGCCGGAACAGTCCAGTTGTTATCGTTAGGACTGTGTCCCCCATTCCGGTAACGCCAGGGCTCCGTTCCCGATGCATATTCCTCGGTCCAGCCTGTGGGCTTTGAACCGTTTTCAAAACCTTCGTTCAGGAATACCTGTGCATGGGTATTGGCTATTTGCATCAAAAATAGCATAATACCTATTGAGTAGCCTTTAACCTTCATATTCCAACTTTTTGTGGTATGGTTTTGTAAGATAGTCAAAATATATTAACCATTAACTTATTTTTACGTTATATTTAGTAAATGGTTTGGTAATACTAACAACAATTTATTTGGTGAATAGGTTTGCTGGTTAATATCAGCTTATTTTGACCAAGGTAAAACATTTGGCGGTCAACAGTCGTAAAATGTAAACTAAAACATTATATTTGTTGATTAATTCTTAATTATGAGAAATGGGTGGCAGTTTGAAATCATATAGATTATCTTTTGTTATTCTTTTCATTCTTTTTAGTGGTTTGGGTAAAAGGCTTATAGCCCAAACCGATACCGAATTCTGGTTTGTAGTCCCCGAAGTTACCATTAACCACTATCATCCTGGAGGTGCAAATGCCTATTTCAAGTTCTCAACAGGTCTTCTTCCTGCTACCATAACCATTAGTATGCCAGCCAATCAGTACGACCCGATAACTAACCCAACTGGATTTCAGGATATTGTGATTAACATGCCAGCAAATAGTTTTCATCAGGAAGATTTAAGTTGTTTGATTGTTAGACGTGTCAATGCGGGAGTACCTGATTGTAATAGTATACCCATTAATGTTTCATATGCAGCAGGATCATATGTAGATGTTAATCGTCTGGAAAATAAACCACTTAATGCTACAGGTATTAACAAGTTGGGTATTAGAATAACTTCAACCAATCCTATTACGGCATACTGGGAGGTATCGCGGCAGAACAATAAGGATATCTGGGCGTTAAAGGGCAGGAATGCCCTTGGAACTGATTTTTTCATCCCTTTTCAAACCCATGGAGCAAATGCTAACGTAATAGTTGATACTCCAAGTGCTATCGATGTGGTTGCTACTGAGGATAATACCGTTGTTACTTTCCAATTGCCTGCAGGCATTCAAGCATCATATGGTAATCCAATGACTAATGTTGCTGCAGGTGGTACCGTAGTAAAAACTTTAAATCGTGGTGAAACCTTTTCACTATTTCCTCTAAATAAGGATCGATCAACCGCAACACGATTAAGAGGAACCAGGGTAACATCTTCAAAGCCAATTGCCATTACTATTAAAGATGATTCCTTTTACCATACATCAGGTGGTTGTTACGATTTGGCTGGTGACCAAATGGTTCCGACCTCTATTGCCGGTAAGGAGTATGCAATAATTCGAACTTTTCTTAACAACCACGACCATATTTATATTCTGGGGACTCAAAACAGTACAAATGTTACAGTTTATAATACTGCAGGCGGAGTTGTTGCCTCAACCTCTATAAACGCTCAACAGCAACTTTACTATCAGATACCTATAACTGAAACATATTACCGAGTAGTAGCCGATAAACCTGTTTATGTATGGCATATCGGGGGGTTTGGATGTGAACAGGGTGGGGCTATTCTTCCTCCAATTGATATCTGTACCGGTAGCACCCAAGTAGCCTTTGCGCGTACTTCAACTGAAAACTTCTATGTTATTCTTATGGTTCGAAAGGGCGCACAAACCAATTTTCTATTCGACGGTGTTCCACGTAACGATTTGTTCCCTCCTGCTTCTTTTATTGATATTCCTGGCTCGGATTGGAGTGTGGCCCGTTATGGCCCGTTTACCACAGCTCAAATTGCGGTAGGTTCTCACTTCATTGAGAACACTGAAGATTTATTTCACTTAGGTATTGTCAATGGTGGTTCTTCTTCGGGTTGCTTTTATGGCTATTTTTCCGATTACAATGAGCTGGATGTTCAGGCTGTGGTAGCCGGTACAAACTCCGAAGTTCTAAAAACGTGCTACGGAAATCCGGTTCAACTGTATGCCTACGGCGGAACTGACTATCTGTGGAGCCCCGATAGTACTCTCAGTGATAAAAATGCCCAGTTACCCTGGGCAACCCCTAAGGTAAACACCAAGTACAAGGTTGTGGTTTCAGGGGCTTGCGATATGACCGACAGCGCATTTATCGATGTTCTTGTTTCTACACCTCTTTCTGCTGCCTTTATCACCGATAAGGTGGAGGGCTGCGCTCCGCTTACCGTTACCTTTGAGGATAAATCAACCGGCATAACCTACTGGCGTTATGACTTTGGCGATGGCTCAGCATACCTTAAGTATGATACCGATCCTGGTACAACCGATCCTGACCCACCAAGCCCGTTCACTTTCTCCCATACGTTTCAGAACGATACCGACTCCGCTATTACTTACAAGGTTGTACTCCTCGCTAAGAATGCCGACTATTGCTCTGAGGTTTATGAGAAGTACATTACGGTGTACCCAAGCATAAGTGCTAATTTTACACCTAATACGGTTCAGGGCTGTAATCCTCAAACTGTAACCTTTACCAATAACTCCTCCAGCAATACAGCCGATACCTACCTTTGGGAGTTTGGCGATGGAATGAATCAGGTAACCAACAGCCCAACAGGAACGGTTGTACATACCTTTACCAATAGCGTTCCGCGCGATACTACATACAGCATGCGCATGATTGCCACTTCGCCCTTTATGTGCCGCGATACGGCTACTGCCAACATTACCATCTACTCATACTTTAATGCCAATTTCACAGTCAATGTATCATCGGGCTGCTCACCTGTAACCGTAAATATCGACAACCTGAGCGTGGGCGATACCGCCCGTTATGTATGGAGTCTTAATGGTGTGCCCATGACCAAAAAAACAGGTCGCGATACCACATTGCTCCTTACCAATACTACCAATACTTATATCGATTACAACATACAGCTACAGGTATTCAATACGGGTAACCGATGCAGCCAAACAGTTACCCGAACTGTTAGGGTTTACCCTGAGGTTAACGCTGCTTTTATAACTCCTCAAGCACAGTATTGCAATTTAAGCAATGTGATTTTTAACAATAGCACTTCGCCTGCTTCAACCAATCCGGGTAATGTGATTAATACCTACATCTGGGATTTTGGCGATGGTGCAAATTCTGCACTGGTGAACCCAGTACATCAATACGATAACCAAACAAACAACTTCAAGGATTACACTGTAACCCTTACCGCACGTAACCAGTTTGGTTGTCAGGATGTGGCAACAACAACACTCCGAATATATAGCCAAATCTATGCCGACTTTGCCGTTACTCCCGCTGCGCAATGCTCACCCGTAACAGCAAGTATCGACAATAATTCCCGTGGTGGTATTGTTTCATATAATTGGAACTATGGCGACGGAACCCCAAATAGTGGAACAAACTTAGACCATACCCATCCCTACATAAACAACGGATTAACTCCTGTTACCCGAACTATAACTCTAACGGTAACCAATGAAGGAAACTGTACCGATACCGAGTCGCACGATGTAGTAATTTACCCCTCGGTTACCGCAGGGTTTACTCCAAGTGTTACAGCCGGCTGTAATGAACTCACCGTAAACTTTACCGATAACTCCAAAGCTAATGCTACCATTTATAATTGGGATTTTGGTGATGGCAGTTCTTCGGCTCAAAAATCTCCCTCCCATACCTTTGTTAATCTAAATGGGGTTGATGAAACCTATCCGGTAACGCTAACCGTTTATACCGATTATGGCTGTACAGCTCAGGCTTCAACCAATATAACTGTTTACCCATTTATTGATGCCCAGTTCGCAATAGACACCAGTTTTGGGTGTTCACCCCTCGATGTGAGGTATGTTTACACAAAACATCCCGGCATTACGGAGTACCGTTGGGATTGGGATGGGAATGGCACGGTTGACCAAACCACACTCCCTGCAGCGCCCAGTACAATTACACATCAGTTTGTAAACCAAACAGGTGTTGTTCAAAACCCCACAACGCGTTTAACCGTAGTGAACAGCCACGGTTGTAGCAAAACTGTCAGTTCAACCATATCGGTTTATCCTGAGGTATCAGCAGTATTTACCCCTTCCATTGATCATGGCTGTAACCCGTTGGGTGTAACCCTAAATAATACCAGTATTTTTACTGGGGTTGGAACTCCGCTAACCAACACTAATTTCTACTGGACTTATGGCGATGGCGGTTCTTCAACCACAAAGAGCCCCAACCACACCTATATTAATAATGATCCTAATAATAATGCCATTTACAATACACGCTTAAGGATTGTAAGTGAGTACGGATGTGCCGACTCAGCCTTCCATAGCATTGAGGTGTACAATAGGGTAGAATCTCATTTTACACTGGAGTATGCGGAGAATTGCACCCCGTTCAATGTAACTTTTAACCCTGCAGCCATTGGGGCATCGACCTATATTTGGACTTACGGTGGTGCTCCAGGATTACCAGCCTCTGAAACCTTTGCCAATGGCAATCCGTTCACTCGCACATTTACCAATGCCGATCCTAATAATATTGTTACATACACTGTAACTCTCGAAGCCCAAAACAACGAGGGATGTCAGGCTTTTGAATCGCACGATGTTGAGGTTTACCCCATTGTTGATGCCCAATTTAATGCATCAACCCTTGCCGGTTGCTCCGATTTAAGTGTTAGTTTGACATCTACATCAACCGGAGGTAGTTTGGTTTACCTGTGGGATCTGGGAAATGGGCAAAGCGCATCAACACCAACGGTTAACCATACCTTTACCAACCGCGGAAGTATTGATAGCGTGTACACCGTTTGGTTGAGAACAATCAATCCTCTTGGATGCAGGGATAGTATATCAAGGGATATTACAGTGCACCCAAAGGTAGAGGCACAGTTCGTGTTTGCCCAGCAATCGCAGTGTACACCTTTTTATATCGATTTAACCAATACTTCGCTTAACGGAAATACCTTCCATTGGTACACTTTTTATAATGGCGATACCATTACAAATAATAAAAACACCTTCCAGTACCTATTTGATAATACTACCCTTAACACCATACTTACCGATACCATCAAATTGGTAAGTCGCGATGCTGTAACGGGTTGTATCGACAGCACCTTCCGAACCCTCACCATATACCCAAGGGTTGTATCGCGATTCGATTTAGATAAACTGGTAGGCTGCAATCCTTTAACAGTAAACTTTACCAATAACTCTTCGGGCTTGGCTACATACCTCTGGGAGTTTGGCGATGGAACAACATCAGGGAGTACCACGCCATCACCCCACTCCTATAGCCATACCTATAAGGATCAATCTGTGCAGTTTACCGCTAAATTAACCTCAACCAACGCTTTTGGCTGTAAGAGTTACAAGGATACCATTATTACTGTTTACCCATTGGTAAAGGCCAATTTTCAGTGGAACCAATTTGAGGGATGTACACCATTGACCATTACCTTGAACAACTCATCAACATCACCCCTGTATAAGTACCGTTGGGATTTTGGTGATGGAAGACCTTACTTTTACAATGACCAACCCGGGTCAGTTACCTATACCAATCCAACCAACTCGCCTCCTGTTATCATTTCGCATACTATCACTCTGCGTACCAGCTACTCTGGCGATACTTTATGTATCGATAGCCTTAAGTTACCGGTTAAGGTATTCCCTCATATTTACCCTGATTTTACAGGAAATCTGGCAGGCTGTCATCCACTGACCGTGAATTTCAATAACCAAACAGTTGCTTTCAGTGCTAATAATAATTACTACTGGAATCTTGGCAGTGGCGTGAATTCCCTACTGAAAGATCCGACACTTACGTATTACAATACCGATAAGTTTGTCGATAGTACTTTTACCGTGAAGATGGTTGCTGTGAGCGAGCATGGTTGTACCGATAGTGTTTTCCACCAGGTAGTCGTCCATCCTAGGCCATACGCAGCCATGGAGCTAACCGGTGAGTATATATCGTGTCCACCATTTAACGTCGAAATTGAAAATAACTCCCTGGGAACCAACCTTACCTTTGAGTACGATTTTGGTGACGGTGCCGACTCCACTACGACCAACCAAGCCAATATGCAACACGTTTTCCACAATCTAAGTAATCAAACCCAACCCTACCAAATCAGGTTGCGTACAGTTACCGAGTTTGGTTGCGACGATAGCGTTTTCCAAACCATATACGTATTCCCCGAGGTGGTAGCGGCTTATGTGGCTAATCCTGGATATGCTGCTTGTAGTCCTTTCGATGTGAATTTTACCAACAATACCATTAATGCTCGCTTCTACAAGTGGGATTTTGCCGATGGCATCACCTCGTCGTTCCCAACCCCAAGGCATTCTTTTCTCAACTTTGGGGAGACCGACTCAGTTTTCAACGTAGTACTATATGCATCCTCTGAGTTTGGCTGCTTCGACCGCGATACTCAGCAGATAACAGTTTATGCTACACCAATTGCCAATATTGCAGCGGAGCCACCACTACAGGTATTCCCCAATGCCACTTTTAATATTTACAACCAGAGCAGTCCTGCTGCAAGCAGTTGGAGTTACAATTGGGCCTTTGGCGATAACACCTTTAGTACCAATAAGGATCCCCTTACAAAGACCTATACCCGATGGGGTCCCAAGGATCAAAGTTTTAAGTACCGCATTACCATGCGTGTTGATGCCCCTCATGGGTGCTGGGATGCCGATACCGTTTTGGTTTACCTATTACCAACCGAACCCGTTGCCAACTTTAATAGCAGTGTCGATTCGGCTTGCGCGCCTATGGAGGTTCAACTGGTTGATGCTTCGCTTTACGCCGAGAATTACTTCTGGGAGTTTGGTGATGGAACTACATCAACCGAGCGAAATCCTCGACATACATACACTGCACCCGGTTACTACACCGTTAAGTTGACTGTTACAAACGATGCCGGCCCTAGGTTCTTCTATAAGATTTTCCGCGTTTACGAAAGCCCTAAGGCTGATTTTGCCATATTCCCCCAGCGGGTCATGTTGCCCGATGCTACTATCCACGCGTACAATCTATCTACTCAGTTTACTCGCTGCCAGTGGGATTTTGGCGATGGGTATCAAACCACTGAACGTGACCCGGTTCATACCTACGATCGTTTGGGTGAATTCAGAATCTCGCTTTGGGCTTATATGGACTATGGCAATGATGTATGCGTCGATTCAATCTCGAAGTTCCCAGCGGTTTGGGTCGAAGGAGTTGGATATCTAAAATTCCCCAATGCCTTTAAACCAAATCCTGCAGGGCCTAATGGAGGTTTATACGATGCTATCGACTATAAAAATGAGGTATTCCATCCCTATCATTACGGTGTGGTTGAGTATAAGTTGATGATATTCTCACGTTGGGGTGAACAAATTTACACCTCTACCGATGTAAATATTGGATGGGATGGTTACGTTAATGGTAAACTGGCTCAGCAAGGGGTGTACATGTGGAGGGCTATTGGTAAATTCACAAATGGTAAACCATTTGATATGAAAGGGAATGTCACCCTGTTGCGATAATTAAATACTAATTATGAATGTGTTTCGACGATATGCATTATTAGTTGCTTTTACGTTTTCTGCATTTTTGGTTTTATCCCAGGATTTGCAGTTTACGCAGTTTTATGCCAACCCTTTGTACCTTTCCCCTTCATTTACGGGTGGTGTTGTTGGTTATCGGGTTGCCGCTAATTACCGAAACCAGTGGACATTTGTACCGGGCTCCTATAATACATTTAGTTTGTCGTGGGATCATAATTCACCCGCATTTCGAAGCGGTTTTGGGGTTATTGCCATGCGCGACCAAGCAGGCGATGGTAATTTAGCCAATACAAGGCTTGGAGTCCTCTATTCATATGATATTGAGCCATTCCCCGATTGGCATGTTCGCCCCGGGTTGGCCTTTTTCCTTCAACAAATCTCAATCGATTTTAGCAAGTTGATTTTTAGCGATCAGCTTACATCAACCCCTATGCCTCCAACATCGGTTACTCAGCCCGGGAAAGATGCCATTTGGGATATTGATGTTTCTTCTTCAGTCCTTGCTTATTCCGATAACTTGTGGTTTGGTATTACATGGGATCATATGCTTAAGCCTGTGGCTACCTTTTACGACGATAACTCAAGGATACCCTATAAGTTTACTGTTCATGGAGGGTATAGGTACATTACCAAAGGGTTTTTACTCAGCAGAATCGAAGAGTCTTTTACCGTTGCATTTAATTACCGGGTTCAGGATATTTACCGACAATTGGACTTAGGCCTTTATTTTTACTCGCAACCCATTAGTTTTGGTATTTGGTGGAGGGGATTGCCCAAAAACTCAATAGGGCGCAGGGTCGACGCTCTTGCCTTTATGGTTGGCTATAAGTGGGAGCAAGTAAGCATGGGATACAGTTACGATTTCACAATATCCAGGCTTGGCCTTGCATCGGGTGGTTCCCATGAAATCTCTATGATCTACGAGTTTAAGTTAACCCCTAAAAAGCGCTGGAAAGCTATTCCTTGCCCTACTTTCTAGAGGCTTTATAGTATTTTAATCCTATATAGGTTATCGTTACTATCGCGATTACGGTTAGCAATATCCATAGCCAAATCAACGATGACTCTTCCGATGTTTTTCCTGAATAATTATTGTATAGGGCTAACTTTTGTTCATTGGGTAGCGAGAGGTATTCGCCTATTGTCATTCGAGATAGTAAAAGCAAAAGTTCATCCTTGTTCTCCTTAAAACCCTCGGGGTTTTGTTCGCTATACAATGCTAAAAGTTGCGAAAGATTTCTAATACCATTATTCTTTAGCATTACCAGAGCCAAATCGTTACCAAGTTGTTTCGACGATTTGTTAATCAGCTCGTTGTATGCTTTTATTATTTTAGCCCTTTCTTGCTTGGTTAATTTTTGCTCCTTTATTTTTGAATCCATCAAGTTGAAACTTCCAATCTTATCGTACAATTCAGCCAAACTGGAAATTATGGTATTCTTTTCGTTATCGTTACTGAACGATGATGCAAAATGTACTATGGTTTCGCTAAAGTTTTCGGTGCTAAACTTCCAGTTCTTTTTCAAAACCGGAAGAATATATTTTTGCTTCTCCGAAGGTGTAAGTAAAAGTAGAATTTCGGAAAGGTAAGTGTCGCCATTATAGTTTAGGCTGCTTAATTCCAGTTCATTTTGTTTGATACTAGGACTATCGGAAGGCCATGATGAACGTGGTGTTGAGTCCTTTAAATCGTATTTATTTTTTGTATTTGAATCGTGTTGTGCTAAAGGATTATTTTGGAGTTGAATGTTTGTTTGTTCGCTTTCATTAAATGATGTTTTTTGGAGTTCAGGCACACTAACCTCTTGAGCCATTTCTTCAACCTTTGATGGAATTATGCCATAAGGTTTGCCGTTTAGGTAAAGTTTCATGGGATTGTTTCCAGTAATGTCAATCTTTGTATTGGCGGCCTTGGGATTTATGGCAGCCATACCCTTTGCGGAAATGGTATCCACTACTAACCATGTAAATGATTTGTCGCTTGTACGTTCTTGTGCGATTGTTTTTGGGACAATGCTTTTTCTGAATCGGGGTATAAACAGTTCAAGTTCAAAAATATCTGTTTCGCCAAACGAACTATCATCAAAGCGAGTAAGTAGTGCAGTTGATCCATCGCCAATGGGATGGAAAAATAGGTCGTCGTCGGTTGTGTTTATCGGATAGCCAAGATTTATTGGGGTTGACCAGTCGCCTTTCCCTGAGAGTTGCGATACAAAAATATCGTATCCTCCCATGTTATCGTGTCCTTCAGAGCTAAAATAAAGCGTGGTGCCATCGGAGGCAACAAAAGGGGTGTTTTCGTTGAATGGGGTGTTAATGGTTGGGCCTAAATTGCGGACAGGTCCCCAGTCATCTTCAGATGTTCTTGTACTTACCCAGATATCAAGTCCTCCATAACCACCCCTTCGGTTGCTTGCAATGTAAAGTTGTTTGCCGTCGGGGCTCAACGAGGCATGCGTTTCGTAGGCCTCTGTATTGATATTGGGATTTAGCTTTTTAATTGGCGACCATTTTTTACCGTTGTACCTGGTTACATAGATGTTGCCATCTTGTTTATCATCCCGGAACAGGTAGAGCTCATTGCCATCGTATGAAAGACATAGGGTTGAGCAGCTTAAATCGGTTTGTAATTCCAGCGTGATATTAACTGGTTTCTCCCATTCGTTTCTGTCGTTTTTACGAGCTATATTAATGGCATTGTAAAATTTTAATTTGGTTGTAAAGGCAAGCACCCTTCCATTACCCGATACCACTGCATTAAAGTTAGGGAATCGGTCGTTGATTTTATCACCCAGGTTAGCCATTATGAAATCAACCGGATTGCGTTGTATTTTCGGGGAGTTTTTGGCCACATTCACCTGGTGATTGAAATATGTAAAGTCCCAGTCGCCTTTGCCTTTAGTTAAGGCGTAAAATTTATCGTATGCCCTTAAAGCATCATCAATCCTATTGACGGTAAGGTAGGCATTGCCAAGGTAAAAGAATGCATCAATTGGGGCGCGTTGCTCAGTTATAGATTCCTCATTAAATCGGGGAGTTGTACTTTGAACGGCCTTTTCCAGGTACTCAATGGCTTTGTGTTTGCTTCCGGGAATATTAAGGTAGCAAAAACCAATTCGGTAGTTAAGGTTATAATTGTCGGGTTGAAATTTATAGATTCTTTGGTATAGAGCAAGAGCCTCCTCGTAATCTTCAAAGTAGAAGTAGGAATTTGCATCGCGATAGGTTTCTTCAATCTCGGTTTTTGTTTGGCCAAGGGCGATAAGTGGAAGCCAAACAGTTAGTATGGTAAATGTAAGAATCTTAATTGCTTTCATGGGCTATTGGGGCGATTTTATGTCCAGAACAACATGGTAAATGTCTTCATCACCCTTACTTTCCGAATTCTTTGAATAGTATCCTTCTTTCCCGTTCTTAATGGGGAAAAAGAAAGTATCATCGTCGGTGGTATTTAATGGAAATCCAATATTGGTAGGGATTCCCCATGTTTTATTTTCGTAATCGGAATAGAAAATATCAAAGCCACCCATTGTTTTCAGTCCATTGGAACTGAAAAAAAGTCGTTTGCCATCCTCAGTCAGAAATGGTGCAATTTCGTCGAATGGGGTATTAATGTTTTTACCAAGGTTTATTGGCGACGACCAGCCGCTTGATGTTCGAACCGACATCCAGATGTCGAATCCCCCAAATCCGCCTTCGCGGTTACTGCTGAAGTAAAGTGTATCGCCATTTCGGGAAAGCGATCCAAAAGTCTGCCAGCTCTTTGACGTGTTGATTTCCTTTGGAAATTTTGTGATTGGAGTCCACGAATTGGTTTCTTTGTTAAATGTACTGTAGTAAAGGTTATAGATGTCGTTATCGTTACGTGATAGTAAGAGTATATTTCCATTTGAGGTTATGCCAACCGTTTTAATCTCACCATCGGCGTAAAGCTGTGGGTTGAGGTTAAGCGGGTTATTCCAGAATTCATTCCCCCTATTGCTTATGAGGATAGCATTGTAAAACCTTTGAACCGATGTGTAAACCAAAGTATTACCGCTACTGTCCGATACCGGATTCACCTCAGGGAATCGTGTAGTAATGTTCCTGCCTACAGGGGTCATTTTATGTTTTAGTGGATTTGAGGTAAAATACCGAGCATTATCAAGGGCTTCCAATTCTTTTCGGACAATTCTATACTCAGTTACTTCATTGGGTTTCAGTAGATTCTTGTATGCTTCAAAGGCTTTTTGTGCTTTATCGAATTGGCCAAGAATCCTTAATGCTCTGCCATAGTTTAGGTAGGCATCTTTAGGCGCGTTGGTCTCAGTAAAATAGCCCTCTTTGTAATTCTCAGAAATAGAAGTTATTGCCTTTTCAAAGTAAGGGAGCGATTTGACTTTTTCGTTCGGAATATTAAGGTAGCACATACCAATACGGTAGGCCAAGTTGTAGTTATTGGGGTATGCTTTGTAGAGTTCTTGGTATAAAGGCAATGCGTCGCGGTATTCCTCATAGAGCATGTAATACTCTGCATCAACAAATATACGACGGTAGTAAGAGCTGCGCTGGGCGCTCGAACTGTTAAACGAAATAAGCAGTAAAACCATTAAAATAATACCCTGCCTCATTTATCGAATACTTGTCAGCTAAAATGTTTTTTCTGCTTTAAACAAGCCAATATAAAACTTTATTCTTCAAATATATAACCAATAAGTTAATTATCATACAATATTACGGGATTTTTTAAACTGACACAAGCATTAATCCCTTTGTTTTGTTACGTTTATAAATATTTTTTGTTTCTTAAATATTATCCGTTACCTTAAATTTTGATAGAATATTGTTTTGAATTGATGAAAAAGGCTATACTTTTCAATAAAAAGGATGAGTTTAAATGAAACTCATCCCATTTATTTCATGAAAAATATCGTTTAAATTAGATATCTGATGATGTAAAACTTTCCAGTCTATCGCGCAACGATTTAAGGAATTGGCCTGCCAGTGCACCATCAATTACTCGGTGATCGTACGATAGCGATAGAATGCAAATTTGCCTGATGGCTATCACGTCACCAGCCGGGGTTTCAATTACAACTGGCCTCTTTTTTACTGCGCCAATAGCCAGTATGGCTACTTGCGGTTGGTTAATGATTGGCGTTCCAGTAAGGGTGTCGAACGATCCAAGATTGGTAATGGTGAATGTTCCTCCGGTAATTTCGTCGGGTTTGAGCTTGTTATCGCGTGCCCTCTGGGCAAGGTCGTTTATGCTTTTTGCAATACCAATCAGGTTGAGTGTCTCTGCTCGCTTTACTACCGGAACTATCAGATTGCCATTGGGTAGAGCAGTAGCAATACCAAGGTTAACATCGCGTTTGAGAATAATGTTATCTCCCTCGACCGATGAGTTGAGTAGTGGGTATCGTTTAACCTCGGCAACGGTTGCCTGTGCAAACAAATGGGTTAGTGTGAGCTTTTCACCATAGGCCTTAGCAAATTTGTCCTTGTTGGCCTCGCGCCAGTTTGACAGGTTTGTTACATCAACCTCAATAAACGAAGCCACATGTGCCGATGTTTGCTTGGATCGAACCATATGTTCGGCAATTAGCTTACGCATCCTATCCATAGGCACAATTTCATGGGCTAGCATGCTGCTGGTAGTGTCGCTTGGAGTTGAGAACTGAATTGGTGTTTCGGTTTGGATTCGCTCCTTGGCCTCGGTTTCTATTTGTGCAATTCGCTTGCTGCGGCTTTCAATCAATTTCATGAGGTCGTCCTTGGTAATGCGGCCATCGAGTCCCGATCCTTCAATCTTTTCAAGTTCTTCCAAGGAGATATTTTCCTGCTTTGCCATACTTCGCACAAGCGGCGAAAGGTATCGAGAGGATTTAAGGCTTGGGGTTTCTGCTTCGGTTTTAACTTGGCTTGCCGTAGGCTTTACATCAACTTTTGCTTTTTGCACCGATAAGGGTTCGTCTATGTTAGTTTTGGCCTTTTCTTCTGAGGCACTTGTCCCTTCTACTTCGAGTATGCAAATGGTCTGTCCTACCTGTGGCGAGTCGCCTTCGTTAAACAGTAATTGTTTTACTTTCCCTTTAGTGGTCGATGGAACTTCGGAATCAACTTTGTCAGTGGCTATCTCTACAAGGGGTTGATCTACTTCAACCACATCGCCGGGTTTAACTAACCATTTGGTGATTTTTGCTTCGGTAACGCCTTCGCCCATTGCTGGGAGTAGTATTTTAACTTCTGCCATGATGTTTTAGTTTTCTTTTTCAAAACTATTAACACCGAAATGCGCAAAAGGTTGAACTTGGTTAACTCAAATATTAACCGAAGTGCCATGATTCAACTGGGCTAATAATTTTTTTGAGAAATGAGTTGGAATGAGTAGGCATTGACAGAATGTGATGGAGTTAGAGGAAGTTAGAGGGAAAGAGAACATTTAAACCTGAACAGGATTTAACGCCACTTTTTGAAAATATTTCGGATTAGTTCGGCCGTTTCCGATGCTATATTAAAATTGCGAGCATAGTAGAGATCGAGACTTGCCGATGTGCTTATTCCTTTGTGCCTTTTTCCATAGCCGAAAACCGAAGGTTTTATTGTGGGGAATTGCCTCGATGTATTTTGCAAGTTGTAGCCTATCCAAGTTTTTCTTCCAACCAGAACTTTAAGCGCATTTGTTAACACCATAAACGGTTTCCTAAGTGCTATCCATAGAATTGGGAATAGTATAATGATTAAAGTGGACGACACTACGTCGAAAATTCTTTTTTGACGTCGTACAACCGGCTTGGCTAAAGTCATTACCTCGAGTGAGTAAAGTTCGCCCTGTGTATCAGCTGAATTGCTGCCAACAATCGATTCTCCTCCATGAAGCGCAATCTTAAAATCTACATCAAATTGCGATAATTGCATCATGGCATGAATAATTTTAGTCATAGGGATACCCTCAGTGCCAAAAATGATCTCGGTGATATTTTTAACTTTTAGGGTATCGGCAACTACTGCTTCCTTTGCATTTTGTTGTTCGTCAAGAACCTCTTCGGGGTGCAGGTGGGTAATATTATTCTTATGAATACCTGCTTGTAGTAGCAGTTCCTTTGAGTGTTCAAATTCGCCCGCAGTACCTACGAAGCAAACACTTTTTTTTCGGGAGTTGGGTTTAAGCAGGCCCTCAATAAAACCTGCCGAAACAAGTCGGTTCAGGAGTACGAAAATGGTTGTCCAGGCCGCTAGTAGGATGATGATTGCGCGGGAGAACCGAAAGTTGATTGGTAAAATGGAATAAACAACAAGAATTACAATGGTTCCGTAAAGTATTCCCTTGATTCCTGAACTGATGCTTTGGGGTTTGTCGTAGGCTCCATGAAACCACAGTGAGAACATCCATGTTGAAATATAAAAACAAATCAGCCAAGGTAAAATATCGCGGGGGTAAACATTTAGGGCTCCAAGCCTAAGCTGTTCCCACCAGGGGATTACTATGTATGCGCCCACTAGCATTAAGGCAAAGTCGGTCAGGGGTAGCCAAATTCTGATAAACACTCTTTTCAGAATTGAAGCTGCAGCCCTAATAAAAACTGCAAATTTAATCAAAGCCACAAAGTGCTTTTGCTTTTGTTTGCTAAAGTGCTTTTGAGCAAACAGTATCATGGCCTTGTAAAAAACTATCACATAGTTCAAACTTCCCTTTTTTGTGCTTTCACCTTTATAGTGAATTATCTGACAATTTGGGTAGTAGTAATTCCTGTAGCCGCTTTGAAGTATCCGATACGAAAGATCGATATCTTCGCCATACATGAAGAATTGCTCATCGAGCAAACCAACTTTTTGCAAGGCTTCCGATCTCAGGAACATGAATGCACCGGGCAGTATTTCGATGGTTTGGGTGGTGTTTTTATCCAGATGGCCTAAATAGTAGCGCGCAAAGTGCTTAGAGTTGGGGAAAAGCGTTGTCAATCCAAAAATCTTGCAGAACGATGCCCAAGGCGATGGAAACCCTCGTTTTGATTCGGGCAGGTAATGGCCTTTACCATCAATCATCTTTACGGTTAATCCGCCTGCATCGGGGTGCATTTCCATGAAGCTGATGCATTGCCTAAAGGTATCTTCCTGCACAACCGTGTCGGGATTCAATAAAAGGATGTAATTACCCTGTGCATGTTTTATGGCTTGGTTGTTGGCTCTGGAAAAGCCAACGTTGTTATCGTTAGCAATCAGTTTTACACTGGGAAACTTTAGTTTAACCATTTCAACAGAACCATCGGTCGATGCGTTATCCACAACCCAAACCTCACCCTCAATCCCTTTTAGTGCACCAAAAACGCTTACCAAGCACTGCTCTAAAAAGTATCGAACATTATAGTTTACAATGATGACCGAAAGTTCCATGCATTAAAAAATGCTAATAAATTTTGTGGAAATATACAAAAATGTTGCAATAATGCTGTTTTATTCGAAGTAGATTGAAAGAAAGGACGAGATGGGTTGGTTTGTTAACGCAAATCTTTAAACCAAAGTGCCATGAATTATCAAATTCATCCAGGCTAATAAAAAGGGGGATGCAGTAACATTTTTAGAGGAATAAATCGGAATAAATCGGAATAAATCGGAATGGTAGAATGGGAGGGAATTGGAGTACGTTAAACCGAAATGGGCATGGAGAAACATTTTTAGAGGAGGTTAATCAATTGATTTTTTCAATTGATGGATTTGCTTAAAAAGAAATAACCACTGAGTAACTCCATTACAAGTTAATCCCAGTGGTTTTTATGATTGCTATGTCCGATATTACTCTTTAATCATTCGCTTTATTGCATTGGCAAGTCTTCGGCTCCCTTCAATATTCATTTCCTTGGACATATATGAGAAGTTGATGCGAAGTGTATTTTTGCCTTGTCCGTTACAGTAAAAAACGGTTCCCGGTACAAAGGCCACGTTCTCTTCAATGGCTATTTTAAAGAGATCCTCAGCATCAATATGTTCTGGTAATGTTACAAAAAGGAACAGCCCGCCTTCGGGTTCAGTCCATTTTACGCCTTTCGGCATAAACTTATGGAAGGCTTCCACCATGGCATCGCGCTTCTCCTTGTACATAGCATTGGTTTTAGCCAGATTGGGTTCAAAGAATCCCTTATCAAAGTACTTGGCAGCAATTTTTTGCACAAACGACGAGGTGCAAAGGTCGGTATTTTGTTTGGCCACAACCAGCTTGTCAATTACATCCTCATGGGCTACAATCCAACCCAAGCGGAACCCGGGAACAAAAATTTTCGACATTGTACCAAGTAGGATAACCTGCCCGGTTCCATCAAGTTCGTACATTGTACGTTGTGGCGTGCCGCTGAATCGCACCTCACGATATGGGCTGTCTTCAACAATTAGTACATTGTATTTTCTTGCAATTTCAATGATTTCAAGTCTTCGCCTTTCAGGCATGCAAATGCCGGTTGGGTTTTGAAAGTCAGGAATTACATAGATAAACTTTGGCTTTTGGCCTTTACCTTGCAATTCCTGCATCTTTTTCTCAAGCAAATCTGAACGCATTCCTTGGTCATCAAGTTCAATGCCAATTAGTTCTGCTCCATATGATGAAAATGCCGAGATGCCTCCCAGGTAACTGGGTAAGCCGCAAATAACCTTGTCGCCAGGATTAACAAAAATCTTTGGGATAAGGTCAAGGGCTTGTTGCGATGCCGTTGAAATTATTAGGTTGTTAATGTTTATGTTAAAGCCTTCCTTCCTATACTTTTCAACGAGGATCTCGCGAAGTCTTTTATCGCCCTCGGTCTCGCTGTACTGAAGTGCACGTGCGCTATCGGTATCTAATACCTCTACTACTACCTGTTTTAGCTGCTCAACTGGAAAGCTCTCAGGCGAAGGCAGGCCGCCTGCAAATGATATAAGTTCGGGACGCTGGGTCATTTTAAGCAGTTCCCTTATCACCGAACGCTTCATCCTTTTAGCACTAGCCGATAGGATTTGATCTAGGTCATTAATCATGGTAGTTTTCTTATAATATGTTATTAAACCACTTTGTTTGCGAAATAAATATAACCAAATACTGCCGCTAAGTTAAAAAATGTAATTAAATATTTCAAAAAAATAAAATAAAAAAAGTCCCATATAGGGACTATTAATTATTAGGTAATATATTTATTAACTTTCCTATCGGGCACCACATTCTGCTACTACCATCTTGCATGAAGTCATATAGCCCATTTGGCAAGCCTTGCGAAAATCGGCGCAGGCTTTTTGGGTCTCGTTTAGCTTGATTAAACTCATTCCCCTATTGTAGTAGGGTAGGGGCGAGGTCGGGTCAAGGTCAATGGCCGTTGTGTAATCGGTAACGGCATCAATATAGTATCCAAGCCTAAAGTTTACAAGCCCTCTGAAGTTATACGCATTAAAATTTCGGGGCTCCAACTCCAGAACCTTGTTGTAGTCGGCAAGCGACTCGGCAAACTGTTCGAGTTTAAAATGAGCCGAAGCCTTATTTAGTAAGATTTGAACCCTGAGCGACGAATTGGGATTTTGGCTGAGAGCACTTTCAAAATCCAGAATGGCTTTATCGTGGTACCCATTTAGGTTTTGTATGATACCCCTGCGGAACAGAAAATCGGGATTATTTGGGTATGCTTCGAGTGCTGTGGCAATCCATTTCTGGGCTTCCTTGTAATCCTCAAGCAACGTGTTTGCTCTAATTATACCATTCAGGGCAAGTGAGTCGGTTGGTGAAACGCTAAGGGCACTCTTAAAAACATCCACCGCCCCTTTGTAGTCCTTATCCTTGATTTTTTGATTGCCATTGGCAATTAAGTCACTCACGTTTGATTGGGCAACAGCAATAAGCGAAATTGTTGCAGTTAGTATGAGGGTTAAGCAATACTTGAACATGTCCATTCTGAAATAATGATGTTTTAAAGTTACAACCTTTTTGTTAAAGTTCAAAAATTATTCCACGGAGAACGAATTGTCAAACTTTATGCGGTTAAGGAGGGCGCGGCCAAGAGTGATTTCATCTGTATACTCCAGCTCGTTGCCAAAGGCTACCCCTCGGGCAAGAGTTGTGACTACAATGGGGAAGTGCTTTATCTTTTTATAGATGTAGAAATTAGTGGTATCGCCCTCGGTTGTAGCGCTTAGTGCCATAATAACCTCATTCACCTCATTGGACGACAGCCTATCAATCAGGCTGTTAATGGTTAGATCGTTGGGGCCAATCCCTTCCATGGGATTAATAACTCCACCCAACACGTGGTAAACCCCTTTGTACTGCATGGTGTTTTCAATGCTCATGACATCTTTAATGGTCTCAACCACGCAAATGGTGCTTTTATCGCGCGATGGCGATGAGCAAATAGAACAAATATCGGTATCGGAGATATTGTGACACACGGAACAGAAGCGGATGTTGTTCTTCATTTCGCCAATGGCAGTTAAAAACTGCTCAACATCGGGTTGGGGCTGCCTTAGTAAATGTAGGGCAAGCCTAAGCGCAGTCCTGTTGCCTATCCCGGGAAGTTTAGCCAGTTCCTCAACTGCTCTTTCCAGTAACTTTGATGGGTATGTTTGGGTTTGCATTTTTGATGCTTTTAATTCTGCAAATCTAATTGAATAAATGCTTAAGTTGAGCTTATGCGATGTTGGTTTAAACGTTTTTTGCAGGTAATGGTTTGCTGCCTTGTTGATTTTTTGTAATGTGTAGATTTTTTCATACACTTGTTGGCTCAAATATGAATGGATATGTCAACAAGTCTTATTATTACTGTAATAATTGGGTATTTTTTAACGCTTTTTGTTATTTCCTATTTTACTTCGCGCAATTCCAACAACGATACTTTTTTTATAGGTAATCGTAAATCGCCCTGGTATTTGGTATCCATTGCCATGATAGGAACCTCCATATCAGGCGTTACCTTCATTTCGGTTCCGGGATGGGTTTTAACAAGCCAATTTTCCTACCTGCAGATGGTGTTGGCATATCTCTTAGGATATATAGTGGTGGCAAACGTTCTCTTACCCTTGTACTACCGGTTAAATCTCAAATCAATTTAC
>Ga0078972_1008498_pt1 | contig 21408 bp, 13 predicted proteins | sample YelNatPaOPGAMG01_FD_67568 | JGI IMG/M metagenome (GOLD analysis project Ga0078972, IMG submission 67568) | Hot spring thermophilic microbial communities from Obsidian Pool, Yellowstone National Park, USA - OP-RAMG-01 (SPADES assembly) (version 2) | ecosystem: Environmental > Aquatic > Thermal...
TTAACCTCCTTATTTTTAATTTTTGAAATTATTCTGTGACGATTCATTTTATCACAAAATAAAAAAAAGTAAATTCAAAAATTTTAAGAATGTGGGCGAAATAAAAATATCCTATTTTTAAAGAGCACAACTGAGGTCTCTTTTCTCGCTATAACCAATACTGGGTTTTGAAGGTAGAATGGAAAATAGAGTGAATTAACCCTTTAGCCCGACCTCTTTTTTAGCAAAATGTCTAACTAAAGGTTTCATCACTTTGGACAGCCTAAATGTACCGAAGGTACATAAAGGCTGGGTTCCCTCGTGATAATGGAGTAGCACCCGAAAGGGTGCGTTAGTCATTTTTATCGCAGGCTTTCCACCTTCGTTTAAACAGTTTTATACTTATATAAGTTCGGTGGACAAGTCGCCTGCTACTCCACTCTTTAAGCAAAAAGGGGCAAGATAATTAATTCTTGCCCCTTCAATATTAACCGGAGCAACTACCTACTCTCCCATACCGTTGCCAGTATAGTACCATCGGCCTTGGAGGGCTTAACTACCGTATTCGGAATGGGAACGGGTGTTCCCCCTCCAGTATGATCACTCCGGATATATACTTATTGCCAATCTGTTAATCGCGGAACTGGACGCAGAACTAACACGGAAACTATATTTGAACTCCAGCGTAAATTTAGCGCCTATCCCAAACTACGCGAAGAACAGCTTCTAATGTAGTTACACGATATCAGCAATGCTTGTTAAACCCCTAAATTAATAAGTGGTCAAGCCATTCGGCAGATTAGTACCGGTCAGCTAAAACCATTACTGGTCTTACACCTCCGGCCTATCAACCTTGTAGTCTCCAAGGTGCCTTATCTGCATAAAGCAGAGGGATATCTAATCTTGGAGGGGGCTTGGCGCTTATATGCCTTCAGCGCTTATCCTTTCCGAACATAGCTACCCAGCAAGTGCCACTGGCGTGACAACTGGGACACCATTGGTTCGTCTATCCCGGTCCTCTCGTACTAGGGACAGCTCTCCTCAGATATCCTGCGCGTGTATCAGATAGAGACCGAACTGTCTTACGACGTTCTGAACCCAGCTCACGTACCACTTTAACCGGCGAACAGCCGGACCCTTGGGAGCTTCTCCACCCCCAGGATGTGATGAGCCGACATCGAGGTGCCAAACCTTGCCGTCGATGTGAACTCTCGGGCAAGATAAGCCTGTTATCCCCGGAGTACCTTTTATCCGTTGAGCGACGGCGATTCCATACTCCACCGCCGGATCACTAAGCCCTACTTTCGTATCTGCTCGACTTGTGGGTCTCGCAGTTAAGCTCCCTTATACCTTTGCGCTCAATGCGCGATTGCCAACCGCGCTGAGGGAACCTTTGGACGCCTCAGTTACTCTTTATGAGGCCACCGCCCCAGTCAAACTGCCCGTCTGGCACTGTCCCTGAACTGGCTTCACAGTTACAGGTTAGAACCCTAATTCAGTAAGGTCGGTATTTCACTGTTGGCTCCACGCAAGCTAACGCCTGCGCTTCACAGCCTCCCGACTATGCTACACAGACCGAACCAAAATCCAATACCAGAGTACAGTAAAGGTTCCGGGGTCTTTTCGTCCCGATACACGTAAGCGGCATCTTCACCGCTACTACAATTTCACCGAGCCTCTCGTTGAGACAGCGCTTCTGTTGTTACACCATTCGTGCGGGTCGGAACTTACCCGACAAGGAATTTCGCTACCTTAGGACCGTTCGTGTATGTTAACTGCATATCGCTATGCAGACCGGACTATATCATCCCTTGACTTGTTTGTTGTCAAGAGTCTGGCGTATAGTCTCTGAGGATTTCCGCTAAAGGCGGATCTTTCCTGCTGATTGTCCGCACCTAAAACATTGTTACTGCTGAAATTTTACAGCGAGTAGTTCAGGATGCACCGGATTTCCCAGCATATAGCCAGATTTTACAACTACAGTGGTCCTGTTCTATAGTTACGGCCGCCGTTTACTGGGGCTTCGGTTCAAGGCTTCGCCCGCCTTGCGGCGAACTAACCTCTATCCTTAACCTTCCAGCACCGGGCAGGTGTCAGTCCCTATACGTCGTCTTAGACGACTTGAGCAGAGACATGTGTTTTTGCTAAACAGTCACAGAAGCCTCTTTACTGAGACCTCAAAGAGCTTTCACCCTCTGAGGCACCCCTTCTTCCGAAGTTACGGGGCCATTTTGCCTAGTTCCTTAACGAGAGTTCTATCGAGCGCCTTAGGATGTTCTCCTTATCTACCTGTGTCGGTTTGCGGTACGATTATTCGATATGCTTGAACCAGGAATTTTCTCGGCAGCGTAGAGTCAGCCAGTTCGCCCGCACCGTAGTTTGGGCTCCACGTAACTGCTCATCCCACACCTTTTTAACATATTCATTTTGTCTACAAAACATGAATATGAAAAAGGTGTGGGACTAACAGCTTGTATGGCCACATCCACCCGGCCAATGGCTTATCTTTCTGCGTCCTCCTGATTCTTTAAAACGCACACCGAATAGTATCTGAATATTAACAGATTGCCCATCACCTACGCCTTTCGGCCTCGGCTTAGGATCGACTAACCCTGGGCGGATTAACCTTCCCCAGGAAACCTTAGATTTTCGGCGGAACGGTTTTACACCGTTCTTTTCGCTACTTATTCCGGCATAATCACTTCCATCTCGTCCACCAGTCCTTGCGGTCTGGCTTCACTCTAGAATGGAACGCTCCTCTACCACTGGTCCGTCTAAGAGACGAACCAATCCGTAGCTTCGGTAATATGCTTAGCCCCGATCATTGTCGGCGCAAAACCACTCGACCAGTGAGCTGTTACGCACTCTTTAAATGATGGCTGCCTCTAAGCCAACATCCTGGTTGTCTCAGTGATTTTACATCCTTTACCACTTAGCATATATTTTGGGACCTTAGCTGACGGTCTGGGCTGTTTCCCTTTTGACCACGAAGCTTATCCCTCGTAGTCTTACTCCTATAATAAAAAGATTTGGTATTCGGAGTTAGATTGGGTTCGGAAGACTGGTAGGTCCCCTAGCCCATTCTGTACTCTACCCCCAAATCTCAATTTATAAGGCTAGCCCTAAAGCTATTTCGAGGAGAACCAGCTATCACTGAGCTTGATTAGCCTTTCACTCCTACCCGCAGTTCATCCCATAACTTTTCAACGTTAACGGGTTCGGACCTCCACGCACTTTTACATGCGTTTCATCCTAACCACGGGTAGATCGCCCAGCTTCGGGTCTATTTAGAGCAACTTTATCGCCCGTTTTAGGACTCGCTTTCGCTACGGCTTCTCCCCATAAGGGATTAACCTTGCTACTCTAAATAACTCGCCGGATCATTATTCAATAGGCACGCAGTCAGGCATTTCTACTGCTTGCGCAATAGACATAGCCCTCCTACCGCTTGTAGGCCTATGATTTCAGGTACTATTTCACTCCCCTTAAAGGGGTTCTTTTCAACTTTCATTCACATTACTTGTGCACTATCGGTCACTAAATAGTATTTAGCCTTAGCCCATGGTCGGGCCAAATTCCTACAGGGTTCCACGTGTCCCGTAGTACTTGGGAACTGAATCCAGCCTTAGCGCCTTTATTTCGATTACGAGACTATCACTCTCTATGGTCTACCTTTCCAGGCAGTTCATCTATAAAGAACGCTAAAACCGACCAGTCTGTATCCTGATCCGATTCAGCCCCATAACCTTCCTTGAGCAACGCATACAGGCTATCACGCTCAAGGAATTTAGGCTGTTTCCATTTCATTCGCCACTACTCTGGAAATCGAATTTCTCTTTCTTTTCCTCAGGGTACTGAGATGTTTCACTTCCCCTGGTATCGCCTCTCTATCCTATGAATTCAGATAGAGATACTGCGGCATCATCCACAGTGGGTTTCCCCATTCGGAAATCTCCGGATCAAAGCCTGTTTGCGACTCCCCGAAGCTTATCGCAGCTTACCACGTCCTTCATCGCCTTTTAGTGCCAAGTCATCCATCATAAGCCCTTTGTAGCTTGACCACATATTAATTTAATGGTCTAACTCGGCATTACTGATTCAGTATTCAATTGTCAAAGATCAGATGAACTCTAGACTCAAGATTAAACGCTCTAATCTATGCTAGAGCGTTTAATCTATAGCCGTCACTCTTTCTGGTCCTTCAACGCATCGGCGCTTCGCGTCTCATTTACTAGGGACCATGGTGAGTAAGCAAAATTTTTCAGTAATAGCAGAAAAATTTTACATGCTGAACCATGGTGGACCTGAGCGGGATCGAACCGCTGACCTCATGCTTGCAAAGCACGCGCTCTCCCAGCTGAGCTACAGGCCCAGGAAATTCTATTTTTCCCTGGTGGGCCCAAGTGGGATCGAACCACTGACCTCCGCGTTATCAGCACGGCGCTCTAACCAACTGAGCTATAGGCCCTGGTAGGAATAAAAACTAATTTATTTTTATTGACGGGTTTAAAGTGAAAGGTGAAAAGTATCGTCTTTATAATACCTTTCGCCATTCACTTTTAACCATTATTTCTATCCAGGGGTTATCTCTAAATCTTCATAAGGCCTAGCAACTGACAACGCGGAAGATAAAAAAGATAAAAGGCCAAACTGCGGTCAAGTTATGATTGACCTTCTTAAAATTTAAGGTCAGGTCAAACCTTTTTGCAAATTTGCACAAAGGCAAATAATAAGTGCCTGCCAAAGCAAAGATTTTAGTTTTTGCTAAATCTTTACTTACAGAGACTCAAATCTGCCTTCAGCAAATTTGACTCCTTAGAAAGGAGGTGATCCAGCCGCACCTTCCGGTACGGCTACCTTGTTACGACTTAGTCCTCCTCGCCAATCACACCTTCGGCGCCTCCCTTCCGCTAATGCGGATTGGGTCAGCGACTTCGGGTGCAATCAACTCAGGTGACTTGACGGGCGGTGTGTACAAGACCCGGGAACGTATTCACGGCGCCGTAGCTGATGCGCCATTACTAGCGATTCCGGCTTCATGAGGGCGAGTTGCAGCCCTCAATCTGAACTGAGGTCGGTTTTTGGGATTAGCTCAGCCTCACGGCTTTGCAGCCCATTGTACCAACCATTGTAGCACGTGTGTAGCCCAGGACGTAAGGGCCGTACTGACTTGACGTCATCTCCACCTTCCTCCAGCTTATCGCCGGCAGTCCCCTTAGAGTGCCCGGCCGAACCGATGGCAACTAAGGGCGATGGTTGCGCTCGTTGCGGGACTTAACCCAACATCTCACGACACGAGCTGACGACAGCCATGCAACACCTGTATGCATGTCCCGGAAAGGAGGTCCTGGCTTTCGCCAGGATTTCATGCACCTTTCAAGCCCTGGTAAGGTTCCACGCGTAGCGTCGTATTAAACCACATGCTCCACCGCTTGTGCGGGTCCCCGTCAATTTCTTTGAGTTTCAACCTTGCGGCCGTAGTCCCCAGGTGGAACACTTAATGTGTTAACTTCGGCATAGAACCCAAATGGGCCCTACACCAAGTGTTCATCGTTTACGGCTAGGATTACCAGGGTATCTAATCCTGTTTACTCCCCTAGCTTTCGTATTTCAGTGTCAGTTTTTGGCCAGAGAGCTGCTTTCGCCATTGGTGTTCCTCCCGATATCTACAGATTTCACCCTTACACCGGGAATTCCGCTCTCCTCTCCAAAACTCAAGCCAAGCAGTTTCGAATGCAATTCTTTGGTTGAGCCAAAGGATTTCACATCCGACTTACAAGACCACCTACATACCCTTTACACCCAATGAATCCGAACAACGTTAGCCACCTCCGTATTACCGCGGCTGCTGGCACGGAGTTAGCCGTGGCTTCCTTCCGTAGTACCGTCAGCCCATTAGGCTATTCGCCCTCAGGGCGTTCTTCCCACGTGACAGAGCTTTACAACCCGAAGGCCTTCATCGCTCACGCGGCGTCGCATCGTCAGGCTTTCGCCCATTGCGAAAGATTCTCGACTGCAGCCTCCCGTAGGAGTCTGGGCAGTGTCTCAGTCCCAGTGTGGCTGACCATCCTCTCAGACCAGCTATCCGTCTTAGCCTTGGTGGGCTATTACCCCGCCAACTAGCTGATAGAACACGGGCTCATCTTTAAGTGATAGGCCTTGCGGTCCCCATCTTTTACCTCAACCCCATGCAGGGTCGTGGTCTTATCCAGTATTAGCACCTCTTTCGAGATGTTATCCCGGTCTTAAAGGTAGATTACCCATGCGTTACTCACCCTTTTGCCACTATCAAATCAAACCTCTTGGCCTTGCGGCCTCAAGATTTGATAAGACCGTTCGACTTGCATGCCTTATCCACGCCGCCAACGTTCGTTCTGAGCCAGAATCAAACTCTCCAAAAAAAATTGACATAACTCAAGACCCACAGTTTGGCCATGTTTTCAAAGAGCAGAAAACAAAAAAGGCATCGAGACGATGCCTTAAAAACATCCTCCCTTATATAATTAATCTCATTATATTATCAAGGAGAATTCACCATTTTGGTAATTTATAAATATAGCACAAAAATTTTTTATGTCAAGAAAAATTTTGCCTTTGATGTTACAATTTTAAAATGTTAAGAATTATTACTATTTTAAAATGTTAAGATTTTGTGGTAGCCTTTTAGCCCGACCTCTTTTTTAGCAAAATGGTCTAACTAAAGGTTTCATCACTCAACCCACACTATACTATAAGAATTTCACCTTCAGAAATCGCTTTTTTCCTATCTTGATGCAATATTCTTTGGAGGGTTCTAATCTATAATCTAACTCATTTATTTTATATGAGTTAACCTCTATGGCACCCTGCATTACCAACCGTCTATATTCGCTTCTGGATGGGCATATCTTTTCAGCAATTAAAAAATCGCAGAGGTTATCATATCTAAATTTTTTTAGCTCTAACTTTAATTCCTTAAATGGGTCTTTTTTCTGAAACTTATTTTCAAAATCACGCTTAGCAATCTCTGATGCCTCGCTGCCATGATATTGCCTGACTATCTCCTTTGCCAATCTTTTCTTTGCATCCATTGGATGCATTTTTTTAATCTCGTCCAGGTTCTCATCCGTCAACAACTCATAATATTGCAACATCAACTCATCAGATATAGACATAATCTTACCAAACATCTCCTCTGGTTTCTCGTCTATACCTATATGATTGCCATAAGATTTGCTCATCTTATTCACACCATCCAGACCTATTAATAAGGGCATGGTCAAGACCACCTGTGGGTCCTGGCCAAAATCTCTCTGCAATTCCCTTCCCATCAAAAGGTTAAATTTCTGGTCAGTGCCGCCAAGTTCTACATCCGCCTCTAATTTTACTGAATCATATGCCTGCAATAAAGGGTACATAAATTCCAAAAAACTTATATCCTTGCCTGATTTATAACGCTCATTAAAATCTGCCCTTGCAAGAAGCTGTGATACAGTTGAATGTGCCATCAACTCAAGCGCATCCTTTAAACTCATCCTCCCAAGCCAGGCGCTGTTAAAGACAACCTCTGTCTTTTCTTCATCAAGAATCTTAAAAACCTGTTTTTTGTATGTCCTGGCGTTTTGTCTCACCTCTTCCTCAGTAAGACGCCTCCTGGTTTCACTTCTACCAGTAGGATCGCCTATCATGCCAGTAAAATCTCCTATTAAAAACACCACCTTGTGGCCCAATTCCTGAAAATGTCTAAGTTTACGCAAAAGCACGGTATGACCAAGATGGATATCTGGCGCACTCGGGTCAAATCCTGCCTTTACCAAAAGAGTTTTTTTCTTCTCAAGTTTAGAAATAAGTTCTTGTTCAGAGATTATTTCCACTGCTCCACGTTTGATAAGTTGTAACTGTTTGTGAATATCCATAACATCCTGCCTTATAATCAATCCATAAAAATCGTAACCAATTATCCAGCTGTCTACTTCGCCTGCTTTATACTAAGGCCTATCTTTCTTTCTGCCTCATCCAATTTTATCACCAGGGCTTTTATTTTATCCCCTACCTTAAAGCACTCCTCTATCTTTTTATCCGCAGGTATATCCAATTCAGAGACATGTGCAAGCCCTTCAAGGTCCTTTTCCAATTCTATAAACAAGCCAAATGGTGCAATCTTAGTAATTATGCCTTCAACTGTTGTCCCAAGGCTATACCTTTTTATAATCTCTGCCCAGGGGTCTGGTATCGCCTGCTTTATTCCAAGACTAATACGTTGATTTTCGGCATCAACACTAAGCACAACTACATCAACCTTCTGACCTTTCTTTAGATACTCCTTTGGATTGTTAATCTTTCTTGTCCACGACATATCACTTACATGCACAAATCCCTCTATGCCACCCTCAATCTCTACAAATGCACCATAATCTGTAAGGTGTCTGACCTTACCTTCCATTTTTGTGCCTGGAGAAAGCCTTTCCTTTATCTCAAGCCACGGGTTTGGCTCTATCTGTTTTATACCCAATGATATCTTCTGGTTGGTTGAATCTACGCTTAATACAACTGCCTCTACTATATCGCCTATAGCAAGCACATCGCCTGGATTATTAATCTTTGTAGTCCAGGAAAGTTCAGATACATGCACCAGGCCCTCAACGCCTTTCTCTAACTCAACAAATGCACCATATGGCATTATATTCACAACCTTACCTTTTACCTTTGTCCCAACTGGATATCTTGTCTCAACATCCTTCCAAGGGTTTTCGGTCTTTTGTTTAAGACCAAGTGAGACCTTTCCGTTTTCCTTATCAACATTAAGTATAACTACTTCTACTGTATCGCCTACTGCAAGCATCTCGCTTGGATGTGAAATTCTACCCCAACTCATATCTGTAATATGCAAAAGTCCATCTATCCCACCAAGGTCAATAAATGCCCCAAAATCAGTTATATTTTTAACAGTGCCTTTGCGCAATTCGCCTGTCTTTAGCTCATTCATCAACCTGCTCTTCGTCTCTTCCTTTTCTTGTATTATCGCATCCTTTCTTGATACCACTATATTTTTACGGGCCTTATTCATTTTTACTATCTTAAACTTTAATGTCTGACCTATCATCTGATTGATATTTCCAAATCCTTTGAGGGCAACTAAAGAGGCAGGCAAAAATGCCTCCATCCCTATATCTACCATAAGGCCGCCTTTTACTTTACGCACTACCTTTCCTTCTACAATGCTTCCTTCCTCTAACTCATTAACAATCTTGTTCCATCCCTGTGCCCTTTCTGCCTTCTTTTTAGAAACACTGATCAAACCATCCTCGTTCTCCTTCGACTCCACCAGCACATCAAACTCATCCCCTATCTTTATAGTAGAGATATCCTCAAATTCAGAGATCGGTATAATCCCTTCAGATTTATATCCAAGGTCTACATAGATATCGTTTTTCCCTATGGCGACGACCTTGGCCTTCGTTATATCACCTTCATTCAAACTGCGAAATGTTTTGAAGTAAGCATTTGAAAGGTCAAAATTTTCCTGCACTTCTTTTTTACCTTTTGTCTCCTGTACCATAATCTAACATCCTCCCATCTTTTGATTAAAATTGCCCTTCACAAAAATTATTTTTTCATCCCCCTCACCCTCACCTTCTCCCCAAAGGGGAGAGGGGATTTAAGTGAGAGAGGAAATTTTGTGAAGTCGTGTTTGATTAAAAATATTACGCCTTCATTTGTCTAAGCAATTTTACAACTCTTTTAACTGTCCTATCCGGGGTTGATGCCCCACTAATAACCCCTATACATCTTTTCCCTATAAAATAATCCTGTCTCAAATCATTCTCATCTTCAATATGATAACTATCCACCCCGCTTTCTTTGCATATCTCAAACAGCCTCCTGGTATTAGCGCTGTTTTTTCCACCTACAACTACCATAGCATCGCAGGACCTCAAAAGCCGCCTTGCCTGCAATTGCCTTTTTAAGGTATCTTTGCATAAGGAATTGAATATCCTTATCTCACTAAAGCCAGCTCTTAATAATCTCAAGGCCCCCTCTATATATTTATCCTTGGTCTGCGTTGTCTGTGACACAACCCCAATCTTACTGATCCTATTATCCTGAGGACCAGCAGTGCTTAAAAGTGCCTTGACCTCAGGATGTGCTTTATCTCCTATTATAATTATCCTGTAACCTTCCTTTTTTAACCTTTTTACTATATCATGGGCGTATTTAACAAATGGACAGGTTGCATCAATTAATTCTATCCGTTTCCTTTTTATCTCTTCGATTACCTCCTTAGGGGCTCCATGAGACGATATAATAACTGTTCCACATCTTATTTCACAAATGTCCTTTGCTACCCTGAGCCCTTTTCTTTCTAACTCCCTCACCACCTGTGGATTATGTATAATTGGACCTAATGAATAAATTTTTTTATCAGGTTGTGAGTTAGATAGAGTGGCATGCGCTATCCTTATGGCACGCCTTACACCAAAACAGAATCCTGAATGCTTAGCTACCTTGACCCGCATGTGTTTTTAGTTCGGCTATCCTCTCCATAACCTTTTCAGCTATAAATATATAACGGTCTTTTTTATCTATCTTAACATCATCAAACTTCATTGGCCTGCCAAAATATATAGATATGGGCCTAGGCCTTGGTATCAAAGAATGCGCTGGAAGCACATCTATAGAACCTTTAATATAGCATGGCAATATCAGTGCAGATGAGTTTGCTTCTAAAAAACCTATTCCAGGTCTTGGCCTCTGTAAATCTCCATCCTTAGAACGTGTACCCTCTGGAAAAACGAGAACTGGTTTACCCTGTGTCAATCTATTTAACGCCTCTTTAAAAGCAGCCACATCAGCACCCTCCCGTTTCAAGGGCACACCGCCTAAGGAATATATTATCCAGGCAAATAACCTGTTCTTAAACAAGGTATCCTTTGCCATATAATTGAGTCTCCTTGGAGCGGCAATGCCTACTATTATAGGATCTAAAAGACTCGCATGATTGGATGCTACAATTACTGGCCCAGTTCTAGGGAAATTCTCCATGCCAAACGATTGAAAACGAAAAAATATTTTAAAGAGCAAATACAATATAAACCGAAGGAAAAAATAAAACATATATAGTAATTAACTTAACCTGCGTTTCCTTATGAACAGCCTAAAGGCTGGGTTCCCTCGTGATAATGGAGTAGCACCCGAAAGGGTGCGCCATTTTAATCTACCTATTTTTACATTTTATCGCAGCCTTTCGGCTGCTACTCCATTCGCATATGGGGAATTAACCCTTTAGCCCGACCTCTTTTTTAGCAAAATGGTCTAACTAAAGGTTTCATCACAGGATACAGCCAATTTACATTGACACCTAGTTAAACTTATTTTGTTTCAAAACTATCCCTTATAGTCTTTGCGTTTTTAAGAAGTGCCAATAAAGTTGACCTATCACATTTTTCCAAGGCCAATTCTATCTTAGATAATTCCTGTTTAAATCTTTTTATATCCTTACTTATATTATCTCTATTTGTAATAAAAATATCTGCCCACATCTCAGGGCTACTGGAAGCTATCCTTGTAGTATCTTTCAATCCCCTGCCTGTAAAATTTATCTGCTTTTTACTAATAGCATTTACCAGGGCCACGCTTGAGGCATGTGGAAGATGGCTTAATCTTGAAAGTAAGTTATCGTGTTCCTCAGGGCCCATCACCACTACTTTCATGCCAACATCTCTCCATAATCCTTTTATAATTTTAACAAGAGATGGGTCTGTGCGTGATGTCTTTGTCAAGATACAATACGAACCTTTAAAAAGCCCCTTATCAGCATATTGTATGCCTGATTTTTCAGAACCTGCTATAGGGTGGGCACCTACAAAAGGAACCTTCTTAGAAGAAAACATGGACTCTATCCTTTTAACAATCTCTGATTTTGTGCTGCCGGTATCGGTTAAAATAGTAGTCTTTTCCAAGTAATCTTTTATACGACCTGCTATCTCTATCACCATTAGGACTGGAGTACATATTACAACAATGTCTGAACCTCTAACTGCCTTCTTTAAATCCCTGGTAACTATATCCACTGCACCAATATCAATAGCATGTCTCATTGTGCTAGGTCTTCGAGAGACGCCTACTACTTCTTTTGCAAGTCTCTTTTCTTTGATAGCAAGTCCCAATGAGCCGCCAATAAGACCCAACCCTATTATTGCTATTCGTCTAAACATAATTTTTGTATGAGCCTCTATATGGGGAATTAACCCTTCAGCCCGACCTCTTTTTTAGCAAAATAGTCTAACTAAAGGGTTCATCACGCGACACGATCGGGAATTAACCCTTCAGGGTTTCATCACGCAACCAGGAGTTTCTAATATTAACTACAATTCCCTGCCAACAGCCTTAACTACAGGCCGCAACTGTTTCATCATCATCTCAAACTTTTTAGGTAGGAGTGACTGTTCTCCATCAGAATATGCCTCCTCAGGATTAGTGTGCACCTCTACCAACAATCCATCAGCCCCTGCTGCTATTGCTGCTTTACACATAGGTATCACTAAATCCCATTTACCTGTTCCATGACTTGGGTCTACTATGACAGGGAGATGGCTTAATTTTTTTATAACAGGGATTGCATTCAAATCAAGTGTAAATCTTGTGGCATCCTCAAAGGTCCTTATCCCCCTTTCGCAGAGGATACAATTGAAATTTCCGTTTGACAATATATATTCAGCAGACATCAAAAACTCTTTTATAGTAGCAGATATGCCCCTCTTTAAAAGGACAGGTTTTTTTGACAATCCGACCTCTTTTAATAGATTAAAATTTTGCATATTTCTTGCACCTATCTGCAATATATCTGCATATCTTTCTACCAGACCAACATCGCGCGTGTCCATAACCTCAGTGACTATCTTTAAACCAGTCTTCTCTTTTACCTCTTTAAGATATCTAAGCCCTTCCTCACCCAATCCCTGAAAACTATAAGGTGATGTCCTTGGTTTAAAGGCCCCACCTCTTAAAATAGTAGCGCCTGCGGCCTTTACCTTTTTTGCGATATCAAGCAATGTCTCAAAATTCTCTACAGAACAAGGCCCAGCCATCACAGTTATCTTCTTACCACCTATCTTTAACCCATTCAGTTTTATAACAGTATCCTCTGGCTTAAAATCCCTGGATACAAGTTTATATGGTTTAAGTATAGGCATAACCTTTTCCACTCCAGGATATGCCTCAAGCGGTTGAACCCTTAAAATATCCTCCTCGCCTATAATCCCTATAATAGTGCGCTCAACCCCTTTTGAAACCATTGGCCTTAAGCCTAATTTTTTCACCTTGGTTATGATGTGGTCTATCTGTTTTTTTGTCGCATCAGGTCGCAGGACAATTATCATAATACCTCCAGTTGCTAATCCACACTTTTATAGAAGGGCCACCTTCAATGCCGTGTGGATATATTTATGAAAGCACCTTATTCAGTTCTTTAATAAAACGCTTATTCTCCTTCTCTGTCCCCACTGTTACCCTTATAAAATTATTCATACCCCATCCGCTCATATCCCGCAGGATAATCCCCCTCTTCAAAAGACGCCTGCAAATATCAGGTGCTGCATTCCCTACCTCAAACAATATAAAATTTGTAACGCTTGGAACATACCGAATACCTAATTTTTTAAATTCGGCGTACAAAAAATTCTTTCCTTCTTGCACTACCTTTCTTGTCTTTATCAAAAATTTTTTATCCTTCAATGCCCCAAGCGCACCTGCCTGCGCTAAAGAATTGATATTGAACGGACCTCGCACATATTCCATGTATCTAATTATCTCTGGCCTGGCCATGGCATATCCTATCCTCAGTCCTGCAAGGCCATATGATTTTGAAAAGCTCCTTGTCACTATCACATTATTTTCCGAAATATAATCCAGACCATTGGGATAATCCTTCTCTAAAACAAAATCAAAATATGCCTCATCTATAAAAACCAGTAGATTACCAGGCAAGTCCTTCAAAAACATCTCCAGCTCAGACCTGGTCACATAGGTACCATTTGGATTGTCAGGATTTGCTATAAAAACAAGTTTTGTATGTTTCGTTATCTCTTTCTTCATGGCCCTCAAATCGCATTTAAAATATTTCATAGGAACCTTTTTTATTTTCGCGGCCTGAATCTGTGCAGAGAGCTCATACATAAGAAACGTTGGTGTGGCAACTATTACCTCATCACCTTCATCCACAAATGCCCGCAGTGCCAGCACTATCAGTTCATCCGAACCATTCCCAAATACAAATTGCTCCGGTTTTAGATTCAATCTCCTTGCAAGTGCCTGACGTAGATAAAAACAATTGCCCTCTGGATACCTATTTAAAATAGATAGATGTTTCTTTATTGCCATAACTGCCTTTGGAGATGGCCCTAACGGATTCTCATTGGATGCCATCTTGATTACATCTCTTAAGCCCAGTTCGCGTTTAACCTCTTCTATTGGCTTACCCGGCTCGTATGGTTTAATATTTAATATCGATTTACGCGGTTGCATAAGATAATCCTTATAAATCTTTATTTTCTCATACTAAACTTTCATCGCTATCCTTAATCATTAAGTCATAACACCTGCAGGATACGACCCAAGTATTTTCAAAAATATACAATGTCTCTCTAATTCCTTCAATGCCTTTCTGACTGGCCTATCCTCGCAATGCCCAAGCATATCCACAAAGAAATAATATTCCCAGGCCCTTCTCCTGGAAGGCCTCGACTCTATCTTTGTAAGATTTATGCCGTATTTTTTAAATGGCGTTAATATATCATGCAAGGCGCCAACCTTATCCTTGATGCCAAACATGATGGATGTCTTATCATTATCCGTAGGGGTTGGCATCTCTTCGCCTATGACAAGGAAACGGGTTATATTATTTGGGCTATCCTCTATCCCTTTTGCTAAAATGTTTAAGTTGTATTTTTCTGCAGCCAGGTCGCTTGCGATTGCAGCAGAACCCTTTTCTCTCGATGCTATCTCTGCAGCCCTACCCGTAGTAGAAACCTCTACGAGTTCTGTATTGTGCATATTGGCATCCAACCAGATTCTACACTGTCCAAAGACCTCTGTCTTTGAATAAATTTTTTTTATCTCTTTTAAACTTTTAGAGGTAGACAATAAATTGTGAGAAACCTCCAGCAATATCTCTGAACATATCTTAAGGTCAGAATTAATAAACATATCGAGGGTGTGATTTACCATGCCCTCTGTAGAGTTTTCTATAGGCACAACGCCATAATCGCACCTCTCCTTTTCCACTTCTTTAAAAACATCTGTTATGCTAGAACAAGAACAATAACTTACATTGCTACCAAATTTTTTCATAGCCGCAAGATGCGTAAAGGTTGCCTCTGGTCCAAGATAGGCTATCTGAAGTCCTTTCTCAAGGCTCAAAGATGTAGACATTATCTCCCTGTAGATAGAAACCAATGCCTTGTCAGAGAGAGGTCCTTTATTAAACTTGCGGATATTCATATATATCTCTGACTCTCTATCAGGCATATAGATTGGTTTTCCTGTATCCCGCTTTAACCTACCTATCTCCTTTACAAGAGATGCCCTATTATTTAGCAAAGAAACTATTTTTTTGTCAAGGTTATCTATTTCTTTTCGAAGTCTTTTTAGCCTCATAAAAGGCCTCCTCGTATAAAACTACTACGTCAATATGTTTTAATTTACCAGGTCCTAACCTCCCTCAATAGATGACTGGGTATCTTTCATATCCATTTTTTCTTCCTGAGGGGGTTGTTCTTTTCTTAAATGTTCTGGAAGTTCTATGTCATGTTCTGTTATGTTCAACTCCTCTAACTTTGGCAACTCATCCAAAGAATTCAATCCAAAATATTGCAAGAATTCTTGTGTGGTGCCGTATAGTATAGGACGGCCAACAGTCTCTTTCCTCCCTGTAATCCTTATAAGATTTTTTTCTATAAGCGTTTTTAAAACACCGTCTACATTCACGCCTCTTATCAACTCTATCTCTGCCTTTGTTACTGGTTGTTTATAAGCTATGATTGCAAGCGTCTCAAGACCTGGGCCTGAAAGTCTGTCAGGACCAGAGGTCTTGTATAACCTCTTAAGCCATGGTGCAAGCATAGGGTCAGTAAGTATCTGGTAGCCACCTGCTATTTCCTTTATTCTAAAGGCCCTGGCTGTATCTTCATACTCTTTTGCTAACTCTAAAATAATATCCTTGATCTCTTGCGCACTGAATTCCTCTAGTACCCCCTTTATCTCGCTCACAAACAAAGGTTTATCACTAACAAAAAGCATTGCCTCTATTATATTCTTTGCCTCGCGCCTATCCATCTTTACCCCACGCTTCCCAAACGCCCTTGCCAGATGAAACCCTAAAGGGTTAATTCCCCATAATTTCTGGAACCCAGCCTTTAACCCTGTCCTAAACTTAGATAATCAACCTATGACTTTCATTCCGTATCAACTCTATCTCCCCAAATCTCTCCTTTTGTACTACCAAAATCTCTTTTAATCTTATAAGTTCAAGCACAGCCAAAAAAGTAACGATAATCTCCATCTTATTCTTTGCCTTCCTAAAAAGTTCTGTCAGGTAAATCACAGGTCTCTCCACAAGCATATGCAAAAGGTCGTGGACTTTTTGTTCGACTGTAAATTCATCTCTTATAATTTCCTGAAAGACCTCTTTAGGCACCTCCTTTAATACCCTTGTAAGGGCTGTTATAAGGTCGAATAGACTTGCCTCAAAAAACCTCTCTTCTTTAGCATTCTCATCCTGAGATATTATTCTCGTAAACATCTTCTTTCGTTGACTCTCAAGGTCTCCCAGTACCCCTGCAACCTCCTTAAACTTTTTATACTCAAGGAGTCTTCTCACAAGCTCTTCTCTCGGGTCCTCTTCCTCTTCAGGCAAAATCTCCTTTTCCTCTGGCGGCAGAAGCATCTTGCTTTTTATATGAATCAACGTAGCTGCCATGACTAAAAATTCACCGGCTATATTCAAATCCAGCATGCGCATCAACTCAAGATATTCCAGATACTGCTCTGTAATCTCAGCGATTGGGATATCGTAGATATCTATCTCGTTCTTTTTAATAAGATATAACAATAAATCCAGCGGTCCTTCAAAAACCTCTAATTTAACCTTATATGACATAATAATGTTGCCTGAAGTTATCTGACGTTATCTAAGGTTATCTGAGGTTGCAGGTTGCTTTTGCAACCTTTCGCAACTTGCAACTTCAGACAACATCTGACAACCTCAGACAATATCAGATAACCTTTAAAATAGCCCTATCGCCTTCTTGACCTCATTCATTGTCTCAGAAGCAACCTTACGCGCCTTTTCTGCACCATTTTCTAAGATTGAATAAATTTTATCCTTATCTTTTAATAAATTTTCTCTCTTTTGCCTGATATCAGCCAGATAATCAGAAATTATGCTGCCTAAGTTTTTCTTGCACTCTGTGCAACCAATCTGCGCCTTTGTGCAAGATTCGTAAAGCTCTTTGGTCTTATCATATCCAAAGAGGTTATAATACGCGTACACATTGCATTCGTCAGGATGACCCCTGTCAGAGAGTTTTATCCTCTTTGGGTCTGTAAACATCCTGCTACACTTCTTCTTTATAATCTCTTCCCGGTCTCCAAGGGCTATAAAATTGTCATAGGATTTGCTCATCTTCCTTCCATCTATCCCAAGAAGTTTTGGCATCTTTGTCAATATAGGTCTTACCTCTTTAAAGATTGGCCTATAAAGGGTATTAAATCTTTCTCGTATATCATTGGTAAGTTCTATATGCGGAAGCTGGTCCCTGCCAACAGGAACAGCAGTCGCTTTATACATCAAGATATCTGCTGCCTGAAGCACAGGATAGCCTAAAAATCCATATGTATGCAGGTCCCTCGTAGTTGCCTCTCGCAATTGCTCTTTGTATGTAGGACACCTCTCAAGCCAGCCCAGGGGCACAAAGGTCGAAAAGACCATATATAGTTCCAGGTGCTCTTTTACATGTGATTGCATAAAGATGGTGCTCTTCTCAGGGTCTATGCCTGATGCAATCCAATCTGCTACGCACTCAATTGAATATTGTGACAATCTGGCAGGGTCTTCATATTCACTCATAAGGGCATGCCAATCAGCAACCATATAGAAACAATCGTTCTCATCCTGAAGTCTTACCCAGTTCTCCAGGACGCCAAATAGATGACCCAGATGAAGCGGGCCTGTCGGCCTCATGCCACTCAAAATTCTGTTTTTCATTCTCTATGCAGTAGCGCGAATGCTCCTCGCTATCTTTTTAACCTCGAATACCTCAATTATATCGCCTTTTTTAATATCGTCAAATCCTATCCCTATCCCGCATTCAAATCCTTCTTTTATCTCTCTAACATCATCCTTTACATGTTTCAAGGAATTAATTTTTCCTTTAAATATAATCTCTCTATCTCTTATAAGTCTACAATTTGCATTGCGAGGTATAATGCCTTTGAGAACAAAACACCCTGCAACTATCCCTACTTTCGACACCTTAAAGACCTGTCGCACCTCTGCCCTACCTAAAAATACCTCTTCAAGTACAGGTTCTAACATACCTTCCATGGCTGCCTGCACATCATTAATCAATTCATAAATTATACTATAAATCCTTATATCTACGCCTTCCTGTTTTGCTAATGCCTTTGCGCTTGGAATGACATCTATATGGAATCCAAGGATAATCGCATCTGATGCAGAGGCAAGGATAACATCGGATTCATTTATATCACCAACCTGGCCATGTATTATAGAAAGTCTTATCTCCTCCTTAGAAAGTTTTTCAAGGGCGTCTCTTATAGCACCAAGTGAACCCTGCACATCTGTCTTTAAAATAATCTTCAATTCCTTTATCTTACCCTCTTTAATCCTGGAGTGTAATTCTTCTAACGTTATCTTATGACCTTTTGACGCAAGTTTTTTCTTCTCTGCATCTAATTGTCTGAGAGAGACAATCTCTTTTGCCTTTTCTTCGTCCGGCACTACAAAAAATTTTTCGCCTGCTAATGGTACACCTGATAATCCTAAAATCTCTACAGGCCTTGCAGGAGGCGCCTCCTTAACATTGTGGCCTTTATCATCTAACATTGCCCTTATCTTGCCATAATAAAGGCCTGCGACTACATAATCGCCTATCTTAAGTGTCCCATTCAATACCAAGAGAGTCGCCACAGGACCTTTGCCCTTGGAAAGCTCTGCCTCTATAACAACACCGCTGGCAGGTTTGTCAGGATTTGCCTTTAACTCAAGCATCTCTGCCTCAAGAAGAAGCATCTCTAAAAGTTCATCTATGCCCTGACCTGTCTTAGCAGAGACCCCTACAGTGATTGTCTTCCCGCCCCACTCCTCAGGCGTAAGATTTAATTCTGCAAGCTGCTTCTTGACCCTATCAAGATTTATATTTGGTTTGTCTATTTTGTTTATCGCTACTACGATCGGCACGCCTGCAACCCGCGCATGGTCTATCGCCTCTATAGTCTGTGGCATAACCCCATCGTCAGCCGCTACTACCAGAACTACAATATCTGTTACCTTTGCCCCTCTTGCCCGCATAGCAGTAAATGCTGCATGACCAGGTGTATCTAAGAAGGTAACCCTGCCATTAGGAAGCACAACCTCATATGCACCTATATGCTGTGTAATCCCGCCTGCCTCTTTATCAACGACCTTGGTCTTTCTTATCATATCAAGTAGAGATGTCTTCCCATGGTCAACATGGCCCATAAACGTAACTATAGGATGTCTTGGTTTGAGATTTTTTGGGTCATCATGTTCTAATTCTGATAAAATCTGTTCCTCTTCGCTTGGGAGCCGTTCTATTTTATAACCATACTCCTCTGCGATACCTCTAACTATATCCTCATCCAGCATCTGATTTATATTAGCAAGGATTTTTCTATCCAAAAGTTTTTTTATCAATTCATTAAGTTTTACCTGAAGTTTTACACTCAAATCCTTAACAGTTATAGGTAGATTTATCTTTAGAACCTTCAAGGCAGGTTTTTCAGGTGCACTAACTTCAGTAACTGCTGTGCTAAATGAGCCCTCTAATTCAGGCCCTGCTTTTGTAATATTAGATTCTTCTTTTACTGGTGCGGATCCCAGCGGCCCCTTCTTTTCTGGCAATATCTCTACAACCTTCTCATCCATGTGGGCCGGTTTTTCTAATACCTCATGACTTTCTGGAAGGGTGGTCTCCTCTGGTAAGACCCTTTCTATATCGGTCAATTTTTTCGATGACCTCCTTATAGCAGGACGAGGTCTCTTTTTAGATTGGGCCTTCTTTTTTTCTTTAGAAACTCGTTTTGAAGAAGAGGCCGTTGGTTTACCACTACGAGCTGGATGGGCCTTTTTTTTAACGTCATATTTTGCCTTAACCATAGACACAGTCTTATCATCCAAGATGCTCATATGATTCTTTGCATCCACTTTCATATGAGCAAGTTCTTCCAGGAGACTTTTACTTGTTAGTCCCAATTCTTTTGCAAGTTGATGAACACGCATAACCATTGTCTATCGTCCTATCCCCCTCACCCTTACCTTCTCCCACAAGGGGAGAGGGAACTTAAAGAGGTAAAATTTTAGCCCCAACCACTTCCTCTCGCCAGAGGGGCAAGGGTATTCTGCGAAACCTATCATACAGAAACTTCTTTATCTTTAGTATCCTCTCTCGGTATTTTTTCTTTTTCCTGAGAAATGTCTTTTTCTTTTTTTTCCAACGCCTTTTTCTCTCTTGTCTCATGCACCCTCTGTTCCATAAGTTCTTTTGCAGAGGATAATATCTTTTCAGCGGTCTTCTTCCCGACCCCGCGTATCTTGATTAATTCTCCTATATCCGCCTTTGAGATATCGCCCAAAGTTTTAAATCCTGCCTTTATAAAGGCCTTCTCTATCTTAGGCCCTATACCTTTTATCTGATTGATAGGTAGTTTAGAGAGGCTTTCTATCTCTGACTTGCTTCTTATGTCTATATTCCAACCAGTAAGTTTTGCAGCAAGTCTAACATTCTGTCCTTTCTTTCCAATGGCAAGGGACAATTGGTCATCTGCCACCACAACCTCAGCCCTTTTTTCTTTTTCATTTAATTTTATGCTTGACACCTCTGCTGGACTGAGGCTTGCAGATATAAACTCTGCTGCATCAACGCTCCACCTGATTATATCAATCCTTTCGCCGCCTAATTCTCTGACAATATTTTTGACTCTTTGTCCCCTCATGCCAACGCATGCACCAACAGGGTCAACCTTATCATCCTTTGAATACACTGCTATCTTCGAACGCTCCCCTGCCTCCCTGGAAACTGACTTTATATCTACTATACCTTCATAAATCTCAGGCACCTCAAGTTCAAACAATCTTTTTACAAGGCCAGGCGCAGTCCTCGAAAGTAATATCTCCGGCCCTTTAAGGCCCTT
>Ga0078972_1008502_pt1 | contig 21397 bp, 19 predicted proteins | sample YelNatPaOPGAMG01_FD_67568 | JGI IMG/M metagenome (GOLD analysis project Ga0078972, IMG submission 67568) | Hot spring thermophilic microbial communities from Obsidian Pool, Yellowstone National Park, USA - OP-RAMG-01 (SPADES assembly) (version 2) | ecosystem: Environmental > Aquatic > Thermal...
TCGAGAGAAAGTGAGACACGGTGGAGGACGAAACAAACGTGACCATCGACATCGCCGCCAAGATTAGGGCGATCCAGGATTTCCCGAAGGAAGGCATCCTCTTCCGCGACATCACGCCGCTGCTTCAGGACCCCGCAGCGTTGCGGTACACGGTCGATCGCCTGGCGGACTACGCGGCAAGCCGGCAGATCGACATGATCGTTGGCGCCGAGTCGCGCGGCTTCATCCTCGGTGCCGCCATGGCCTACAAGCTCGGCGTCGGTTTCGCACCGGCGCGCAAGCCGGGCAAGCTGCCCTGGAAGACGGTGTCCGCGAGCTACGCGCTCGAATACGGCACGGATAGCCTGGAGATGCATGAGGACGCCGTCCGGCCCGGCATGCGCGTGCTCGTGCACGACGACCTGCTCGCCACTGGCGGCACAGCCAAAGCCAAGTGCGATCTGGTGGAGAAACTCGGCGGAGTTGTGGCTGGCCTTGCGTTCATCATCGAACTGGTCGACCTTCGCGGGCGCGAGAAGCTGGCTGGCTACGATGTTTTTAGTTTAGTTCAGTACTAGACGGAGCGCTGGCCGAGTAGAGTAGGCACTGAGCATCGCCGGCTTGAGACTCAGGACCGCGACACAGTAGCCGGACCGGCGCTCAGGACATTCTAGATAGCCTGCTCAGAACGTAGGTGCGGACTGGTGAGAACGTACGTGCGGTTGCCCGACTGCTGGAAGGTACGTGCGGTTTACGTGCGGTTGCCCGGGAGAAGTGCGGCGGTTGGTGGGGGGAGTCTCCGCGACGGTCAGGCAAGTGTGATGCAGAAGTGTCGTGCGGGCTCACTTTGCTGTTACTTTACATAACCTAGATTATCGTGCGTTATTACCCAGCCTTGGCCAAGGCGTGTCTTAGCCAAGGCGTGATGACGTAGGCGAGGCGATTACGTCGAGGCCATTGCGTCGTTTCTGCGCTCTCTTCCGCGCACTGTACCTATGAGATTGCGCTCCGGCGCATGAAGTTACGCTGCACGCTGCGGCGCGCTGCACGCTCCGGCAAAGATCTCCAGCAACATCCATCCGTGGTTCACGCCGCTGTCACCGTGCGGCGTTAGTGGTGCATCGTGCGCAGGCGTTTGTGTAAAGGCGTCCGGTCCGTCTTGCAATGCACAACGCACGTAACGCGTGCAGAGCAATCCCGGGTACTGCACTGGCTGGCATGTGAACTGACGTGTTGCGCTGGCTGGGCCATTTGAACTCACGTGCTGCGCTGGCTCTAAGCGCACGTGTTGCACTGGCTCTGAACCCATGTGCCGCTGTGACGGTGATGCCGGACTCGGGCCGCTTTGCGTTCTTACGTGTGTCGGCGTTTTCTGTCGCGCAGCGCTTGCCCAAACGCCTGCCGGCCGGGAATGCCACTGACTCCGCCTCTGACTTCGTCTCCCTCGTGAGCTCCGGCCGCGCCGCGACAGACACTGTAGCTTTGCGTACGATCGACGTCATATGCGGCACAGTGCGCATGTGGAACATCTGGTCAATCTGATCCAATTTGATCAACAGAAAGTCCCTCGCCGCAGACTTTGCCGCCGATAAGGCCGAGTCTCCTCGCTGAGCCGTACGGGCCGGTCACTTCTACGCTTCCGCTGACCCCTGGCACGTGCCGGCTGGGACCCGTTCACCAGCGACACCCCAGATACGTCATCGAGGCCGCCAGCTCCTGGGCGAGCTGACTGTCGGCCGCGCGACCTCCCCCTTCCCCGTCGGCCGGCGCCGACTCTCGCGCGCCGGCCTCTTGCCCTGCGGAGCGCATGTAATCCTGCAGGAAATCGGCGATCGGCGGGCGCAGATCGAGGCCGGAGAGTTCGCCGGCTGCAAAGAGACGGGCCTCGAGAACCGCAGCGTCTAGGGAAGGAGCTGCCTGCTCGTGCCCAGCGCCGGCTGTGCCCGGCCGGTCGTTCTTGTCCGAGGAGGCGCGGCGGCCGTCTGGCCAGTCGGCCGCCGCGCCTGTTAGGCGGGCGGCGAAGATCACGTGCACGACGTGCTTCCTGTATTCCTGCATGGCGGGCGAGATCGACTCGACGAGCGCGATCGGCGCACCAATGACAGCGGCGAGGTTGGTCTCCTCTGCGAGTTCGCGCCGCAACGCCTGGCGCAACGGTTCGCCGAAGCGCACGCCGCCACCGGGCAGAAGCCAGTAGCTTTCGTCGGCGCGCCGTTGGCGCACGAGGAGGAGTTGCTGGTCCACGACGATGGCGGCCGAGACGCGTACGGTTGGCGACGTCTCGCGGTTCGGCAGGTCCACCACATGGCTCTCCTGCGTCATAATGCGCCCCCTCCGCCACTGGAGCCAAAGCCACGCTGACCACGCGATGTCTGGTCGAGCTGTACCGTCTCAAAGAGGTCGACGGCAGTCAACGTGACGATGAGCAGTTGGGCAATGCGGTCGCCGGGCAGGACGTGGAAGGGCTCGTGTGCGTCTGTGTTCAAGAGAATCAGCCGGATCTCGCCGCGATAGCCGGGGTCGATCAAGCCGGGGGCATTGACGAGAGCGATGCCGTGACGGGCGGCCAATCCGGAACGCGGCAAGGTGAAGGCGGCTACGCCGGGCGGCAGGCCGAGGGCAATCCCCGTGCCGACAGTCTGGCGATGGTGCGGCGCGAGGATGATGTCGTCGGTGGAAAAGAGATCGAAGGCGGCATCGCCCTGGTAGGCTCGCTCGGGGAGGCGTGCACCTTCGCGCAGGAGCTTGACCGGGATCTCGAGCCGCTCGCTCACCTGGCCTCACGTCTTCCTCTGGCGAACCGTAGCAGTGGGCGCCGTCTCCGCGAGCTTCGCCGGCTCCGTCTGACTGGCAACTCGGTAGGCCGCCAAGCGAGCCGCCTCGGCAGTGGGCACCCGGGCGGTGACGAGCAAACCGTCGGCCGTGGCCTCTTGAGTGATGTCGGTGGCGATGCCGCGCAGACGGTGCACGAGCGCTCCCTCGGCGTAGGGCACGAGCAGTCGGACGGGCACGAGCTTGCTAGCGAAGAACGTCGTGATCCGTTCCAGGAGACCTTCGAGCCCAGCGCCGGTCAGGGCGGAGACGGTGACGGACTCCGGGTAGAGATCACGCAGGCGGCGCAGCTGTTCGGCGCTTGCCAGGTCCGCCTTGTTGAAGACGATGAGGCGCGGGATTTCCCCCGAGCCAATCATGTCGAGCACTTCACTGACCGTCTGCTGGCGGGCGGCAATCTCGGCGAAGGAGAGGCTCGCGTCGGCCACCACCAGGATGAGATCGGCGACGCTCGTCTCTTCGAGGGTCGAGGCGAAGGCGTCGACCAGCTCATGCGGCAGCTTACGGATGAAGCCGACCGTGTCTGTGATCACGTAGTCGCGGTCGCGGTAGCGCAAGGCGCGCGTCGTGGGGTCGAGAGTCTCAAAGAGGCGGTCAGCGACCGGCACTCCGGCATCGGTAAGGGCGTTCAGCAGGGTTGACTTGCCGGCGTTGGTGTACCCCGCCAGGGCAATCAGCGGGATGTCGCTCCGCAGGCGCCGCACGCGCTGCGTGCGGCGCGTGGACGCCATGCGCTCAATGCGTCGCCGCAGCGTCCGGATGCGCTCGCGCAAGACGCGTCGCTCGACCTCGAGTTTGGTCTCGCCTGGGCCACGCATGTCCACGCCGGCGCCCAGTCGCGAGAGCACGAGGCCCTTGCCGCGTACCCGCGTCAGTTCGTACTCGAGTTGGGCCAAGTGGACCTGCAGCGTGCCGGCGAGCGAGTGCGCGTGCTTGGCGAACACGGAGAGGATGAGTTCTGTGCGGTCGAGGACGTCCGCATCGACGACGTCGAGGATGGCGGCGACCTGCGCTGGCGTTAGGTTGTCCTCGCAGACGGCGACAGTAGCGCCAAGCTGCTGCACCGTCTGGCGCAGCTCGCGCAGCTTGCCCGGTCCGAGGTAGCTCTTCGGGTTGGGGCGCTCGCGCCGCTGCACGACTTCGCCGACGCAGTCGACCTCGGCGGAGCGGAGCAGCTCCTTAATCTCGGCTAGCCAGTTCTCGTTCTGCTCGTCAGCGGCGTGGCCGCTGGGCAAGACGGCGAAGACGACCGCCCGTGGGCGGTCAACAGTTGTCGTAAACGGCGCCATCGGGCGCTTAGAAGTGTACCCGTTCCTCGATGCGCCGCACCGCCTCGCGCAGACGCTCATCGGGCACCGTGAGCGAGAAGCGGACGAAGCCTTCGCCGCTCGGCCCGTAAGCGGCTCCGGGCGAGATGATCACATCGGCTTGCTCCAAGACGAGTTCGGTGAAGCTCGCCGAGGTGTGTCCGGCGGGGACGGGCACCCACAGGTAGATCGTTCCCTTGGGTGGAGTGGCCTGCAGGCCGATGTCGCGCAGCGCCGCGACCAGCAGGTCGCGGCGCTGCGCATAGAGCTGTCGCAAAGCCACGAGACCGTCTTGTGGCCCCTCCAGGGCGGCGATGCTGGCCCGCTGGACGGCGGCGAACATGCCTGAGTCGACGTTCGTCTTGAGGCGCCAGAAGGCCTCGATGACGGCGGCATTGCCGACGATGGCTCCTGAGCGCCAGCCCGTCATGTTGTAGCTCTTCGAGAGCGAGAAGACCTCGACGCCGACGTCTTTGGCGCCCGGCGTGGCCAAGAAACTCGGGGCCACGTAGCCGTCGAAGGTGATCTCCGCATAGGCGTTATCGTGCACTACGACGAGGTCGTGCTGGCGAGCGAACTCGACCAGACGAGCGAAGAAGTCGTCCTCGATGACGGCCCCGGTCGGGTTGTTCGGGTAGCTCACGAAGATCATCTTCGCCTTGGCCAGCACGGAGGGATCGAGGTCGTCGAGGTTGGGCTGAAAGCCACGCTCCGGCAGGAGGGGCAGGCGCACGGCGTGTCCGTCGGCCAGCATGGGGCCGGTTGTGTAGACCGGGTAGCCGGGGTCGGCGGCCAGGCAGACGTCGAACTGATCGAGCAGGCAGAGGCCGATGTGAGCGATGGCCTCCTTGGCGCCCAGGACGGCCATCACTTCGGTCTCGGGGTCGAGGGTGACACCGAAGCGGCGGGCATAGTAGCGCGCCACGGCCTCGCGAAACTCGCGGCTGCCGGCGTTGCTCGGGTACTGGTGGGTCGCTGGATCGCGAGCGCCGGCGACGAGTGCCTCAACGATGTGCGGCGGTGTGGGCGAGTCGGGGTCGCCGATACCGAGGCTGATGATATCGACGCCGGCGGCGCGTTTGGCGGCCACCTTGCGCTCGATCTCGGCGAAGAGGTAGGGCGGCAAGCTCTGCACCCGTTGCGAGAAGCGTGCTTTGGGCGATTCCGTCATCAGGGCTGGGTCTTTCCGTGGCGGCGCACTATTCCAGATGACGCAGGAACTCGCGCGAGAGGTCGCCGTGATAGATCTCTTCCGCCGGACCGGTCATCCACACGCGCCAGTCGGGGCCTACCTCGACGGTCAGCTTTCCGCCGGGGAGCTCGACCGTGACGGGGCTGCGTGCCAGGCCGGTACGGACGAGCGCCACTGCGGTCGCCGTGGCACCGGTGCCACAGGCGCGCGTCTCCCCCACGCCGCGCTCCCAGACGCGCACTTTGGCGTTGTGTTCGTCGACGGGGATGACGAACTCGACGTTGGCCTTCTTGGGAAAGAACCGGTGCTCTTCGATCATCGGCCCAACTTCGTGCAAGGGCAGTAGCTCGAGGGGCCAGGGTGAGCGAATGACGCAGTGCGGATTGCCAACGTCGACGAAGGTGAAGGTAAAGCTGCGGCCGCCAGCGTGCAGCGTCGCCTCGACTGCCTCGCCGTCGTCGAAACCGGTCAGCTTCTCGCCCCCAAACCGGGCGATGCCCATGTCGACCGTGACCATGATGCCCTCGCCAAGCTTGGGGACGATGTCGCCGGCGAGGGTCTCGAGCACGACTGAGTCGCCGGTAATCGAGCCTTCCATGCGTAGCTTGCGGGCCACCATGCGCACGCCATTGCCGCACATTTCCGCCTCGCTGCCGTCGGGATTGAAGATCTGCACGCGGAAGCGATCGGGGCCAGTCTGCGGCCCGATTACCAGTATCCCATCGGAGCCAATGCCGACGTTGCGGTCGCAGAGCAAGCGCACGCGCTCGGGAGTGAGTTCGAAGGGGATCTGCTCCCGGTGCAGGACGATGTAGTTGTTACCCAGACCTTGCCACTTGGAGAACTGCATCTTACCCAGGCCCTGCCATTGGCTGGGTGCCGGCGAGCTCGGCGTGTGCGCGGCGGCGTCGTCCACGGGCTGTGTCCTCCTTCAGGACTTCTAGGAAGTCGCCTCAGCGATCTCGGCGGCGATCTCCTCCGCCGAGCGCTGGGCAACGGCGATTGTATCAGCGTCGGGAAGCTTTCTCATCCAGGTGAGCTGTCGGCGCACGTAGGCGCGCGTGCGCTGCTTCATGGCGGCCGAGGCCTCAGCCAGTGAGATCGCGCCCGCCAGATAAGCCAGAACTTCGCGTACGCCGATGGCTTGGCGCACCGTGCGCGAGAGTTGGTTGGGCAAGGCCGCGACTTCCTCAACCAGGCCCTGGGCGAGCATCTGGTCGACACGCGCTTCGAGGCGCTCGCGTAGACGCGCCCGGTCAGGCTCGAGGGCGAACAGCCGGTACGCGTAGCGCGTGCCGGGGTGCCAGAGGGCGCTGCGCTCGGCTGCGGTCAGCGGCCGGTCGAGTGTGGTGACCAACTCCAGGGCGCGCACGACGCGCCGCGGGTTGCGCTTGTCGATGCTCGCCGCGGTCGCCGGGTCGAGCTTCTCTAAGTCGGCGACCAGGGCCGGCAAGTCGGTTGCGGCGCGCTCCTCGAGGCGGGGGCGCGCTGCGCTGGGCGGGCTGCCGAAGTGCAGCCCGCCCAGCGCAGCGCGCACGTACAACCCACTCCCCCCCTCGATAATCACCCGCTTGCCGCGCGCCAGCACGTCGTCGATTGTCGCGTGGGCGAGCCGAGCGTACTGGGCAACGGAGAACTCCTCCGTCGGGGGTTGGAAGCCGACCAGGTGGTGCGGTACACGCGTCAGCTGCTCCGGTGTCGGCTGGTTGGTCAAGATCGGCAGGCCGGCGTACACCTGCATGGAGTCGGCGGAGACGATCTCGGCGCCGATGCGCTCGGCAAGACCGAGGGCAATCTCGGTCTTGCCGAGCGCCGTCGGCCCGAACAAGACGATGACTGAGGTGGGCTGATGGTTGGCGCTCAACAACAGCCGTTGGCGACGTCTTCCGACTCGCGGTAGCGATCCACGGTGAAGCGGGCGAGCTGGAAGGGCTCAGACGGCGCGATGCCCGCCTTCTGCAGGGCGATGGCGACCTGTTCGCCGACCGTGCGCACCGTGGGCAAGTCGGGCAGCAGCACGCCGCGCCGCGCTCCCGCAGCCACGATGACGCCGTAGCGCTGCGGATCGAGCTGCTCGATGGTCGCCGGCTCGTGCGGGCTGAGGACGTCGACCGAATAGGTGAGGTCGGGCAGCTCGTCCGGCCTTACGGGGTAGAAGCGCGGGTCGCGGAAGGCCGCCGCGGCGGCGTTGTGGACGATCTCGTCGCCCAGCGAAGGCGCTGTGGGCTCAAGTGTCCCGATGCAGCCGCGCAAGTCGCCGTTACGCCGCTTGATGGAGACGAAGCACGCTGCTCGGCGCTCGTAGAAGGGTTCGGCAGGCGGACTTGGCGGCGCCTCGCCACGCACAAACGCCTCCACGCAGGCGCGCGCGAAAGAGGCTGGGTTGACCTTTGGCGTTGTCGAGCTCGTCATGGCAGATCGAGGCCGTAGGAGGCGACGGCGTAGCCGACGCCAAAGGGTCCTTGGTAGCTGAGCAGGCGGGCCCTGTCGGTCGCGTGGTCGCCGAGGTAGCCGCCCAGGGCGATGAACGAGCGGAGACCGCACTCGCCAGCGTGATTGATCAATCCCTCATCGAGCTCGAGCAGGGCGGAAAACTCACCCCGCGACAGGTGGTCGGTCACCTTGGCGTCGTAGACGCTGCCTTGCGGGTCGAAGCCGGCGGGCGCGTCGCGTGTGAGGCGGTGCGACAAGTCGCCCGAGGCGACGAAGACGACGCTGTCGCGGCCCACCTTGGTCACGGCCGCCCGCACGAGCTCACCGAGGCGCCGGTGAATCGCGTAGTCGGCGACGATCGAGAGCGAGACGAGGCGCTTCGCCTTCAGGAACGACAGCGGCACGAGCACGCCGTGGTCCAGGTAGTCATCGTCAACTGGCTCCAGACGAAGGCCGCTCTCCCCCGCGCTCACTTCGAGCAGGGCTGTGACGATGTCGAGGTCGTTATCGATCTCCAGGCCAACTTCGGGACAACGAAAGGCGGAGAAGTCTCCCCACAGCCGGGGCGGCGATTTCACCGTGAACGTGTTCGCTGCTCCGGGCGTGTGCGGCGAGATGATGACGATGGTCTCGGGTTCGCCGACGGCCTGAGCCAGGACGTTCATCGCCTCGACCGTGGCGCGTACCATCTCGCGGTGTTCCTTACCGATCTCCGGGATCAGAAGGGGCGGATGAGGGCAAACGCATCCTGCCACCTGCATGGCCGTGCCTCCCTCCTCGTTGTCGTCGCGCCTCGACGCGCTGTTTCAAGTAGAGCTTACCGCGTTCTGCCGTGAGCTTCACCGTCTTGCGGCAAACGGGCGGGAAAACAGGCGCGAAAATGGGCGCGAACTGGCCGTGCGACAGCCGGGCCCTCGCGGGGCTCGACTCGTTAGCCGTTCACCAAGCGCCCGGTCAGAGTGGTCGAGGTAGCTCCTTCGATGAGGACCTCACGGAGCTCGCCGGGCTGCGCGGGGCCGGGAAAGTTGACCGTCACGTTCTGCCGTGTGCGGCCGCGGTAGGCCTGGCCGTGGCGGCTGGGGCCCTCCACGAGGACCTCGTAGCGCCGGCCGACCATTCGCTGATGCCGCTCGCGCGCGACACGCTGTGTTGCCGCGATGAGCGTCTCGACGCGCTCTCGCTTGACCTCTTCGGGAACGTGGTGAGGCAGGCTCTCTGCGGCCGTTCCCGGCCGTGGTGAGTAGATGAACGTGAAGGCTGCCTCGAAGCGAGCCTCCTCGACCAAGGAGAGCGTGGCGGCGAAATCGGCGTCGGTCTCGCCTGGGAAACCAACGATGAGATCGGTGGTGAGAGCAACGTCGGGAACGCGCCCTCGCAGGTCGGCGACCAGCTCCAAGTAGCGCTCGCGCGTGTAACCGCGGCGCATAGCGCGCAGGACGGCGTTCGAGCCCGACTGGGCTGGTAGGTGGACGTGCTCGCAGACGTGCGGTAGGTCGGCGATGGCCTCAATGAGGCGCTCCGACAGGTCCTTGGGATGGGAGGTGAGGAAGCGGATGCGCTCGATGCCACTCGTGGCATCGAGCGCATCCAGAAGATCGGCGAACGTCATTCCGCGGCCCGGGAGGTCGTTGCCGTACGCGTTGACGTTCTGGCCCAACAACGTGACCTCGCGTACGCCGTCGGCAGCCAAACGACGCGCCTCGGCGAGGATCGCGGCCAGCGATCGGCTGCGTTCGGGGCCACGCACGAACGGCACAATGCAGTAGGCACACGCGTTGTTGCAGCCCGACATGATCTGCAACCAAGCTTGGTAGGGCCGCTCGCGGTGGCTGGGCAAGTCGCCGCTCATCACGGGTTCGTCGGCGAAGTAGCCGCATCGTGTCCCCTCGTTCGCGCCGAGCGCCTCCGGCAGACGGTGGAGATTCTGTGGTCCGAGGGCTACGTCGACGAACGGGAAGCGCTCGAAGAGCTGCTCTTGTTGCGCTTGCGCGAGGCAGCCGGTGACGACGACGCGGCGATGAGGATCGGCGCGCTTAAGGCGGGCAGCTGTACCCAAATGCCCGGCGAGGCGCTCGTCAGCGCTCTGGCGCACCGTGCACGTGTTGTAGACGAGAACGTCGGCCTCTTCGGGTAGCTCGACCCGGCGCAGGCCCTGCCCTTCGAGCAACGCCCGCAGGCGCTCCGAATCGTGCTCGTTCATTTGGCACCCGAAGGTGCGCAGGTAGTAGGTCTGACGAGTCAACGCAAGGGTGACTTACTTGGCGTACTCTACGGCGCGACTCTCGCGGATGACCGTCACCTTGATCTGCCCCGGGTAGTCGAGCTGCTCTTCGATCTCCTTGGCGATCTGGCGGCTCAAGAGCACCGCCTCGTCGTCGTCGATCTCGGCCGGCTTGACCATCACGCGGACCTCGCGCCCGGCCTGCATGGCGTAGCACTTCTCGACGCCCTTCTTGCTCTCGGCGATCCGCTCGAGCGACTCTAGGCGCTTGACGTAGTTCTCTAACGTTTCCCGGCGGGCTCCAGGGCGAGCGGCCGAGATGGCGTCGGCGGCCTGCACCAAGACGGCTTCGATGGTCTGCGCCTCCACGTCTTGATGGTGCGCCTCAATGGCGTGTACGACGCTCTGCGGCTCGTGGTACTTGCGGGCGAGCTGGGCCGAGATAGTCGCGTGCGAGCCGTCAACCTCGTGATCGACTGCTTTGCCCAGGTCGTGCAGGAGGCCCGCCCGACGGGCGATCTTCGAGTTCGCCCCGAGCTCGCTGGCCATGATGCCGGCCAAGTGCGCTACCTCGATCGAGTGGGTGAGCACGTTCTGTCCGTAGCTTGTGCGGAACTTCAGGCGGCCGAGGGTCCTGACCAGTTCGGGAGCTAGCCCGTGGACGTCCGTATCGAAACAAGCCTGTTCGCCCGCCTCTTCGATCGTGGCCTCGACCTCGGCCTTGGCTTGGGCGAACGTCTCCTCGATGCGGGCTGGGTGGATACGACCATCGGCCAGGAGCTTCGTGAGTGTGAGGCGAGCGACCTCGCGGCGCACACCGTCGAAGGCGGACAGCACGACCGCCTCGGGGGTGTCGTCGATGATGAAGTCGACTCCGGTGAGGTTCTCCAGGGCACGAATGTTGCGCCCCTCACGGCCGATGATGCGACCTTTCATGTCGTCGGAGGGCAGCGGGACAACCGACACCGTCGTCTCGGCGACGTGGTTGGCAGCCGTCCGCTGGATGCTCAGTGAGAGGATGTTGCGCGCCCGGCGATCGGCCTCGCGGCGCGCCTCTTCCTCAACGGCGCGGACCATCTTGGCCAGTTCGTGGCGAGCGCTGTCTTCAGCTTGTTTGAGGAGCATGTCGCGCGCCTGAACGGCCGTCATGCCGGAGATGCGCTCGAGGGTCGCTGTCTGTTCGGCCACGGCTGCTTTGAGTTCGTCAGTGAGGCGGGCATTGGCTGCCTCGTGCTCGATGACGGCCTGTTCGCGCCGCTCTAGGTCGGCGGCTCGCACCTCGAGTTGTTCTTCGCGCTGCGCGAGCCGCTGCTCGATCTTCATCACTTCGTTGCGGCGGTCGCGGACCTCTTCCTCGACCTCGGCGCGAATGCGATGCACCTGCTCTTTCGCTTCGAGGCTGGCCTCTTTAAGGGTGGCCTCTGCCTCGCGGCGCGCCTCACGGACAATCCGCTCGGCTTCCTTCGTTGCGTTGGCCAGGCGACCGCTTAAGAGGTAGCGTTGGAGGAGGTACCCCACAGCGACACCCACCGCGAGCCCGACCACGATGTAGACCGCTATCATGTCATCCCCTTATTCCAGAAATAAAAAAGCCGGGCAATCGCCCGGCCTCACGTCGTGCACACCTCGGTCGTGTCTGGATGCTTTTCTGTCGCGAGCGCTTCGCGAGCGCTCTCACTGTGTCGGAGAAGGAAGTCTGCTATCTAAGTAATGAGTGCTAGCTCCGTCGATGCCAGTACGACAGACCGGCGCCTAACAACCGGCCGGATTACATCGGTATGCACGATCCTAAGAGTCATTCACAAGTCCGGGAGCAGATTGCTCAGTGTGATTGTAGGTTTTTGCAGGTACTGCTGTCAACGCGGCCCGGATCGCCACGCTCGCGTGAGTGTCTCTCGCACACGGCCGTGTGTCGTCGCGTAGCTCAAACGCCTGCGGGTCAACAATGTTTGCGGCACGACGTTGACCGACCTGTTTCGTAGTTACATCTCGTCGGTGGACTGGTTGGCGTGCTCGTCTACCCACGCATTGATGGCCCGGTAGGTGGTGTCGAGGTCGTAGCCGCGGCGGCGCAGGAAGCCGAAGGCGCGCGCCTTGGCCGCCTCGAGCGGCGCGGCCGGCCGGCCGCGCCGCCGCAGGGCGGCCAAGGCGCGCGCGTATTCGGCTTCGTCGTTCGCGGCAGCGTTCGCGCCGACAGTGTCGCTCAGTGGCGCAAGGGCGTCGTCTGCCGCCGGTGGCGTGTTCGCCGGCAGCTCGGCAACGTTCGGCGTGGCGGAAGCGCTCGCGGGTAGGCTCGTCTCGGCCAGCGCGGCGTCGATCGTCGCCTTGCTGACCCCCGCGCGGGCCAGCTCACGGGCGATACGCTCTCTTCCCCACTGAGAGAGGCGCCGTTTGTCGGCGATGAACGCTCGCGCGAAGGCCTCATCGTCGATGAGGGCCTCGTGCTGCAGGCGCGTGAGGACCGTCTCGATGAGCGCGGGGCTATGGCCCTTGGCGGCGAGGCGGGCGGCGAGCTCGGCTCGCGAACGGGCACGGTGGCCGAGCAGGCGGTAGGCATCGCCAAGGGCACGGGCAGTCGCCGCCTCGGCGGCGACTTCGGCCAGCTCATCGGCGGAGAGTTCGCGACCGACAAAGAGCCGATAGCGAGCGAGCAACGCCTCGCTCACAGTGCACGTGAACTCGCCGTCGACGTAGAGCGCCACGCGACCGCGCTTAGTGGCCTTGAGGGCTGTGACAACAGACACCTCGCCTCCTTCAACGCCGTTTAAGCGGGCGACCCACCCTGCGCGCGGCTGGCGCCGGGGGTGCTCGTCGCCGGTGTGGCGCCGTCACTCGGCTGCGCGTGAGACGGAACCCCCATACGTAGCCAGCGCCGCCCGTGCACGTGTTAGTCGGGCGTCGCTGCGCCTCCGTGGGTGTCGGCCGCACCGACGATCGCGCCTGCCTGGGAGGGAGAAGCTGCCGGAGCGCTTGCGACTGGCGGCAGCGGCGGCAAGCCAGCCTTCTCGCGAATGCGCGCTTCGATCGCATCGGCGATGTCGGGGTTGTCTTTGAGAAACGCCTTCGCGTTGCTGCGCCCCTGACCCAAGCGCTCATCGTTGAAGCTGAAGAAGGCGCCGCTCTTTTGCACGATGTCGTAGGCGACGCCCAGGTCGAGCAGCGTACCCTGGCGTGAGATGCCCTCGCCGTAAGTGATGTCGAACTCGGCCTGCTTGAAGGGCGGAGCTACCTTGTTTTTGACCACCTTGACTCGGACGCGATTGCCGACCGCCTCGGTGCCGTCTTTGATGGTCTCGATGCGGCGAATGTCGAGGCGGATGGTGGCGTAGAACTTGAGCGCTTTGCCGCCGGTGGTGGTCTCGGGGTTGCCGAACATGACGCCGATCTTCTCGCGCAGTTGGTTGGTAAACAGGCAGATAGTGCCCGACTTGTTGAGCGTGCCGGCGAGTTTGCGCAGCGCTTGACTCATGAGGCGCGCTTGCAGGCCGACGAAGCTATCGCCCATCTCGCCTTCGATCTCGGCGCGTGGCGTGAGCGCCGCCACTGAGTCGATGGCCACGATGTCGAGGGCGCCCGAGCGGATGAGCATCTCGGCAATCTCGAGGGCCTGCTCGCCGTAATCGGGCTGCGAGAGCAAGAGGCTGTCGACGTCGACTCCGATGGCCTTGGCGTAGAGCGGGTCCATGGAGTGCTCGGCGTCGATGAAGGCAGCCTGACCGCCGCGCTTTTGCGCCTCGGCGATGATGTGGTAGACGAGTGTCGTTTTGCCCGACGACTCCGGGCCGAAGATCTCGACGATGCGTCCGCGCGGCACGCCCCCCACTCCGAGGGCGATGTCGAGGGCGAGCGAACCAGTGGGCACGACGCCGACCTCGGCGCCCGTCGCGTGGTCGCCCATGCGCATGATGCTGCCCTTGCCAAACTGACGCTCAATCTGACTGACGGCGGCTTCAAGGGCCTTTTCTTTTTCCATGCGCCTGAGCTCCTCTCTTGCTCTTAGCCAGCGGGGAATGAGGCGAGAGGAGTGTGGACCGCTCCGCCCCTCTCCAGGGCTGAATTATACAGGGTCACTTGGGGCAGTCCAAACCTGTCGATGTTGACATTTTGCAGGGGAAATTCGTCACCCGGTCGGCGAAAACGCGCCACTGTGATATGGGGCAAGTAGGGACGCTTCTCCGGCTTGTAGACCTTCAGCGAGACGAGCGCTTCGGCGAGCTCGTGCTGCAGACGGCGAATGTTCTCGCTCGGGTCCTCGAGGCGCAGGGCAAGTACGTGCTTACGCCCCCGTTCGGGCAAGAAGACCGGGCCGCTGACCGCAGCCGGAAGCGGCGGCACGTCGGTCGCGGCGAGCACGTGCTGGATCTCGCCGACGAGTCTCTGAGGCACGGCGCCCAAGAAGCACAGCGTCACGTGCAAGGTGTGCACCACGCGTAACACCTCGTGGCGCTCGAGCTCGGCCGCCTGCCACTCCTCGATTGCCGTAAGCGCCTCGTCGGGTAGGTCGGCAGCGACGAACAAGCGCATGACCGGTTCGCTCCAAGCTCTCGTCATGGGGATGTGTTCCTCCCTTCAAGCGTCTCGCGAAGTAGGTGCAGGGCAGCGACGACGGCGCGCTGGCGTACGGCTTGGCGGTTGCCGGGAAACTCGTGCCGTCGTACCGTGACGCCCGTCTCAGCGGCGCAAGCAATGTACACGAGTCCGACCGGCTTCGTGGGCGTCGCGCCGCCCGGGCCGGCGATGCCGGTGGTGCTCAAAGCGAAGCTCGCCCCGGTCGCGGCGCGAGCGCCGCGGGCCATGGCGGCGGCCACAGGTTCCGACACGGCACCCTGGGAAGCCAGCACGTCGGACGGTACCCCCAGGGCGGCTTCCTTGACGCTGTTTGCGTAGGCGATGACGCCACCGAGGAAGTAGTCTGAGCTGCCCGCCATCTCGGTGAAGCGGCCGCCCAGCAAACCGCCCGTACACGATTCGGCCACAGCTACCGTCTGGCCACGGCTGCGCAGGGCATCGGCGATGAGTTCGTCGACCGTCTGCCCATAAGAGGAGAAGACCGGCAGAGCGGCCTCGAGGGCGAGTACGAGGGCATCGGCTTGCGCTTGCGCGGCGTTCGTGCGCGGGTACGTGAGCGCGACGGTGATCTCGCCGTCGGCTGCCGTGACACTGACCTCGAGCAAGTCGGTGGCGCGCCGTGCGAGCAGGGGAACGAGTTCCATCTCGCCCACGCCGTACAGGCGCAGCAGGCGCCGCCCGCGCGGGGGCACGATGTCGGCCGCGAGGATCTCCTCCAGAACCGGCGGCCACATCTCGCTCAGCTCAGTTGGCACCCCGGGGAAGGCATACAGGCGCGTGCGCCCGTGGCGCAGGGCAAAACCCGGTGCCAGACCGGCCGGCGGGAGGGCGCGGCTGCCCACGGGCAGCCGCGCCTGACGGAGTGCTTGCTCACGCAGGGCGGCGGCGTCCAGGCCGCGGCGGCGGGCGGTCTCGCGCAGGCGTTGTTCGACGAAACGGACGGCGGTGGGCTGGCGACGTAGGCTCTTCCCTACCGCCGCGGCGATTGCCGCCGCCGTCATATCATCGTGCGTCGTGCCCAAGCCGCCACTGACGACGAGCACCTCGGGCTCGTCCTCGAGCAGGAAGCGTAGGTCGCCCACGAGCGTGTCGAAGTCGTCCGGAGCGAACAGGATGTGGCTCACGACGAGGCCAGCGGTCGCCAGGGAGCTCGCCAGGTAGGCGCCATTGCTGTCGCGCACGCGCCCTTCGACGAGCTCGCTGCCGGTCAGGAGAATCGCTGCTCGCGGTCGCCCTAACGTGGCTGGCTCCAAGGAGCGCGGAGTTTATCGCGGGCGTTCACGAAGTACTGCACCCCGGAGACGATCGTCAGGATGACGGCGACGTAGATGAGCACATCTTCCAGGAGCGTCCGGCCAGGTTGATGGGTCAGTTGCGGGACCAGCAGGACGATGACGACGACGATCTGCGCCGTCGTCTTCCACTTGCCCAAGGTGTCGGCGGGAATGCTCACTCCCTGGGCGATCGCGGCGATGCGTAACCCGCTGACGGCAAACTCACGGGCGATGATGACCATCGCTACCCAAGCGGCCAGGCGGTCGAGGCTGACGAGCGAGATCAAGGCGGCCGAGACGAGCAGCTTATCGGCCAGCGGGTCGAGGAATTGCCCGAGCACGGTGACGCTCCTGCGCTTGCGCGCTACGTAGCCGTCGAGCTTGTCGGTGGCGGCTGCCAGGGCAAAGACGGCGATCGCCAGCACGGCGCCGTAGGGGATGTGCAGGAAGAGCAGCACGACGAACACCGGGATGAGCAGGATGCGCGCCATCGTAATGGTGTTGGCTGCGTTCATCATCAGGCGATTCTACCCTGTCTGATCGGTTTGGTCTGCCGCCCGACGCGGCCTTCCCCGTTGCCTCCCGGAGGGGGCCGGCTGCCGATGTTGGTCAAGGACGTGCGCCAGGGCGAGTACGGGATGCCGCCACAGCATGCGCGGTCCGGCGTAACGCATCACCGCGCGCATACGCTCGCGTTGGGTTGGCTTGTAACAGTGGATCGGGCAGGCGGCACACGTCGGCTTCTGGGCACCGAACGGACAGTGGTCGAGCCGGGACTCAGCGTAGTGCAGGAGCTCACTGCACTGGGCACAGAGTGCGTCAGCGCTCTTGTGGTGGGCGTGGCAGTACAGCTCCACCATAACTGCCATGGTCTTCCTCTCGCGTGCCAGCCTCGAACTCACGTGAGCACCGTGCCGACGAGGTCGAAACCGATCACCGCGTCGATGCGGACCCGGACGAGCGCCCCCCGCCGTAGCGCCGCGCCACGCACATAGGTGCGTCCATCGACGTCGGGCGCCTGCTGGGCTATCCGGCCGATAGCCTCGCCGGTCGCACTGGCACAGCCACGCTCGATGAGCACACTGACGGTGCGGCCGATGAACCGTTCCCAGTATGATTGCGCGCTGGCCTCGATGAGCTGCGCCAGGCGCGCGGCGCGCGCCTGGCGCAGCTCATCCGGCACCTGATCGGGCAGCTCAGCGGCCTCCGTGCCCTCCTGGGCATCGAAGGCGAACACGCCGGCCACTGCGAGGTGCGCCCGCGTGACGAAGTCACACAGCTCGGCGAAGTCGTCCTCAGTCTCGCCGGGGAAGCCGACGATGAAGGTTGAGCGCACCGCCACGTCCGGGACAGCCTCGCGGACGCGCTCCAGCAAGGCGAGGTGACTGGCGCTGTCGCCGGCGCGCCGCATGGCTCGCAAGACACGGGCGCTGGCGTGTTGCAAGGGCAGGTCCAGGTACGGGACGGTCTCTCGCGCGAGCAGGTTCAAGAGGCTGTCGTCGACTCCCTCAGGCTGCAGGTAGAGCAGGCGCAGCCACAGCGGCGCCGGGCGCAAGGCGCGGATCTCGCCCACGAGGCGGGCGAGCCTGCCGTAGCCGGGGTAGGTCCAGCGTGAGGTGTCCTGGCCGACCAGGATGAGCTCGCGCGCGCCGCGCTCCAGCGCGGCGCGCGCGAGCTCAAGGATCTCACTCGGCGACTCGGCTCGGTAGCCGCCCTTGATCAAAGGAATAGCGCAGTAGGCACAGTGCCGGTCGCAGCCATCGGAGATCTTGACGTACGCGTGCGTCGGTCGCGGGCGCGCCTTCTTCCGCTGCAGCGAGCGCCTGCCGTCGCCTGCCGCGGCAATCCGATCGAGCTCGTCGGCGAGCCCGTCGGCGCGCAGCCCATAGAGCATGTCGACCTCGGGAAGCTCCCGCTCGATGTCGGCGCGGTACCGTTCGGTGAGGCAACCGATGGCGGCCGCGCGCGCCCCGCGGGCGTGCGCGGCCGCGCACGCCTCGAGGATGGCCATAATCGACTCTTCCTTGGCCGCGTCAATGAAGGCGCACGTGTTGACAATGACGAGATCGGCGCGCTCGGCCGAAGCCTCAGTGTGGCCACGTTGCGTGAGCAGATCGGCCAGGCGGTCTGAGTCGGCCTCGTTCTTAGGACAGCCCAGCGTGACGATGGCGAAGCTGGCCGAGCGCGTCGTCACCGGTAGTTGATGAACTGCAGGGGGATGCCGAAATCCTCCTCACGGAGGAGCTGAATCACCGCTTGGAGCTCGTCCTTGCTGGAGGAGAAGACGCGCACGGCGTCACCTTGGATGCTCACCTTGATCTTCTTGAAGCGTTGGCGGAGCAGCTTGTTGATGGCCCGCGCATGCTCGTCGTCGATTCCTTGGTTGACGATTACGCGCTGGCGCACGGTGCCACCGAGGGCGGCCTCGACCTTGCCGTAGCGTAAGGCCTTGAGGGGCACCTTACGGTGCACGAGCTTCTCCTCCAGCAGGTCGACGACTGAGTGTAACTTGCCTTCGTTGTCGGAGATCAGCACGAGCGCGTCGTTCTCCTGCGTGATTGAGCTCGCACTGCCCTTGAAGTCGTAGCGCGTGCGCAGCTCCTTCTGGGCCAGTTGAACGGCGTTGCGCACCTCATTGCTGTCGACCTGGGAGACGACGTCGAACGAGCTCTCTTTGGCCATTACTGCCTCACGATCCTGGTAGCGGTCACAAGATAGTTGCTCGGGACAACGTCGGTCAGGGTTTGCGGGCTGCCGTGTCCGAGCGTGATGCGTACAACGCTGGGATCGCCCAGGCGCACGAACAGCGCCCCCTTTGCTCTCAAGACCTTGGTTTGGCCCTGTGCCAGCGTGCCCATGTAGACGACGGTGCCGGCGGCATTGTTAAGACGTGCCTCAACCCAGCACGGCCCGTTGACGGCGCTCACGCGCAGCAGCGTGCCGCTGAACGGGCTGGTTGAGGGGCTCGGCGTAACGCTCGCGGAACTCGAACTCGTCGCCGTTGTCGGCGTGGGCGAAGTGCTTGTCAGGATGCCGACGGCCGGCGTCGACGGGTTGGGCGATTGGCTGCCCTGACCGACGCCTAGGATGTAGAGCAGGGCGAGCACCAAGATAGCCGCCACCGCGATGAAGGCCAGGCTCGAGTGGCGCCGGTGGCGGCGCATCTTGCCCAGCGCCGAGGCTCCGGCGAAGGGATCGATGTCGACACCCGGTGCGAAGCGTAAGCGGTACTCATCGAGGATGATCTGTGGGTCGATGCCCAAGTAGGTAGCGTACGTGCGCAAGAAACCCTTCACGTAGGTGGGCGCCGGGATGAGGTCGAAGTCCTCGTTCTCCATCGCCTGCAAGTACTTGACGCGAATCTTGGTATCTTCCTCGACCTGCTGCAGGGTAAGCTTGCGCCGTACGCGGGCTTCGCGGAGTGTGGAACCGATCTCGAACACGCCTGCTCTCTATCCTGTCGTCGTGGCGGCTGGCGCGCGCAGGCGCCGGTGACGCCGGTAAGGGGCCGGTGCGACCATTAAGTCTAGACACCCGCCGGAGGGATAGCAATTAGGCGTCAGCGGAGTCGGCGGGCGAAGCTGAACCCTCGGCGACGGTAACCGGCGCTTCGGCGCCATGTAACGACGCCAGCACACGCGGTAGCTCGGACTCATCGATGAGGACGCTGCGCGCCTTGCTACCGTCGTAGCCGGAGATAATGCCGCGACTCTCCATGATGTCGATCAGGCGTCCGGCGCGCGCGTAGCCAACGCGCAGGCGGCGCTGCAAGAGAGCCACCGACGCGGCTCCGGTGGCCACGACCGTCGTGATCGCGTCGGGCAGCAGCTCGTCCTCCTCGCCACCGCCACGGGAACTCTCGCTGCCGGCATCACTCGGGTTCTCGAGCAAGTCGGGGCGAAACTCCGGGGCCGCCTGGCGACGCCAGTGCTCAGTGATGAGCTTCATCTCCTCAGGGGTGACGAAGGCGCCTTGGACACGCAAGATGCGTGAGCTACCCATGGGGTGAAAGAGCATGTCACCGTCGCCCAGCAGGCTCTCCGCGCCGCCGGTGTCGAGGATCACGCGCGAGTCGGTCTGCGACGACACGGCGAAGGCGACGCGCGAGGGGATGTTGCTCTTGATGAGGCCGGTGATCACGTCCACGGACGGTCGCTGGGTGGCCACGACGAGGTGGATGCCGACGCCGCGACCGAGCTGGCCGAGCCGGATGATGGCGTCTTCGACTTCGGCCGGTGACGTCATCATGAGATCCGCCAGCTCGTCGATGACGACGACGATGTAGGGTAGCTCCTTCTCGCCCGCGCGGCGCAGCTTCTTGTTGAGCTCGCGGATGTTTTGCGCATTGTCCGTCTTGAGCATGAGCTCGTAGCGTTGCTCCATCTCGCGCACGACGTTGGCTAACGCATAGGTGGCGTTCTTCATGTTGGTGACCACCGGCGCGAGCAAGTGCGGTACGCCGTCGAAGTGCGATAGCTCGACTTTCTTCGGATCGATGAGGATCATGCGCACCATATCTGGCGTGGCGCGCAGGAGGATGGAGCTGATGATGCAGTTGATACAGCCGCTCTTGCCGGAACCGGTCGTACCGGCGATCAGCACGTGCACCATGCGCGCCAGGTCGGCGAGCACAGGTTTGCCGGTGATGTCTTTGCCGATCCAGAAGGCAAGTGGCGTAGCGTTCACTGGGAACTGCCCGTAGATGTCGCCCAGGCCGACGAAGTTCGGGTTGCGATTGGGCACTTCCACACCGACGGCCTGCTTGCCAGGTATGGGCGCCTGCACGCGAATGTCCGTTGCTGCCAGTGAGTAGGCAAGGTCGTCCTTGAGGCTACTCACTCGGCTGACCTTGGTTCCCGGCGCTAACTGCAGCTCGTAGCGGGTCACCCGCGGGCCGGAGACCGTGTTGACGACGTGCGCCTCGACACCGAAGTGGCCCAAGGTCTGTTCCAGCAGGCGGGAGACACGGTCGATGTTGGCCAGAGACTCGCCTTCGCCTTCGCCCATGCGGCGCAGGAACGACGGCTCCGGCAAGACCCAGGGCCGCTCTTCGGCGGCCCGGAAGGCGCGGGCAGCTTCAGCGGCTTCCGGTCGCTCGCTCGCCATGTCGGCAGCGCCGTCGGCGAGCGTCAACTGTGTTCCACTCGCCAGCGGAACCTGTGGTCCTCCCAAGGGTACGGTTGGGTTTTGCGTCGCAACTGACTCGGCTACGGCGGTGCGCTCGACGCTCTCGTGCTCGCGGCCCGCAGACGATTCCAGGCCGGTCTCGTGCACGCTCACTGAAGGGATACCCGGTGCTTCGAATACTTCCGGTAGGTCGCGAGCGCCATCGATGAGCCGCACGGCACCACCGCTCAGCGAGACGCGCGTTCGCGGTGCACGCAGCGCGTTCGTGCTGTCGTTGAGCGCCGTCTGCTGCCGCAGTCGTTGTTGCGCCGCGCGGCTACGCTGGGCAACCGACTGGGCGGAGAGGCGAGCCGCGCACAACCCCCGGCGCCGCCCCCCCGGCCGGCCCCGCCCCGCCCCCCGCCCCCCCCCCCCCCCCCCCCGCGACCCCCCCACAACCCCCGCCCGCCCCCCCCCCGCCCCC
>Ga0078972_1008503_pt1 | contig 21395 bp, 3 predicted proteins | sample YelNatPaOPGAMG01_FD_67568 | JGI IMG/M metagenome (GOLD analysis project Ga0078972, IMG submission 67568) | Hot spring thermophilic microbial communities from Obsidian Pool, Yellowstone National Park, USA - OP-RAMG-01 (SPADES assembly) (version 2) | ecosystem: Environmental > Aquatic > Thermal...
ACACATTGTTTGACGCGCTGAGCTACGGCAGCTCGACACTGGGCAGCGGGACCAACTTTGACGACATTGCCGGGACCGGTCTGTCCGGGTATCTCTGGCTGGATTCGGACAATCAGGATGTCAAGCTGACGGTTGTGCCCGAACCGGGCACCGGTGCGCTGGTTGGTATGGGGCTGCTCGCCCTGTTGGCGCTCCGCCGCTGGCGCCGTCATTAATCGGCGCTAAAAACAGCAAGAAGACATTTGACCGTTGGCCTGATACGGGGTTAGATTCCTGTCGCTTTGAAAATGGCGAGGGTGAGTGTCATTTTGTTGCTTTTGTTGTCCATGCTGGTCGCCGTGACGGCCTCGGCGGCGAGCATCACGTTGACCAATAGCGATGCTTTCAATTTCAGTTCCTTTGATACCGGGTTGAACTGGAGTGACGGCCAGGCTCCGACCAATCTCAACGACTATTTCACCGGCTCGTTCATGCTTCGCACGCCGACCAACAACAGCGATTACACGTTTCAGGGCAATTCGCTCAGCATTGACAGCGGCGGCCAGTTGAACATGAAAGGGACCGGCGTCATCACCATTGCCAACCTCATCCTCGACGGCGGAACCATCGCCAACGGCATCGGCGCGGTGATCCTCAACGGCAGCATCAACGTGGCCGCGCCCTCGACCTTCGACACCCAGGCAGCCGGGCGAACCATCACGGTCAACGCCGCCATCAGCGGCAATGGTCCGTTGACCTTCATCCTCGGTGGCCTGACGCGGTTGAACGGCTCCAACAGTTTCACCGGCGGCATGATCCTCAACGGTAGTTCGGTGGCGATTACCAACGACTTCAACCTCGGCGCGCCCGGCAGCGGCATCACCTTCACCAACGGCGGCACCCTCATTGTGACCAACAGTTTCGTCCTGAAAAACCGGGACATCCTCTTGAACGATGGCGGCGGCAAAATCCAGGTGGAAACGAACTCCCTCACCACCCTCACCAACGTCATCAGCGGCACAGGATCGCTGATCAAACTCGGCGCCGGCACGCTCACCCTCACCGCCGCCAACACCTACACCGGTGAGACGATTGTCAGCAACGGTTTCGTCGTCCTCGCCAACAGCGCCGCCCTCGGTGCCACCAACGGCGGGACAACCGTGATCGGCAGCGGCGGCTCCAACGGCAGCCGGCTCGTTCTGAGCAACGGCGTGACCGTTGCCGACGCGCTCTCTCTGATTTCGGTCGGCACCGATCGCGTTCGCATCGTCGGCGTCAACGGCACCAACACGATTGCCGGCCCGATTAATTTCTCCTCTCCGGGAGCGGTCAATGTGACCTTTGATGTCGAAAGCGGCAGCGCGATGGTCATCAGCGGCGACATCATCGGCACCGGCAGTTTCGGCATTCGCGGCGCCAACGGCAATGGCACGCTCACCGGCAGCGTCAATATCAGCGGCGATCTCTTCAAGACCGACGGCAGCACTTGGACGGTCGGCGCTCCCGGCAAGACCTACAGTTGGGGCAACACCCAGATCGCCGTTGGCACCATCCGCCTCGGCACCGACAACGTCCTGCCTGCCACCACGTTGTTGACCTTCGGCCAAACCGGCACCAACAACGCCACCCTCGACCTGTGCGGCTTCAACCAGATCGTCAGCGGTCTCATCACCCAGGGAATCGGCAACCACATCATCACCAACACCGGTGTCCTCGCCACCTTTACCGTCAGCAACAACGCCACCCGAACTTTTGCCGGGCGCATCGGCGGCCCGCTCAACCTCGTCAAAGCCGGTACCGCGCTTCTAAACCTCACCGGCACCAACACCCACACCGGCGCCACCCTCATCAATGCCGGCACCTTGTCGGTCAACGGCATCAGCCTCAACAGCCCCATCACCGTCGCCGGCGGCGTCCTCGGCGGCACCGGTATCGTTGCCAATGTCACCATCGCCAACGGCGGGCGCCTCAGCCCCGGCAACTCCGTCGGCACACTCACCGTCAGCAACCTCACCCTCGACCCCGGCGCGATGCTCACCTTCGAGTTGGGCGCGACAAACAACAGCGATCTCGTCGTGGCGCTCGGCACGTTGACGCTAAACAACCAGGACTTCAGCAGCTTCACCTTCACCACCAACGCCGGGTTTGGCATCGGGTTGTACACCCTGATTGCCGCCGTGACGACCAGCGGCGCGTTCACCGAAGTCACCAGCACCAACTTCTTCGGCTACAGCGCCACGCTTGCCCTCGGCGGCACCGACGGCAACGACCTGACACTCACCGTCGTCCCCGAACCCGGCGCCGGGCTGCTGGTCGGCGCGGGCCTGTTGGCGATACTCGTATGGAGGCGGTTTCGCGGAGGTTCATCATGCTGAAACGGTTGTTCTTCCTGCTGTGGCTGTCGAGCGCGATCAACGTTTCGGCACAGACCAATTTCTACTGGACCAACTCCACCAGCAGCGCCTGGAGCAACACCGGCAACTGGACCAACGGCGTCCCCGCCTCCGGCGGCGACACCAATTACATCCTGAACTTCGTCGCCACCGGCGCCTACACCGCCTCAAATGATTTTCCAGGAACCTTCACGTTGAACGGGCTGAACTTCCTGGCCGGCACAGTCACCCTCGACGGAGCACCCCTGCTGTTTGTCAGTAACGGGACGACGTTGCCCGCCATCACCAACTCCAGCGGCGCGGTCGCCTACATCCGAAACGACCTCATCCTCGGCACCAACACCATCTTTTCTACGCCAAACAGCATGACAATCAGCGGCACCGTCAGTGGCACCGGCGCCCTTGTCAAAATCGGCGCCAACACCCTCACCCTGACCACCGCCAACACCTACAGCGGCGGCACCTTCATCAACACCGGCGTCGTTACCATCGCCAACGGCAACGCCCTCGGCACCGGCGCGGCCTCCGTCGCCAACGGCGCGCAATTGCAACTGACCGGCGGCATCACCGTCACCAACGCCCTTACCCTTGCCGGCCAGTTCGGTACTTCGGGCGCCTTGCAGGGCGCCAACGGCAGCAACGTCGTCACCGGCCCCATCACACTGGCTTCCGACATCCGCCTCAGCGTCTCCGTCAACGGCGCCACTCTGGCCATCAGCGGTCCCATGAGCGGCAGCGGCGGCTTCGCCATTCGCAATCCCGACGGCGGCACTGGCGTCATCCTCCTGCTCACCAACAACACCTATGCCGGCGCTACCACCGTAATCATCGGAACATTACAACTCGGTGTCACCAACGCCCTGCCCACCGGCACCGTCCTCTCGTTTGGCGCCAACTCCGCCGCCGCCGGGCGGTTCGCCCTCACAGACGTGCTCGGCAACAACCAACAATGGGCCGGACTGGCCACCGTCAGCGGCAACCTCGTCCCCAGTACCCTCACCAACAGCCTGCCGACTCTGGCCACCCTCACCATCAACCAGACCGCCAATACCACCTACAACGGCGCCATCGGCGGCAACATCTCCCTCGTCAAACAAGGCACTGGCACCCTTGCTCTCACCGGCACCAACACCTACACCGATGTCACCCTCATCAACGCGGGCGTCCTCGTGGCCGGCCACAGCAACGCCATCGGTGCCACCACCGGCGCCACCACGGTCAACTCCGGCGGCATCCTCACCCTCGGCAGCAACGTCACCATCACCGGCGAAACCCTCACCCTTTTCGGCACCGGCGGCGACAACTACGGCGCCCTCCAGGCCTCCGCCAACTCCACCGGCACCTGGAACGGCCCCGTCATCATCGGTTCCAATGCCGGCACACTTGCCCCGCGCCTCGGCGGCCAGGCTGGCGGCGTCCTCCTCATCAACGGCCCCATCACCAACGGCGGCGGCTCTGATCTCTACATCAGCGCCCGCAACATCGTCATCCTCGCCGCCACCAACAACGCCTATACCGGCCTCACCGGCATCGTTCGTGGCACCCTCAAACTCGGCGCGGACAACGCTCTGCCGACCGGCACCATCCTCGACGTGGATGCTGCTGCCACCGGTGCCGTTTCCGAAGACTCCTTCTTTGACCTCGGCGGATTCAACCAAACCGTGGCCCGTCTCCAACGCAGCGGCGAAGCCTTCGGCACCGGCGGCAGCGTCATCACCAACACCGGCCTGCTGGCCACCCTCACCGTCAACCAGTCCGCCAACACCACCTTTAGCGGCAACATCGGCGGAGCTCTCTCACTCGTCAAAAACGGAACCGGTACCCTGGCGTTGAGCGGCACCAACACCTACACCGGCCCCACCGTCCTCAACGACGGCGTCCTCCAGTTCAACTCCACCGTTGCTCTCCCGACCAGCGCCACCAATTTGTTTGTGCCCGCCGGCGCCGCGCTCGCTGCCGGCTATGCCATGGACCAGGCATTCCTTGCCCGCGTCAGCACCGGTTCTGTCGGCGTGGTTGCCCTGGCAACCAACAGCGCCAACAACCTCGACTTCAATGCCGCCACGGGCGCCAACCTCGCCAACGTCAGCCTCGGCGCCGTCAGCGGCGTCTGGTCCTACACGGGCAACCTTACCCCCTTCGGCTCCACCTACCGGCTCGGCGGCGGCGGCGGTACCCTTTTGCTGCCCAACAACGGCGCGCTTACCGGCGCCAACAACCTGCAGATCAGCGGTTCCGGTGTCGTCTGGTTGAGTGGCACCAACGACTTCAACGGCGGAATCACCATCACCGTCGGTTCGCTTCTGTTTGCCGACGACACCGCTCTCGGAGCAATTCCCGGTTCGTTTGCTCCCAGCAACATCGTCGTCAACGGCGGCACCTTGGGCGCCAGCGGCAACGATGTCACCCTCCACAACAACCGCGGCATCGCCGTCGGGAGCAACGGACTGGCCTTCGCCACCACCAACATCCTCCGCTACGCCGGTGTCATCAGCGACCTGACAGGCCAATCCGGCGTCGTCACCATCGCCAGTTCCGGCGTTGCCGTTGCGCTCAGCGGCGCCAACACCTACAGCGGCGGCACCCTTCTAAACGGCGGCACCCTCGCCATCGCCGGCGTTCGCGCCCTCGGCACCGGTCTCGTCTCATTCAATGGCGGCAATATCCGCACCCTCAGCGGCAACACGGCCACCGTCAGCAACAGCGTCCTGTTCGCGGCGAACACCACCGTCGCACCAGGCGGAAACACACTGACGTTTGTCGGAGCCTGGACCCTCACCAACGGAACCCGCACCCTCACCGTGGAAGCCCTCACCGTCCTCAACGGCGCCATTGGCGACAACGGCAACGGTTACGGTCTCACCAAAGCCGGTGCCAATACCCTCATCCTCAACGGCGCCAACATCTACACCGGTCCGACCACCATCGCCGGCGGCACCCTCACCCTCGGCGCCTCCGCCATCATGACCAACACCGTTCGTTTCGAACTCTACTCCAATACCTTCCTCAATGTCACCGCCGCCGGGCTGCCTCTCCTCGGACAAGAACTCAAAGGCAGTGGCACCGTCCTCGGCAACGTCATCATGAACGGCGGTACACTCAGTCCCGGTAACTCGGTTGGCACACTGACCGTCGGCAACCTCACGTTGGCCAACGGCGTTCAACTTGCCTTTGAGCTAGGCGCGCCCGGTGCCAGCGACCTTGTGATCGTGACCAACGCGCTCTCGTTCACCGGGATGGAGACCAACTGGTTTGTCCTCAGCACCGTCAGCGGGTTTGGGGTAGGGGAGTACACGCTGTTTGATGCTGCCGCCGGAACGATGAGCTTGGGCAGTGGAACCAACTTCACCAACATCGGAGGCAGCGGTCTGGACGGTTATCTCTGGCTGGACGACGTCAACAAGGATGTCAAACTGACCGTTGTCCCCGAACCGCACGCCGGTGCGTTGGTTGGTATAGGCTTGCTCGCCCTGCTCGCATTTCGCCGTTGGCGGCAAAGTTTGCGTTGACCCAACTGCGGTCCAACGTTATTCTCTTCCGCTGGTAAAATTGGAGGCGAAGATCATGATGATTCGTTCTTTGTTTGTCGCCCTTCTTTTGAGCGTCAGTGCCGTGTGCGCCCAAACCAATTTCTTCTGGACCAACACCACCACCGGCGTCACCAACTCCTGGAGTGTCGCCGGCAACTGGACCAACGACGCCGCCGTGGTGACCGCCCCGCCTTCGGCCAACTACACGATCCTGAACTTTTTTACGCCCGCCGCCACCTACGTCACCACCAATCCGACTGCCAGTTTCAACCTCAACCAACTCAATTTTTCCAACGCTGCCGTCACCATCCTCGGCCAGTCACTGGTGTTCACCAACACCGGCGCGGCGTTGCCGCAGGTCAACCAGTTCGGCGCCTCCAATGTCACCATCGCCACCGCACTGACCCTTGCCACCAACACCACCTTTGCCGGCACCGGCACCGGCACCATCACCGTCAGCGGCGTTATTAGCGGCGCGGGTCAGCTTGCCAAGAGCGGCGCCGGCTTTACCCTCGTCCTCTCCGGCACGAATACCTATACCGGCGGCACTGTTGTCAACAGCGGCACACTCCAGATCAATACCACCGCGACCGCGTTACAGGGCGCCACCGTCGTCAGCAACGCCGCGACCCTTTTCCTCAATGTCGCCGGCGCCACCTACGCCAACAACATTAGCGGTGGCGGCACCGTGGTTGTCACGCTGGGCACCGGCAGCAGCACCACCACGCTTTCGGGCAACCTCAGCGGATTTACCGGCACCCTCAACATCGGCACCGGCACCGGCGGCAAGATCGCCTTCAGCACCACCGCCGGCTATCTGCCTGCTGCCGTCGCCACCGTCCGCGTCCTGACCAACGCCACCCTCTACCTTAACAGCGGCAACCAAAACCTCGCCAGCGCGCTCCAACTCCACGGCGGCACCACGGGAGAAGCCATCGGACAGTTGCGCCTTGAGAGTAACGCCACCGTCTCCGGGCCGATCACGCTCTACCAGAACTCTTCCGTTGGCAACAATACCGCCGGCAACTTCGGCTACATCACCGGCAACATCGGCGAAACCGGCGGCGCCCGCAGCCTCAACAAACAGGCCGCCGGCACCATTGTCCTCTCCGGCACCAACACCTACAGCGGCGGCACCACCATCAGCGGCGGCCAGCTCTGGTTCACCTCCACCAACGCCGTTCCCGCCACCGGTGCCATCACCGTCAATGCCAACACCATCGTCGCCGGCGGCTTTGCTGACATCCAGAACATCCTGGTCTCAAAGATCACCGCTGGTTCCTCCGGCATGTTGGCGCTGCTCGGTCCCGCCGCTAACGAAAACATTGACTTCAATACCGGCGCGAAAACCAACCTCATCCTCGGCGCCACCACCAACATCACCTACGGCGGCACGTTCACCCCCTACCAACAGGGCGGCACCAACTTCTACCGGTTCGGCGCGTTCTCCGGTGCGACCTTCACCTACACCAACGCCATCACCGGTACCAGTGCCCTCGAAATCAACAAGGGCGGCTACGCCGGCGTCGTCCTCCTCACCGCCTCCAACACCTTCACCGCCGGCACCACCCTCAACGCGGGCGTACTCAACATCAATTCCGACGCCGCGCTCGGCTCTGTTCCCGCCTCCCCGTCAACGAACCTCACCGTTACCGCCAGCGCCACGCTTCGCCTCGCCACCAACATGACACTCGACGCCAACCGCATCCTCCTGCTCAGCGCCGGCACCACTACCATTGAACCGTTGGGTAACACCGCGACCATCGCCGGCATCATCACCGGCAACGGCGCGCTCACCAAGGGCGGAACCGCCGCCACCACGCTCTACCTCACCGGTGCCAACTCATTTACCGGCGGCGTCACCATCAGCGCGGGCGCCCTCTGGGTCAATAACAGTTCCGCCTTCGGCACCGGCTCCAAGAACGTCACGGCTACCAGCAACGTCAACGACACCGAACTGCACCTCGACGGCTCCGGCGGCAACATCATCGTCCCCGCCACCATCAGCTTCCGTTTCAGCAATGACACCCTCGGCACCGGCGGCGACGGCACACTGTTCAACGAAGCCGGCACCAACACCATCCTCGGCCCCATCACCCTCACCTCCGGCGGCGGCGGCACCCGCATCAACGTCATCAGCGGCAGTCTCACCCTCGCCGGCAACATTACGCCCGACACCACCCTGCGCATCCTCTATCTCCGTGGCGAAGGCAACGGCGAGATCACCGGTGTTGTCGCTGACGGTTCCGGCGGTAATACCCTTTCTGGCCTTATCAAGGACGACGGCAACGGCACTTGGACGCTCTCCGCCACCAACACCTACACCGGCTACACCACCATCAGTAACGGCACGCTCCGCCTCAGCGCCACCGGCTCCATCTCCAACAGCCCCACCATCACCGTTGCCAGCGGTGCCCGTTTTGATGTCGCCGACAAGACCGGCTACACCCTGTTCGGCAACCAGACCCTCACCGGCGGCGGCCTCGTCACCGGCAGCGTTACCGTTGCCGCCAACGGCAAACTCCGCCCCACCGGCACCCTTACCATCACCGGCGATCTCACCCTCAACGCTGCCAGTACCAACTACTTTGGCGTCACTCTTACCGGCGCTGACCTCCTCGCCATTGGCGGCACGCTCACCCCCAACGCCTCCATCATCTCCGTTACCATCCTCGACTCGATCACCAACGGCAGCTACCGCCTCATCAACGCCGGCACCAATCTCACCGGGTTCAGTTCCACCGTCCTCGGCAACACCACCCGCAAAACCTTGACGCTCACCGAAACCGCCACCGCCGTGGACCTCAACGTCAGCGGCAGCTACGCCAGCCTTGTTTGGAACCCAACCGCCAACGCCAACTGGGACGTCGCCACCTCCACCAACTGGCTCAACGGCGCCAGCCCCGATCTCTATTACGACTTCGACACCGTCAACTTCACCGACGCCGGTGCCGCCACCAACACCGTCACCCTCGTCGGCACGCTTCGTCCCACCGCCGTCATCGTCAACTCCACCAGCAACTATACTTTCACCGGCGCCGGCGCCATCAGCGGCACCGCCACGCTTACCAAGGACGGCGCAGGCATCCTCACCATCAGCAACGCCAACAGCTACACTGGCGGCACGATTATCAACGGCGGCCAGTTACGGATCATTGCCGACTCCGGGCTTGGTGCCACCCCCGCCAGTTATTCACCCAGCAACATCGTCCTCAACGGTGGGACCCTGATTTCCGGCATCACCAATGATTGGAGTCTCAATGCCAATCGCGGTATCGCTATTGGCAACAACGGCGGCACCATCAACGGCGGTTCCGCTGCCTGGTTCCGAATGCAGGGCACGATGATAGATTTGCCCGGCCAAACCGGTGCCATCTGGTTTGCCGGCAACGTCGTCCTCCAACAAAACGCCACCAACAACACCTACTCCGGCGGTGCCACCATCCTGCCGGGAGCGTATGTTGTCTTCTACAACGGCTCCACCGGCCCCGCCGGCGCGCCCACCGCCGGGCCGTTCGGCACCGGCACCCTCACCCTGGCCGGCGGTCAACTCCGCTGTTCCACCGGCGGCTCCACCGTCCCCGTCACCATTGCCAATCCTGTTCGATTTGATGCTAACACTACCATTCCCAGCGGCGGTCCACTGTTGACTTTCACCGGTCCATGGACATTGACCGGCGACCGTGTTCTCACCGTCAGTTCCCCCTCCAACGTCGTCATCAGCGGCGCCATCAGCGACGGCGGTAATGGTTACAGTTTCACCAAAGCAGGCGCCAATGCCCTTACCCTGAGCGGTGCCAGCACCTTTACCGGCTCGCTGATCCTGACCGGTGCCGCCACCAGCACGTTGATCCTCAGCAACGTCAGCGGCTACGCCGTCATCACCACCAACGTCATCAACCAGGGCGGCGGCGATACCCGTCTCCGCATTGCCGCCAACGAACAGATGGCTCCCTACACTGTCCTCCAACTCGGCGGCAACAACGCCAAGTTCGAGTTGAACGGATTCACCCAGACCGTTGCCGTGGTGACCAATTACGGCAGCGGCAACAGCATCATTCAAAACCTCGAATCCGGCGGCACCGGCACGGGCCTCTTGATTGTCTCCAACGACACCGTGGACAGCTACTTCAACGGCTACCTCCGCAACCAGAGCGGCACGCTGGCTCTGACGAAGGCCGGCGCGGCCACAATGACCCTTGTCGGCGGTAATATCACTTACACTGGCCCGACCCTTGTCAACGGCGGCCTGCTCGTGTTGTCCAATACCACCGGTTTTGCCAGCTCACTGATCAACGTCGCCAACAACGCCGGCCTCTACCTCTATGCCGGCGCCAACAACGCCCCGGGCATCGCCAGCTTCCTCACCGGCGCCGGCTCCATCACCGTGGACGGCCCCGGCGGCGGTGACCAGTACCAAAACCGCATCATCCTCCGCGGCACCGGCTCCGACCAGACCGGCGACATCAATATCATCAACGGCGGCAAACTCTGGGTGGACCGCAACATCAACAGCATCGGCGATACCGCCCTCGTCAACGTCGGACCCAACGCCCAATTCTACCTCTACGGCGTCAGCAACGTCATCGAAACCATAGGCGCTCTCGCCGGTAGCGGCACCGTTTTCGGCAGCGGCGGCAGCGGCACTGCCGGGCTGATTCTCGGCAACGGCAACCTCTCCGCTGTCTTCAGCGGCAACATCTTCCAAACCAACAGCACTACCTTCCGCCTCACCAAGATCGGCTCCGGCACTCAGGTCCTCGCCGGCGTCAACTACGCTTACACCGGCCCTACACGGGTCGAAGACGGTACTCTCATCCTCAGCAACGGTACCGCCCTCAGCAGCCCGCTCGCCATCACCAACGGCGCCACCGTTATCGTCACCGGCAATGCCACCGGTCTCGTCGGCGAGTATTACACCAACTATCAGGCGCCACGCCCCATCACCAACCTCACCGACTTCGCCATCCAGGTGGCCGGTGCCAACGCCACCATGTTGTTCAACGGCAGCCGCATCAGCACCAACTTCGACTTCGGCACCAGCGGTGCCGGTTTTGCCGTGAGCGGAAACAACTTTAGCATCCGCTGGATCGGCACCTTCTACGCGCCCACCAACGGCGACTACACCTTCGGCATTGCCTCTGATGACTCAAGCGCGATCTGGATTGACGGCGTGCTCGCCGCCAACAAACCCAGTTCCGGTCTGACAGCCGTGTACAGCACCATCACCAACCTCACTGCCGGACCACATGAGATTGTTATCGGCTTCGAAAACGGCACCGGCTCCTACTACCTCACCAACTCCCTTTCCATCAACGGTGGCCCGACCAACCCGATCCCCATGTCCTACTTCACCACCCTCGGCACCTACATCGGCGCGCTCAGCGGCACCGCCGACAGCACACTCGTGCTCAGCAACACCATCCTCACCGTCTCCCAAACCACCAACGACACCTTTGCCGGCACCATCACCGGTGACGGTACCCTCCGCAAAATCAGCGCCGGCACCCTCACCCTCACCGGCACCAACAACAACTACACCGGCGGCACCATGATTGACGGTGGCCGCCTCGCCATCAGCGAACGCAACAACCTCCCTTCGAGCGGCTTGATCTCCTTCAACGGCGGGCTCCTCCAAATCCTCGGCACCGCCATCACCAACCTCGACGATATCGCCTTCAACTCATCCTATCTCGTCGGCGGCTTCGACATCGCCACCGCCGGCCACACCGTCGCCCTCAACACCAACCTCACTGGCACCGGCGTCTTCATCAAGGCCGGCCCCGGCACCCTCGTGCTGACCGCCGACAACACCGGTTTCACCGGCGCGATGGTCGTCACCAACGGTATCCTCCAAATCGGTAACAACACCGCCAGCGGCACCCCCGGCACCGGCAACATCGTCCTCTACAACACCGGCACCATCGCCCTCCACCGTACCGACACCTACACCTTCAGCAACATCGCCACCGGCGCCGGCTACCTCGCCCAGATCGGCTCCGGTACCCTCGTCCTCACCGGCAACCAGTTGTTCACCGGCGGCGCCTTTGCCAACAACGGCACGACCATCCTCAGCAACGTCGTCCTCAACGCCCCCCTCGCGCTCAGCAACGGCGCCGTCGTCACCGCCATCAGCGCCGGCACCGGCATCGTCGGCGAGTACTACTCACTGGCCGGCTCCACCAACAACTACGGCACGCGCCCCTACCAGTTGGCCTATGTCCTGGGCAGCGCCAACGTCGGCCAGATGTACAACGGCCCACTCAACAGCACCAACTTCGACTTCAGCAGCGCTGCCGCTTTCCCGCCCGCCTACCAGGGCGACAACTTCCAGGTTCGCTGGGTCGGCACCTTCAACGCTCCCACCGACGGCACCTATGTCTTTGGCCTCAATTCCGACGATGCCTCGGTACTCTGGATTGACGGCCTGATCGTCACCAACCATCTCACCGCCAGCACCACCAACTACTACAACTCCGTCACACTGACCGCCGGTACTCATCAGGTCGTGATTGCCATGAACGAAGCCACCGGTGCACAATACATCCAACTCAGCATGGCTTTGCCGGACGGGTCCACCAACCTCTTGCCGTTGTCCACCCTCACCCCGCTCGGCCCGTACATTGGTTCCCTCAGCGGCACGCCCGATACCACGCTCCAAATCAGCAACACCATCCTCACTGTCTCCCAAACCACCAATACCACCTTTGCCGGCACCATTACCGGCAACGGCTCACTCCGCCTTATCAGCGCCGGCACCCTCGCCCTCACCGGCACCAACACCTACAGCGGCGGCACCCTGCTCGACGGCGGTCGCCTCAGCATTGGCGACTACTCCAATCTGCCCGCCACCGGCCCGATCACCTTCAACGGCGGCCTGCTCCAAATCACCGGCACCACCATCACCAATCTCGCCCCCTACACCATCAACTGGACCAACGTCTTCAACGGCGGTTTCGACATCGCGGACGCAGGACACACGTTGGTACAAACCAACAACATCACCGGCGGCGCCTACTTCACCAAAGCGGGCGCGGGCACGTTGCTTTGGACCAACAACTCCGTCCAACTCGACTACGGCCAACTCTACATCCGCGGCGGTACCTTACTGATGGCAGGAAACAGCGTGTTCACCAACACCGGCAACGTCGAGGATTACATCGGCGTTGCGGCAGGAGAAATCGGTACACTCACCTTGAGTGGCAACAGCCGGTTCGTCCGATCCACCAGCACCGCCAGCTACCTCAACATCGGCCAGTCCGGCACCGGCATCCTCAACATCCAGGACAACGCCGCCTTCGGTCCCATGTACCGTGTCCGCATCGCCAATAATGCGGGCAGCACCGGCATCGTCTATCACACCAACGGCAGCTTCACCACCGTCAACGACATCCTCCTTGGCGACGACGGTGTCGGCACCTACTATCACTACAACGGCGGTGTCACCAACAGCGGCGGCTGGTTCTACGTCGGCTACAACGCTGGCTCCCGCGGCACCATGTACCAGTACGGCGGCAGTGTCAGTGACGCCGGCTCACTAACCATTGGTCACTGGAGTACCGGCGTCTGGTATCAAGTCGGCGGCACGGTCCAAGTGAGCGGCTGGCTGGCCATTGGCAACAACACCACGGGCGTCGGCGCCTTCTACCACACGGGAGGTTCCCTGTTTGTGAACGGCGAGATGGATGCGGGTGTTAGTTCCAACAACACCTACGGATTCTACCAGATGTCTGGCGGCACGATGACCAACAACAGTTGGGTTCAGGCCGGTCGCGCCGGCCTCGGCCTCATCTACCAAAACGGCGGCAGCATCATCGTCACCAATACCAGCTACGGTTTCGTGGCCGCCAACAACATCGGCGGCAACACCACCGGCGTGTTCTATTTCGTTAGCGGCTACGCCCAAGCCAACCGCATGGGCGTCGGTTGGAACGGTAGTAGCCGGGGCGAAGTCACTATCGCGGGCGATTCGGTTGTCAACATCGGCTCGACTGGCGTACTCCTGAACAATACGGGCACCGCACTTGGCATTCTCAACCTCAACGGCGGCACCCTGCTCGCCCCCAAAATCTACAAGAACGTCAGCGGCGGCACCGCCATCGTAAACTTCAATGGCGGCCTCTGGCAGGCCACCGCCAACGGCACCATCATGGGGACGGGTGCCGGCGGCGCCGGCGCGGTCACCGCCGCCTATGTGTACGACGGCGGCGCCTTCCTTGACTCATCCAACTTCACCGTCACCGTCGCCCAGAACCTCCTCGCCCCCTCCGGCAACGGCGTCATCAACCTCAACTGGAGCGGCAGTCTCACCGGCTACGTTGGCGCCCCGTATGTCGCCATCTCCGGCGACGGCAGTAATGCCACCGCCATCGCCCTGTTCGATTACACCACCGGCACCGTTACCGGCCTCGTCGTCACCAGCCCCGGCGAAGGTTACACCACCGCCCCAACCGTCCGACTGGTCGGCGGCAACGGCAACGCCGCCAACAGCACCAACCTCGGCGTCATTGCCGACATCGGAGCCAACACCAGCGGCGGCCTCACCAAACTCGGCAGCGGCACCCTCGTCCTGACCGGCACCAACACCTACACCGGCCCGACCACCATCACCGGTGGCACCCTCACCCTCGGCGCCTCCGCCATCATGACCAACACCGTCCGTTTCGAACTCTACTCCAATACCTTCCTCAATGTCACCGCCGCCGGGCTGCCTCTCCTCGGACAAGAACTCAAAGGCAGCGGCACCGTCCTCGGCAACGTCATCATGAACGGCGGCACACTCAATCCCGGCAACTCGGTTGGCACACTGACCGTCGGCAACCTCACGTTGACCAACGGTGTTCAACTCGCCTTTGAGCTTGGCGCGCCCGGTGCCAGCGATCTTGTGATCGTGACCAACGCGCTCGCGTTCACCGGAATGGAGACCAACTGGTTTATCCTCAGCGCCGTCAGCGGGTTTGGCGTCGGTACCTACACGTTGTTTGACGCGCTGAGCTACGGCAGCTCGACACTGGGCGGCGGAACCAACTTCACCAACATCGGCAACAGTGGTCTGGACGGGTATCTCTGGTTGGATCCGGACAATCAGGATGTCAAACTGACGGTTGTGCCCGAACCGAGTGCCGGGGCGTTGGTTGGGATCGGGCTGCTCGCCCTGTTGGCGCTCCGCCGCTGGCGTTGTCAGACCTAACACGGCAGGGATATAACCAAAGTGGAGTAACTTTCCTGTCTTACCCCAATTCGTGTTCTGGGCGGAATACGCGGAGGCGCTTCCATGGGGGTAAGCTGGAAGCTGGTCGTACAAGAGAACACGCTGCCCACCACTTTGATTGCACGGGCGTATCTTGACGCTGTCATCCTTGTTGTAAGGCGCGATTCCCCATGTCGTTTCGGGGTATCGAGCCGAAGTCCGGATTTCTCAGTGATACGGCGCGATGATTGCACGACAGGCATCGTTCCCTACAACACATTACCCTTACTGCCAGAGAGGGTGGTGTTCAGATGCGCTCGATCACGTTTGGCGGCAAAGTTTGCGTTGACCTGACCGGGCAGGTTCGATATGATGTCGTCGTCTTTCAACCGAAGAAAGGCGGAGGCCATGAAATCCAATTTGCTGGGGAAGATTTGTGCCGGGTTGTTGCTCGGCGCTTCGAGTATTTTTGCGCAAACCAATTTCTGGTGGATCAGTCCCACCAGCGGACTCTGGAGCGATGGCGGCAATTGGACCAACGAATCCGGTGCCGGCGGCCCCGTCAGCGGTGGCATCACCAACTACACTGTGACCTTCGCCAACGGCGGATTCACCTACAACGTCCTCAGCGACCTCGGCGCCGGTGGTTATGGGTTCATCCTCAACCGGCTCATCTTCAACAACGACGCCGTTACCATTGCCGGCAATAACCTCGTCTTCGCCACTGGCGACGGCGCATTACCCCAGTTCCAGCAGAACGGCGCTTCCAATGTTATCCTCAACGCCGGGTTGGTTCTGGCTAACAACACCACCTTTGGCGGCACCGGCACCGGCGCTGTCACCGTCAATGCCGGCGTCATCGGTTTTGGCCAGCTCATCATGACTGGTACCAACTACACGCTCTCGCTCAACGGCACCAACCGCTTCACCACCACCACTACCGTCAACGCCGGCACCCTCGCTTTCGGCGGCAACGGTTACAGCACGCTCGGCACGATCACTGTTGCCAATGCCACACTCGCTCTTGGCAGCAACGCCACTGTCTATGTCGGCAACAACGCCGTCCGCATCGGCACTTCCGTCTCCGACTTTGGCACGTTAACCCTCAGCGGCAACGCCAGTTGGTCTTCCACCACCATGCCGTACAACGTTTCCGGCCCCATTCTCTACATCGGCGATGCCGGTAAAGGCGTTCTTGTCGTCCAGGACAACGCTGCGTTGACCAACCGCCTCTACATCGGCAACGCCGCCGGTAGCGCCGGCGCCGTGTACCAACGCGGCGGTACGGTGCTCAACTGGGATGGCTCCGCCAGCGACGGGCGCATCGGCATGACCGGTTACGGCTACTACGAACTGACCAGCGGCACCCTCTCAAACATGGGTTACACCCAGATCGGACGCGACCCAGCCGGCATCGGTATCCAAGCCCAATACGGCGGTTCTTTCGGACAAAGCACCGTTTATGGCGGTGGCCTCCAACTCAGCCGCGGCGGTACCGGCGTCTATTACATGGCCGGTGGCACGTTCTTCTCTTCTGGCGGGGTGGACATCGGCAACGCCAGCGATAACGCCGCCTCCGGTGGTCTGGCCATCTTCAACATGCAGGGCGGCACGGCGACTGTTGCCGGTGCCATGAGCATGGCCAACCGCTCCAACATGATCGCCATTCTCAACCTCAACGGCGGCACCCTTCTTGTCAACCAGATCACCCGCAGTAGCACCTACGGCAATTCTCTGGCCATCGTCAACTTCAACGGCGGTACCCTCAGCGCTCGTGCCGCCGGCAACCTCATCAATAGCGGTACCAGCGCCCCCAATTTCGTCAACCTCTACTCCGGCGGCGTCACCATTGACTCCTCCAACCTCAACGTCACCATCCCCGTCGCGTTGCTGGCTCCTGTCGGCAGCGGCGTCACCAGCATCGCCATCAGCCCGCTCAGCGGCTACATCGGCTCGCCCTTTGTCCAAATTACCGGTGGCGGCGGTACCGGCGCCACGGCCTACGCCCAGTTTGATTCCATCAGCGGCACCGTGACCGGCATTGTCATCACCAGCCCCGGTTTCGGGTACACCAGCACCCCGACCGTCACCTTGGTTGGCGGCGGCAACACCAATTACATCGTGGACTCCAGTGCCATCACCGTAGCCGCCAACACCAGCGGTGGCCTCATCAAGACCGGCACCGGCACTCTCACCCTCAGCGGTACCAACACCTACACCGGGGCGACCACCATTCTCGGCGGCGAACTCTCCATCAGCAGTTATTCTAACATCCACTTCGCCAGCGCCATCGTCCTCAACGGCGGCCTGCTCCAAATCACCGGTGCTGCCATCTCCAACCTCAATCCCTACGTTGTCACCCTCGGCGCCAACGGCGGCGGTTTCGACATCGTTAGCAACAACTTTGTTGTCATCGTCACCAACAGCTTCAGCGGCACCGGTGGTCTCACCAAGATCGGCAACGGCACCCTTCTGCTCACCGGCAACGGCACCTTTACGGGCGACACGCTTATCACCGGCAGCAACTCCACTGCCTCGGTGATCTTGAGCAACACCACCGGCCGTGCCATCAGCAGCACCAACGTCACCATCCTCGGCAGCGGCGACACACGTGTGCGTTTGGCTGCCAACCAACAATTGGCGCCCTACACCGTGTTGATGCTCACCAACAACAATGCCAAATTCGAGCTGAACGGGTCCACCCAGACCGTTGCCGTCATCGGCAACTCCGGTTTCGGCTTCAGCCAAATCATCCAGAACCTCGAATCCGGCGGTACCGGCACCGGATTGCTGATTGTCTCCAACGACACCGTCAACAGCATCTTCGGCACCGGTTACGGTCTCGGCATCGGTTACATCCGCAACCAGAGTGGCACCCTCGCCCTCACCAAAGCCGGCGCAGCCACCCTGACGCTGGTGGGCGGCAACATCACCTACACCGGCCCGACCTTCATCAGCGGCGGTACTCTCGTGTTGAGCAACGCGACCGGCTTTGCCAGCGCCTCCATCACCAACAACTCCTCTCTTGTGTTTGGTCTCGACAACGGAATTACCGAGACGTACGCAAACCCCATCGCCGGTTCCGGTTCCATCACCAAAGCCGGCGGCGGTACCCTTGCGCTCAACGCCGCCGCCAGCACCTACACCAACGGCCTCTTCATCAACGCCGGCACTGTGGTCATCACCGCCGACTCCGCCCTCGGTGCTGTACCCACCTCGGCCAGAACCAACATCACCTTCAGCGGCACCGGCACCCTCATGATCAATGCCGGCATCACTCTCAATGCCAATCGTACCATCCTCCTCTCCAGCGGCACCACCGGTATCTTCAACACCGTCGGCAACACCATTACCCAGACCGGCCTCATCACTGGCCCCGGCACCCTCGGCAAAGCCGGCACCGGTATCCTCATTCTTTCCAACCAAAACACCTACACCGGCGGCATCGTTATCAACAACGGCACCGTCCGCCTCGCCATTACCAATGCCTACGGCGCGCCCGCCGCCAACGTTCCGCTCGCCGTTGTCAACTACGGCGGTTCCCTTGACCTCAACAGCAACCGACTCGATCAAGTCACCAACGTCATCATCCTTGCCAGTTACGGCGTCTCCAGCACCGCCGGCGCCCTCCAGAACTCCGGCAGCCTCGCCCTCGTCAACACCGGTGTCCGCAACGTAACCCTCGCCAATTCCTCCGCCATCGGCGGCAACGGTCAACGCTGGGACATCCTCGGCACCTTCAACGGCGGCGGGTTCTACCTCAGCAAACTTGGGAACCAGGAAACTTACATGAACGGAACCGTCAGCAACTTTGCCGGCACCTTCGTCAACGCCGGCACCCTCGGCGCTCAGACCAGTTACCTCGGCCTCGGCACCGTCCAGATCAACGGTGGCGGCGCCTTCCGCATCTACGGCAACCGTACCCTGACCAACAACTGGGTCCTCAATGGCGGCACCCTCAACACCGACAACAGCACCGTGATTTTGACCGGCTCCATGCTTCTGCTGGCGCCCACCAACAACTTCCTCATCAGCAACACCACCACCAACAGCGGTGCCATCTCCGGCTCCGGCGCCCTCCATAAATATGGCACCTACGGCCTGATCCTCACCGGCTCCAACACCTACACCGGCGGCACTGTAATCAATGTCGGCGCCATCCAGTTCAACTCCGCCGCCGCCCTTCCCACCGCCGGACTCATTACCATCAACTCCAACGGCACTCTCATCGTCACCGGTGCCTACACCACCGTCAACGGCTGGCTTGGCGATGGTCGCATCGTCACCAACTCCACCGGTGCCCTGGCGTTGCTGGCCAACAACGCCGAAAACCTCAACATGAGTATTTACACCAACCTCTCCCTCGGCGCTGCCTCCGGCCTCACCGTTACCTACACCGGCACCATCACCCCCGGCGCTGCCGGCTACTTCCTCGGCGGCGGCGGCGGCACCCTCATCATCGGCGCCGCGCAAACCATCAATGGCGGCACCGCCACCTTTGGCAACGGCGGCGGCGGCACGGTTGTCCTCGCCACCAACATCAATGCCACCGGTGTTGCCAACATCCTCGCCGGTGCGCTCCAACTCGGCAACGGCGGCGCTTCCGGCTGGATCAATTCGTCGTCCATCCTCAACAACAGCCAACTCATCTACAACCGTTCCGACGCCATGACCCTTGCCGTGCCGATCAGCGGCAGCGGTTCCCTGAGCATTGCCAACGGCTCGCTCACCCTGGCCGGTATCACATTGCTCGGCGGCAACGCCGTTGTCGGTTCGCTGTCCGGTAGTCGCAGCGTGCTCGTCCTCCAAAATGATTTTGCGGCAAACCGGTTGTATGTTGGTAACACCAACAACACCGGCGTCGTCATCCAAAACGGCGGCAATGTCATCATCGCCCCCGGCACCGGCAGTACCGACGTGCTTTCGCTCGGTCTCAACGGTGGTTACGGCTACTACCAGATGAATGCCGGCACATTGACCGTTGGACAACTCGCCGTCGGGTCTGGTACTGGCAGTGGCGACACTGGCGTTTTTGATTTGAACGGCGGTCTTGTCAACGTCACCGCCGCCAACGGTTGGCTCTTGGCCGGTGGCTGGCAGCCCAACAGCAAGGGCGCAATCAACCTCTACGACGGCACGTTGATTGGGCCGAGCGGCAACCCGGTCACCTTGAACGTGTTTGGCAACAACGGCGCCTATGGGTTCCTCAACCTGCTCGGCAGCAATGCTGTTCTCATTGCCACCAACAACATCAACGGCATCAATATCTTTGGCGGCTCCAACAACAGCAATGGCGTTGTCAACCTCAACGCCGGCACCATCGTAGCCTCCCGAATCTATCAAGCTTCTTCCGGCAACGCCCAGTTCAACTTCAACGGCGGCACGCTCCGGGCGGTTGCCAACACCAACAACCCCAACTTCTTCAGCCTCAACACCGGCGGCGCTGCCTACGTTTATTCCGGCGGTGGCACGATTGACACCACCAACTCGACCATTACCATCGCCCAGGCGCTCCAAGCCCCGACCGGTTACGGCGTGACCAGTATCGCCGTCACCAACGGCGGCAGCGGTTACATTGGCACCCCGTTTGTCTATATCACCGGCGGCAGCGGCAAAGGTGCCACGGCGATTGCCCAGGTGGACTTCACTACCGGTCAGATCACCAACATCCTCGTCACCAGCGCCGGTGTGGACTATCAGGAGAGCGATGTTCTCACTGTCAACATCGTCGGCGGCGGCGGTTCCAATGCGTTGGTAGGCACGATTTCATTCGCCTACAACACTAGCGGCGCCATCACCAAGGAAGGCACCGGCACCCTCATTCTCTCCGGCGCCAACAACTACACCGGCGGCACTGTCATCAATGCCGGCGTTCTCCAGTTCAATTCCGGCTCGCGTCCCAATCTCGGCGTCATCACCATCAACAAAAACGGCGCTCTTGCCCTCAACTACACCGGTTCTTCGTACCAGTACGACCTCGAATGGTTCGTGGACAAAGCCTCCACTGGCGCCATTGCCCTACTGGCCACCAACACCAACGAAAATGTGGATTTCGCCTCCGCCGGGCTTTCCAACGCCTTCCTTGGCGCCGCTGTCAACCTCACCTACGGTGGCACCTATACCCCCTACACCAACGATGTCCGCCTCGGCGGCGGCGGCGCTGTCCTGACCTACACCAACGTCATCGGTGCCGGCACCAACATCACCATTGGCGGTGGCGGCGCCCTCAGCGTCGTCGCTCTCACTGCCGACAACAACGCCCAGGACGGCACTGTCACCCTCCTTGGCAACGTTCTTCGCGCC
>Ga0078972_1008504_pt1 | contig 21391 bp, 21 predicted proteins | sample YelNatPaOPGAMG01_FD_67568 | JGI IMG/M metagenome (GOLD analysis project Ga0078972, IMG submission 67568) | Hot spring thermophilic microbial communities from Obsidian Pool, Yellowstone National Park, USA - OP-RAMG-01 (SPADES assembly) (version 2) | ecosystem: Environmental > Aquatic > Thermal...
GGAATGCATTGGAGCGTCGCAGGAGCGAATGCGATCCTGGCCCTCCGATGCACCATCAAAAGCGGGCGCTACGAGTCGTTCTGGGAACGCAAAGTCAGTAAATTAGCGGCCTGAACGGAATGGTGCGCAATATAATTATTAATTAACAATAACTTACTTGAAAATTTATTGAGTCCTAAAATTTGTCGCTCACCCGTTCCAAAATCCTGAAAAACGGGCCTTTTTTCCCCTTGTCCATCCATTGGAAATGACCCAATGCACCCCTCTCGGCAATGTGCTACAATCTCCCCCGGACAAACAGGTTATCGTGCAGGATCTCTCTTTCAGGGCCGGTGCCTGGTCTCTCCGGGACCCCGCCCATGGACGGACAATGTCGAAGAAAATCCTTCTGAAGACTATCGGCATACTGACGAAACCCCACCGATCGTCCGAAGTCCGCCAGCTTCTTCTGCCCCTCCTTCCCTGGCTTGACGCAAAGAATCTCACTGTCATGCTTGACCGGGAAGCCATTCTTTCCCTGGGCGACACCTCCCAGAAAACCTTTGACAGAGAGGCCATTGCCGCCTCCGCCGATCTTCTTGTCGTTCTCGGAGGGGACGGAACCCTTCTCTCTGCGGCAAGGCTCGCGACGAGCCGCCAGATCCCCATCCTTGGGATCAACCTCGGGACCCTGGGATTTCTGGCCGAGGTCCCGAAGGAGGAGACATTCCAGGTTCTCGAATCGGTCATCTCCGGCCGCTATGTCGTCGAAAGACGGGCTATGATCCATGCCGACCTCATCAGGAATAACCGCAACATCCTTCTGTCGCACGACGTCCTGAATGACGTGGTCATCAACAAGGGGACGACGGCCCGTATGATCGAGGTGGAAATTTTCTCAAACACTCATTTCGTCACTGAAATGAAAGGCGACGGGGTCATTTTCTCCACCGCGACCGGCTCGACCGCCTACTCTATGGCGGCCGGTGGCCCAATTCTTCATCCCGAGTCCCCCGGCATCGTGATGACCCCGATCTGCCCCCACACGTTGACCCAGCGCCCTATCGTCTTTCCCGGGACGGTCCAACTCGAGACCCTCTTCAAAACAGGAGAAGCGAATGTCATGGTGACCTTCGACGGACAAATCAGCGCCACACTCGAAAAGGGGGACGTCATCAAGATCTCCCAGTCGGATCAGGTCACCAGACTTCTGGTCTCGCCCGACAGGAACTACTTCGAGGTTCTGCGCGACAAACTTCGGTGGGGGGGGGCGTGAAGGAGTTTCATTCCAGCAGGGAATTCATGGAAAAGGTCTCAGAAGCGGCTACCGGCGCGGGATTTCGACCGAGAGTTCTCGGCTATGTTCCGGCAGATTCAGGATCGATCCCGATCCTCTCGCTTTCCCGGAAGATTCCCGGGAGGGCTCCCCGAGTCCTGATTGCCGCCGGGATCCATGGGGACGAGCCGGCCGGCCCCCATGCCGTCCTCGCCCTGCTCGAGCAGTTTGCCAAAGGATGGGAGTCCCTTCACCGGCTCCAGGTCGAGATCGTCCCCCTGATCAACCCCTCCGGATTCGAGAGGAGAGAGCGGCACAATGTGGCCGGGACCGACCCCAATCGCACCTTCGGTTCGCCGGCCCCGCCACCGGAGATCCGTCTTCTGATGGACGACTACCGGAGACGTCCGATCGACCTTTTCGTCGACCTTCACGAGGATGTCGACACACCGGGGTTCTATCTTTATGAACTGGCCCCCGATCTCCCCTCCGCCTTCGGACCGCATGTCATCTCCGCGCTTCGGGCGGCAGGCCATCCGATCAACCTCCTCCCGGTCATAGAAGGCATGGCGGCCGTCGACGGGCTGATCCTCCGCACCTCCCGCAACGTTCCCCGTTATTTCAGGCAGGGCGCCCCCCAGGGGCTCTACATGAAAAGGCTCGGGACCCGGCGCACACTGACCTTTGAGTCCCCGCCCCGACTCCCTCTTCCCGACCGGGTCGCCATGCAGCTCCTTGCCCTCCAGACCGTCGTCGACCTCTATACCCGCTGACCGTCTAAAAAGATCTACGGAACGACCGGAGGCGAGATCACGTTCATGATCGGCGCCAAGGCCGCAACCCCGTTGAGGCTGATCGTAAACCCGAACCCCGTCTGGACCGGGAGGGGGGAGGGTTCGTTCACGATATAGTACATGAAGGCCCCCGACCAGCACTGTCCGTTATATCCCAGATTGAACGACTCCATCTGCGTTCCCGCCCCGGGCCCCTGTCCCAGGTCGTAGTAATAGGCCCCCCCCAGATAAAGCCCCATGCTCGTGCTGACCCCGAGATATGGGACAAGAAAACTTGTCCCATAAGGCTGAGTGTAGGTCTCTGTGATCTCGGTAGGGCTGAAGAAGTTTCCCATGATGGGAATGTTTCCCGCATGGGCCTCCGTCTGGGCGAGAACGGCGTTGAGCATGATCGGGCCGGGGGCCACTGCCGCCTGGTTGAACATGATGGCCGAGTCCTCTGTGGGCATGACCCTCTGGTTTGCGTCGTAGAACCCCTCGGCAAAGAAGGAGACCGGCTGGCCGCTAAGGAGGTGGAGCGAACCATAGATTGGCGAATAGGGGGTCTGGATCGGTAGGAAGGGATTTGGGAGTGTCTGCCCTCCGAAAAACATCGTCTGGGCCGCCCCGGGAAGGGTCGAATACTGGTAGGTATCGGCGAGTTTTAAAGAGAGCAGCTCCTTCGACTGGCCGTCGGAGCCCTGCCAGAAGAGCCGATGGGTCAAGGACAGGGTCGCGGCGTTCATGCCGAGGACATTGTCGGAAAAACCGCTCTGGATGATCTGGGTCTCGTTGTTCTGGGGAGCGTAGTCGAGATCGAGGTCGAGCTGCATCTGGTGGGTGAGCACCCCTCCCCCCGAGGTATAGAAGTCACGCTCGACGGTAGACTGGGCCCCGATGCCCAGATTCGGCACCGCCTGGTCGAAGGGGGTTGGCGTCTGGTAGCCCTGACTGTAGGCGGTGGTCAGGATCCCGGCGTGGGGGGTCAGGACAAGGGCGCCGTCGCCGAGAACGTAGGATCCGGTGGCGTGGGGATAGACAAGACCTCTCTGGAGCATGAGGGGCCCGCTCTGGATCTCCGCCCCGGAGAGAAATGACGAAAAGTAGAGCCCGGAGCTTCCCAGCGAGTAGTCGTAGAGACTTGCGCTCCCCTGGGGCAGCTTCGAGACGGTCGTATTGAGCCCCGGGAAGATATCCTGGTTGTAGTCGGCGATGAGGTTGACCTCGCTGTTGTCCTGGTAGGCGTTCACGAAGATGGTGGAGAGAAGTTCCGGATTGAAGGCCATGGTCGAACCCACGCTCATGAGCTGGTAGAAGTCCTGGGCGTTGACGTAGTTGATGTTTCCCATGATGGAGACATTGTCGGTATTGTAGCTGTAGAGATCCATCGTGGAGGAGATGTTCGTCCGGAGCCCCAGAGCGGAATAGTCGACCGCCTGGTTCGTAATACTCAGGGAGAGATTCTGGGTGGAGCTGATCGACTGCCGGTAGGTCACCCCTTCCCCGAGGCCGAAGTTCGACATGTCGTCCATCGTGATCGCAAGGTCATAGGAAGGATCGAGGTTCCAGAAGAAGGTGTCATAGAGGACCATCCCCTGAACTGTGTTGTACTGAAGGAAGGGGAAGAGGAAGCCCGACTTCTTCGAGGCGACGGGGAAGGAAAAATACGGCATGTAGAGCGCGGGAACACCCTTGATGTCGAGGGCGTTAGAAAGCCCCGAGAAGGCGTCCCCGAGTGTCATGTCGCCCGAGAGGGTGGAGATCGACCAGGAAGGAGACGAGTTCTTTCCGCAGTCGCAGGTCGTCACCGACCCCTTCTTGACGTGATAGTGCTTGTGGTCCTTCCGGTGGATAACCTCGCCCCTGATATGGTAGGTGTAGAGAACCTGAGTGCTGTTCATGGAGTAGAACTGCTTCGTCTTGACCTTCCCGTGGTAGAGGACCGCCTCTCCCGTGAGAAGGTTCGCCCGGATCCGCTCCCCCTCCATGGTCGTCCGAGGGCCCTTGAAGATGACATGGCCGGCTCCCCAGACGACATTGGTCTCCTTGTTCAGGATAAGAGAATCGGCCTTGAGCGACCATAAATGGCGGGAGATATAGGCATGGCCGTTGGCATGGAGAAGATTGGTCTTCCGGTTGAGCCTGATGTGGTCGGCCATAACCACGACCTTGTCCGTATCCGGAGATTTTGCCGGGGAGGCCACATTTGAGGATTGCAGGTCCGCGGCCCGAGCCTCTCCCCCCTGAAAGGGAAGGAACGGGAAGAGGGCGAGACCAAGCCATAAGGGCCACCCCGGGAGCTTCCAAATGTTCAAGACCCCTCCGTCAGGGGGAGATCCCTTTCGTTTCCTGAAAAAAGCACACCTTCAGCGGGGGGGATGAAGTAGGGGCGAACCGCCCCTACAAGGTAGAGAGAACCGGCCACGACAAGGGTCCGGCCGTCCTTCTCCCGGGCCCAGTCCAAGGCCCGTTCAAGAAGGGCCGGCACGGCGCCCCGGTCGACCGGGACCCCCTCGATCTTCTCGATCCCCCCGACAAAACTCTCCATCTCCTTCGATGAGGCCCACGACCGCCCCCGGAGAGCGTTCGGGTCAGGCCCTTGCCCTTCGTCCCGGAGGTCCGCGAAAAAGAGTGCCCCGGGCCTTTGGGCAGCACTGGCAATAGCTTTGAGCATTTTCCGCCAGTCCTTGTCGGCGTGGAACGCAAGAACCCAGCCTGTCGTGGCCCCGGATCCGAAGCGGTCGCGAAGGGATTCGAGGAGCCGGTCCATCGCCTCGGGGTTGTGGGCACCGTCAAGAATCGTGATCGGGGAGCGGGAGACGGTTTCGAATCGGCCGGGATTGATCGCCGCTTGAACACCCTCCCTGATCGATCCGGGAGAGAGCGCAAGCGGGCTCCACTCGAGCGCTGCCACCGCCCCCGCCACATTGTCCGCCTGGTAGGTCGCCGTCAACGCCGGAGAAAAGCCTCTCTCCCCCCAACGTCCCCGATAATGCAAGAGTCGGCTTCCTGTTTCGACACTCTCCGGCCCCTCCCAGCGAGAAGAAAAGTCCCTTCCGGAGAGCACCGGGAGAAAGCCCGTCGTCCGCGCCCTCTCCAAAAAGGCCCGCCGGAGGGTGGGATCATGGAGCGTCGCCACAAAGGGTCTCCCCGGCCGACCTACCGCCACCTTTTCCTCAAAGATACGCTCGATCCCGGGACCGAGGATCTCTTCATGGTCGAGCGAGACCCCGGTCAGGAGGGTCACCGCAGGGTCGCACACAGTGGTCGCGTCCCATCGCCCTCCCATGCCCGCCTCAAGGATCACGGCATTGCAGCCGGAGCGGGAGAAAGCCAGAAATGCGACGACCGTGAGGAGCTCGAAGAAGGTCAGTTCAACGGAAAGAGACGAAGAGAGTGCGAACACCTCCCGGACAAGGTCCGAGAAGACAGCGGAAGGGAGAAGATCTCCCGAGAGGGTGATGCGCTCCCGGACATCGGAGAGATGGGGAGAGGTGTAGCGTCCCGTCCGGTAGCCGGCCTTCCGGAGGATGGATTCGAGAAGGCAGGCCGTCGACCCCTTCCCATTGGTCCCGACGACCTGGATCGTAAAGGGACCCCGTTCGGGATGCTCCAATGCTGCGAGAACCGCCCCGACCCTCTCGAGACCCGGATTGACCCCGAAATGCAAAAGCCCTGACAGGATGGCCTTGACGTCATCCGGTCCTGTCACCCCTTCCCGCTCCCCTGACAGACCGCAGAGGTGGAGAGGGAACGGTCGGACCCCAGATGGCAGAGAAGCTGGGCCAATGTTTCCTTAAGGTTCTTGCGCTCGACGATCATGTCGATAAAGCCGTGTTCAAGGAGAAACTCCGCCCGCTGGAATCCCTCGGGAAGCTGCTGGCGAATGGTCTGCTCAATGACGCGCGGACCGGCAAAGCCGATCAGGGCCCGGGGTTCCGCCATGATGACATCCCCCAGCATGGCAAAGCTCGCCGTGACGCCTCCGAAGGTGGGGTCTGTCAGAACGGTCAGGTAGGGGATCCCTGCCTTCCTGAGCCGGCCGACGGCCGCCGATGTCCGGGCCATCTGCATGAGCGAGAAGATCCCCTCCTGCATCCGCGCCCCGCCGGAGGCGGTGACGAGGATCAGGGGCCTTCGGGTCTCAAGGGAGCGATCTGCCGCCCGCACGACCTTTTCCCCGACGACAGATCCCATGGATCCCCCCATAAAGTGGAAGGAAAAGAGACCAAGGACCGCAGGGATCGTAGAAATAAGGCACTCACCGACCCGAACGGCATCCTCGAGGCCAGTTTTTTTCTGTGCGGCACGGATCCGGTCGACGTACCTCTGGCTGTCGGAAAAAGCAAGGGGGTCCGATGAGACCACCTCCCGGGCAAACTCCAAGAAGCTTCCGGTATCGACAAGCTGTTCGAGACGCTCCTCAAGGGTGATGGGAAAGTGATAGTTGCACTTCGGGCAGACCTTGCCCGCCCGGTCCACCTCCTTGCGATAGACAATCTGCCGGCAGTGGTTGCACTTGATCCAGAGCCCTTCCGGGATCCGAACCTTCTTTCCGGCATCCTCCCGCGCCCCCGCCTTCTCTGCAGATTTCTTTTCGGCCCCCGGCCTGTCAAGCCAGCCCATTCTCTTCTTCTCCTTCACGAAAGTCGTCCCGCCCTGTCTCGCGCCGCCACGAATTCAAGAAATGTCTTCTCCCAAAGATCGGTCTGCCGCTCGTCCTTGACCAGCCGGCTTCCGACAATGACTCCGTCGGCAAATCCCAGAACCTCTTGCGCCGTCTCTCCGGAGGAGACACCGAACCCCATGCAAACCGGAAGCGCTGTCCACTCCCGGAGCTGCCCCACCATCTTCCGGGCGGAGTCGGTAATCGAGAGGGCGGCGCCGGTTGTCCCCATGAGCCCCACATAATAGACGAACCCCCGGGACTCCCGGACGATCCGCCGCGCCCTGGCGGGATCGGTCGTCGGAGAGACAAATCCCACAAGGTTGATCCCGAACTCCCGGAAGACGGGGCGATAGTCCCGCGCATCCTCAAAGGAGAGGTCCGGGATCACGACCCCTGCGATCCTCCCCGTTGCCCGGGCTTTTTCGCAAAAGGCCCGGAGCCCCATGTGGTGGAAGAGGTTGAAATAGGTCATAAGATAGATCGGGGGCAGATCCTCTCGCGGGATCGACCCGATCCAGTCGAGAAGGGAGGAGATCGCCGTCTCGTGACGGAGAGATCTCTGCGCTGCGGCCTGGATCACCGGGCCGTCGGCCGTCGGATCGGAGAAGGGAACGCCCAGCTCAACCGCAAAGACGCCCCGGGAGGCGGCAATCTTCAGGTAGTGACGGGTGGACTCAAGGTCCGGATCCCCTGCCACAAGATAGGGGATGAGCGCCGGAGACGAGACCCCTCTTTTCCAGATGGGGGCATTCCGGTTTGCTCTCTTGTCCGGCGCGATCACAGGATCTCCCCTTTTTCTTCCAGGATCCGGGAGACCTCCATCACATCCTTGTCCCCCCGCCCCGACAGGTTTACGAGAATATTCTGGTCTGCCCTCATCGTTTTGGCGAGGCGAAGGGCATAGGCGATGGCATGGGAGCTCTCGAGCGCCGGAATGATCCCTTCCGTACGGGAGAGAGTTCTGAACGCCTCCAGCGCCTCCTCGTCCCCGACGGAGTCGAAGGCGATCCTCCCGGTTTCCCGGTAGTAGGCCAGCTCCGGTCCAACGGCCGAGTAGTCAAGTCCGGCCGAAACCGAGTGGGTATTCTCGATCTGGCCGTCTCCGTTCTGGAGAACGTAGGTACGTGTCCCCTGAAGGACCCCCACCGATCCACCGGAAAACCGCGCGGCATGCTCCCCCGGCGAGAGGGAGCGTCCTCCGGCCTCCACTCCGAACATGCGGACCTTCGTATCGGCGATGAACGGATGAAAGAGGCCGATGGCATTGCTGCCACCACCGACGCAGGCGACAAGGGCGTCGGGGAGAACTCCCTCCGCCTTCAGAAACTGCCTCCTGGCCTCCTTCCCGATGATCGACTGGAAGGTCCTGACCATCAGCGGGAAAGGATGAGGACCAAAGGCCGTTCCCAGAAGGTAATGGGTCTCCCCCACGGTACGGGACCAGTCCCTGAGAGCTTCGCTGATCGCATCCTTGAGCGTCCGGCCGCCGAGCTCCACGGGATTCACCTTCGCCCCCAGAAGCTTCATGCGAAAAACATTGAGGGCCTGACGGCGAACGTCCTCCGATCCCATGTAAATCTCGCACTCAAACCCCAGGCGTGCGGCCACCGTCGCAGTGGCAACCCCGTGCTGGCCGGCTCCGGTTTCCGCGATAAGACGGCGCTTTCCCATCCGGGCGGCCAGAAGCCCCTGCCCCACGGCATTGGTAATCTTGTGGGCTCCCGTATGATTCAGATCTTCCCGCTTGAGCCAGATACGGGCTCCCCCGGCCTCCTTCGAAAGGGAAAGCGCCGGGTAGAGCGGGGTGGGGCGTCCGGAGTAGTTGGAAAGCATCCCTAGAAAGGTCTTTTTAAACGCTGGATCCTTCCACGCCGACCGAAAGGCATGCTCAAGCTCGTAGAGGGCCGCCATCAGAGTCTCGGAAACAAATCTCCCGCCAAACTCCCCGAAGTATCCCCGAAGATCGGGAAGAACGGGGGAGGCCTTCCCGGTTCTTCCCGGCACCGTCTCCGCCTTCAAGCCCTCACCTCCCGACTGCGAACATTCTCTACAAACGCCCTGATCCGCCACTCCTCCTTTACCCCGGGACGGGACTCAACCCCCGAAGAGACATCGACACCGAAAAGACGATGGCTCCCCAAAGAGTCTAGCGCCAAACCGACGGAGTCCGGCGAGAGTCCTCCCGACAGGACAAGGGGGAGGGGCCATTTGACCTCGCTCAGCGCGGCATAGTTCCACCCCTCTCCCGTTCCGCCCAACCCTTTTTCGGAGCGACCCTCTACCAGGAGACGGAAGGCCCCGTGGGGGGCATCGAGTGGCGCGCGACCGTCCCAGCGAACCACATGCATCCAGGGAACGCCGAAAGAGGAGAGACGTCCGTACTCCTCCCGACCCAGGGGGCCCCCGTGCCATTGAATGAGATCGATCTCGACCCGATCGACGACCTCCCCGATCTTCTCCCAGTCGGTTTCGGTAAAGACGCCGACCTTCTCAAGCCGTTTCCCGGCGGCCAGGGCGATCTCAGAAGCCCGGTCGACCGAAAGAGTCCGGGACGATCGCGATGAAAAGATAAGACCCATCGCATCGGCCCCCGCCGCATCCACAAGGATGGCATCCTCGGGGCGGGTAATTCCACAGATCTTAATCCACAATCCCACGAAACTCCTCCAGTGCACGTCCCGGATCGGACGCAGAAAGAAAGCTCTCCCCGACAAGCAGGGCATCAACGCCAAGATCCGCCATTCGCCGATAGTCGGCGTGTGTCTTCAGCCCGCTTTCCGCAACACGGACAACCCCTTCGGGAAGACCGGCCAGAAGACGCGCCCCCCGCGCAAGATCGATCTCCAGGGTATCGAGATCCCGACTGTTGACCCCCACAATAAGCGCGCCGGCCGAAAGAGCCTCCTCCACCTCGCGGTCCGAATGAGTCTCGACAAGCACCGACATCCCGAGAGAGCGCCCTAGGGAGAGAAGCTGTTTCAGAAGGTCGCCCGGAAGGATCCTCACGATAAGAAGCAGGATATCCGCCCCGGCGGCCCGGCTTTCGAAGACCTGGTAGGGATCGACGACAAAATCCTTCCGAAGGATTGGAAGCGCCTCTCCAGCCGGACTTTTACGCACAGCGGCGAGATCGTCGAGGGATCCTCCGAAGAACTCGCCGTCGGTCAGGATCGAAAGGGCCGCCGCCCCGGAGATTCGGTAGGATTCCGCGATCGAGAGGGGGTCGTAGGGATCCCGGATCAGCCCGCGCGAAGGGCTCTTCCTCTTCATCTCGGCAATGATCCCGGGAAAATTCTCTCCAGTATCCGCGCGGGAGGCCGGAGAAAAGGGACGAACGGGCGGCGCAACGCCCAATGCCTTCTCGACTGCGGCAAGAGGACGACGAAGACAGGCCTCCTCCACCTCCAGCCTCTTGCGGGAGACGATCTGCTCAAGGAGTGTCATACGGCCGGAAAGCTCCCCTTCCACCGTTTAAGCACTCCCAGGGCCTTTCCCGAGTCGATCGACTCCCGGGCCAGCATAACCCCCTCTGTCAGGCTCGAGGCCGCTCCCGCAACGATAAACCCCGGGGCTGCCCCCGCCAGAACCCAATCCCGAAGGGGAAACGGCTCTCCGGCCAGTACCCGGCCGATCAAGTCGGCATTTCTCTTTTTGTCCCCGCCGCGGGCGGCTTCGAGGGGCGAAGGGGGGAGCCCGAAGTCTCTGGCGGTGACCTCCATCCGGCTCCTCCGGCCTCCCGACAGATGAAGGATGGTCGTGGTAGAAGAGAGATTGACCTCGTCGAGTCCGTCTCCGTGAAGGGCCATGACCTCGGTACTTCCCGTCTTCTCCAGCACATCGACAACCGTCTCGATCTTTTGGCGGTCATAGACCCCCACCACCTGTCGCTTGACCTTCGCCGGGTTCGACAGGGGGCCCAAAAGGTTGAAGATCGTCCGGACTCCGAGTTCACGCCTCACCGCCGCCGCCACGCGAAGGGCCGGGTGGTAAAGGGGGGCAAAAAGAAAGGTCAGCCCGTTCAAAAGAAAAAGACGAGCCGCCTCCTCGGGAGTGATATCGACGGCTATCCCCAGGGCCTCGAGTACATCGGAGGAGCCGGCAAGGCTGGACACTGCCCGGTTCCCATGCTTCACCACCGGAACCCCCCCCCCGGCCAGAACAAAGGAAACTGCCGTCGAAAGGTTGACCGTCCCGGCACGATCACCCCCTGTGCCGCAGACATCGAGCGCCCCGCCAGCCTCCGCCGGGAACGGCCGGCATCGGGCTCGAAGGGCATCCACCGCGCCGGCGATCTCGTCGGAGCTCTCCCCCTTAACCGACAGTGCCACAATGATCCCGGACAAGAGAGCGTCGGAGACCTGTCCATCCATGACGGCTCCCATGACCTCGGCCATCTCTTCCCGCCCGAGGGAGCGTCCTTCCATCACCGCCGAAAGCGCCTCTCTGGGGGTCACGAAGAGATTTCCTTCCCCGACTGCGACCCTCCCCTTGCCTTTGCCAGATCCACGAAATTGGAAAGAAGCCGCTTTCCGTGAAGTGTCAGGATCGACTCGGGATGGAACTGGACGCCCCAGACGGGATAGTCGCGGTGAGCCATCGCCATGACCTCCCCCTCCTCCGTGCGGGCCGTAACCTGAAGCGCCTCAGGGAGAGAACTTTCGAGAACGATGAGCGAGTGGTATCGCGTGGCGTCGAAGGGGGAAGGGATCCCGGCAAAAAGCTCCGAACCGTCATGGAAGACGGGCGAGGTCTTTCCGTGCATCAGCCGGGGCGCCCGGACAACCGCCCCCCCGAAGACCTCGCCAATGGTCTGGTGGCCAAGACAGACCCCGAGGATCGGGACCTGCGACCCAAGCTCGCGAACAATCCGGGGACAGATGCCGGACTCGGCGGGGGTTCCGGGCCCCGGAGAGAGGACGATGGCCTCGTAGGCTCCGGGCTCGATCTCCGCGAGGCTGATCCGGTCGTTCCGGAAAACCTCCACCTCAACCCCCAGCTCCCAGAAGTACTGAACAAGGTTGTAGGTGAAGGAGTCATAGTTGTCGACCATCAGAAAAGCCATGATCCCTCACTCCCGTGTGTAATCTCGAGGGCCCGGACCATCGCCTGGGCCTTGGCCAGAATCTCCTGATTCTCCCTTTCGGGATCGCTGTCGGCCACAATGCCCGCCCCAGCCTGAAAAAATCCCTTCTTCCCCGAGATGAAGACCGAACGGATAGCGATGGCCAGATCCACGTCCCCGGAGAAGGCGACGACGCCCACGCATCCGGCATAGGGCCCCCGCCTGATCGTCTCAAGCTCTTCGATGATCTCCATGGCGCGAACCTTCGGAGCTCCCGAGAGCGTTCCGGCAGGATGGGCTGCCCGTATGACGTCCAATCCCGTCTTTCCCGGAGCCAGCCGGCCCAGCACATGGCTCACAATGTGAATCACATGGGAGTAGCGTTCGAGCACCATCATCTCGCTCACCCGAACCCCGCCCTTCTGGGCGACCCGACCCACGTCGTTACGGCCGAGGTCGACTAGCATCACGTGCTCGGCCCGCTCCTTGGGATCGGCCAGAAGGGCTTCGGAACGGCGCTCGTCCTCCACGGGATCGCCCGACCGGCGTACCGTCCCGGCGATCGGACGGAGGTCGACCGTCTCCCCGGACACCCGGACGAAGAGCTCCGGAGAGGAGCCGATAAGGGCGCGTGATCCGTTTTCGATCAAAAAGAGATAAGGGGACGGATTGATCGACCTGAGAACGCGGTACAGGGTAAGCGGGGAGGCCTCCCATTCGAACTCGAAGCGGCGGGAGAGGACGACCTGGAAGATATTTCCGGCGCGGATGTGCTCCTTGGCCTCTTCAACAGAGCGCTTGAAGCTCTCGGCATCGGTTGTCTCCACAAAGGAAAACCCCTTCCCCTGCTGAACCGTCTTTTCCGGGGAGCGGGCAAGGGAGAGGGAATCCCAAAAGGAGGTGAGCCGGAGGGAGGCTTCGTCGAAAAGACTCTCGGGGCTTCCCGTCTCCCGGTCGATCCAGGTCAGGATCCGGATCTTCTGGAGGGCATGGTCGAAGACGACCATGATTTCCGGAAGAATAAAAGAGAGATCGGGAAAGTCGTCGGCATGCGGACGGTGGGCGGGAAGGCGTTCGAAACACCGGACAATGTCGTACCCCAGATAGCCGACCACTCCCTGGGCAAAGACCGGAACGCGATCGTCGATCAGGACGTCGAGCTCCTCCATCGCCCTGGCAAACTCGTCAAACAGATCTCCCGACCGTTCCTCGTGTCCTGTAGAGCGACCGTCACGGAAGCGTTCGACCCGGAGAGGCGCGCCCACCGATCCGGAAAAGGAGAGCAGGACACCCGAACCCACGAATGAGTATCTCCCCCACCGCTCCCCTCCTGTCGCACTCTCGAGGAGGAATCGGGGTGCCGAGGGAGAAAGAGCGGCAAAGGTCCCCGGGGGAGTCAGAAGATCGGAGAGGGTCTCGGCGATCACCGGAACGATCCGCCGCTCCTTCAATCTCGCGAGACAGTCGGCGCGAGTGGTCAAAAGTTTCACGAGATATCTCCCATCTCCCGAAGCTTTCTCCACAGGGTCGAACGACCGATCCCCAGAATCTTTGCCGCCTGGGACATGTTTCCCCTTGTCTTTTCGAGCGCCTTCCGGATCATGACATCTTCCATGCTCCGGAGGGCATTGGGGTGGGTCAGAACGTTGTCGACAAACGGCCTCTCCACTGGAGGGGGGAGCAGATCCCGGGGAAGCTCCTTCACCCCTATGGTATGGTGAGTCGACAGGAGAACCGCATGCTCCATGATGTTCTGAAGCTCTCGGATATTGCCGGGATAGGAATGATTCATCAGGATGTTTTGCGCCTCCTGCGTCAGGCCTTCAACATTTTTCCCGAATTCGGCATTGAAGCGCGAAAGGAATGAAGAGATCAGAAGCGGGATATCCTCCCGCCTTTCCCTGAGAGGAGGAAGAAAGAGCGGGACCACCCGGAGACGGTAATAAAGGTCCCGGCGGAACGTTCCTGACTCAACGGCTGCCTTGAGGTCCCGGTTCGTCGCGGCGATCACGCGCACGTCGACCTTGAGTGTTTTCGTCCCCCCGACCCGCTCGAACTCCTCCTCCTGAAGAACACGCAAAAGCTTGACCTGCATGGAGGCGGAGATCTCGCCGATCTCGTCGAGAAAGAGCGTCCCGCCGGAAGCCATTTCGAAGCGGCCCGGCTTACTGGAAACGGCACCGGTAAAGGCTCCCCGAACATGGCCAAAGAGCTCTGACTCGAGAACCCCTTCCGAGAGAGCGGCGCAGTTGACCTTGATGAAGGGGCCGTCCTTTCGGGAGCTGTTCTCGTGAATGGCATGCGCCACAAGCTCCTTGCCCGTTCCACTCTCTCCCTCGATCAGGACGGTGGACTTGCTCTGGGCAACCACAGGAAGAAGGTCGAAGAGCTCGCGCATCTTCTCGCTCTGACCGATAATCTTCCCGAAGGCGTAGCGCCCCTTCAGCTCCTTCTTGAGCTCGGCAAGCTGGGTCACGTCGTGGAAGATCTCGACCCCCCCCACGACCTGGTCCTCGGCATCCCTCAGGAGGACCGTATTCACCCGCACAAGACGGGTTCTCCGATTGCGGTCCGTAAGGGAGATTTCATAATTCCGGTAAGGTTCACCCGTCTCGAGGGTTTTTTCGAGAAGACAGCGGGCACTGCAGACAGAGCTCCGCATGGCCTTCTGACAATCCATCCCCAGAACCTCTCCGCGGGCAATTCCCAACATCTCCCGGGCCGCCCGGTTCAGGTAGAGAACCTTTTTGTCGAGGCCGATGGCCACTACGCCTTCCTCGAGAGAGTCCAGGATGTTGGCGGGCCCCAACGCATCGAGAGCCTTCCCCTGTATTTCCGAGATTTCAGAAACGGAGTCGGAAGGAGTTTCCCAGGAGGGGTGAACCGGAAGGGGGATCCCCGAAGGTTTTCTGTTTGGCATATCACACATATCCCGTCAAAGACGCACGTTTTTCACTGCTGACCCGTTTCCCGACCTAAAATCCCCCGAACCTCTTCTAGAGACAAAGACTTGAGGATACCCCGCCGGAAAGATTTCCCAGAGGCCTCAGGGACAGGGCTCCGGCCGGACAGACGAAGAGGCAGAGGCGACACCGGGTACAGAGGGCACCGGGGAGATCCGAACCCTGTCCCGGACCTCGCCCGAGGTCGAGCACTCCTGTCGGACAGAACTCCTCGCAGCGGCCACACACTCCGGCCTCCCGGCAGGACGATGGCTGCCAGAGAATGTTCCCCCCCGCCACCACGGACTCCACGATAACCGGAGAAGTCATCATTTTAACACCGGCAGACGGGAAACCCAAACCCGACCGCCACTGTCAGGGCGCGCCCCGGACAAAAATCGGCTAGACCCTGCCACGTTGAACCCAAAGAGCCGAAAAGAGTCAAAGATATCCGGCCAGACCCAGTGCCACAAGCGTCTTGGCATCTCTTATCTCCCCCGAGCGAACGAGCTCCCGGAGCTCTTCCCGGTCAAGAAACAGGGGGGGATCGATCCACTCGTCCTCCTCTGGTCGGGGAGGACCGGCCGTCCCCCCCCGGGACAGGACAAGATGGATGACTTCGTCGCAGAAACCCGGCGTCGTGAAGATCGAAAGAAGGAGCTCGAGATCGGATCCCGTAATTCCCGTCTCCTCATGAAGCTCTCTCCTTGCCGCCTCAAGAACGTCCTCCCCCTTCTCGATCTTCCCGGCCGGAATCTCGAGAATCTGGGCATCCACGGCAGGACGAAGCTGCCGGATGAGAACGACCCGGCCGTCCGCCATGACCGGAAGAATGGCAACTCCGTGTCCAAAGCGAACAATCTCAAAGGGTTGCCGCTGTCCGGGACGGTCGACATCGACCAGATCCACCCCGATTCTTCGTCCCTGCCAGACCCTCATGCTTCCCCCCATTTGAATGTCGCTCGATTATATGCTATTTTCTCATCCCATGGTAGACAAACATTTCATCCTGACTCCGGACAAGAAGGGCGCGCTCACAAGCGGTCTTTTCCATGGTTCGGCACTCGTCCTTTCCGGCATTCTCTCATTTTCATATTACTCCCACCGCCAAACGGAAGCCCTCTGGTTCTACGTCTTTTTCGGCGCCTTCTGGCTGGTCTTCTTCTCCGCATTCACCTCCATCGCGAACCAGTGTCTGCTCCTCACACCCCGCTCGCTCAAGTCGATCCGGATCCGGGGCAATACACTCCTTCTCGAGTGGAAGAATGGCGATGTCGACGAACTCGTTCGAAGGATCCAGTGTCACGGCAGCCGCACCATCCTTGGCATCTGGGGACAGACGATCGACAAGCAAAGGGTCCAGGCCACAATCCGGAGACGCTCGCTCACTCCCTTGGAGGTTCAGGAACTTCTCTCTGAGATCGAACGTCTCAAGTCGCTCGACAAAAAGCCTTCCTGAACCCTTCTCTGCCATCCGCGACAGTCGCCGAAGTCCTCCCTTCATCCCCCTCCCCGCTTGTGCTAGAATGGAACCAGAAAGGCGACGGCTTCCGGCATCCCGGGCAGCCTCTTTGCCCCTTGCGCACAACACCGCAAGGACGACTTCCACATCTTAAAGATGGCGCGACCCGGGGCACCCACACTTATGTCGGAACAGAAATACTCCCTTTTCGAGCTCGTCAAGCGTCACCCATTGCTCACCTCGATCTTCGGGTTCTGGGGATTCGGGTACACCTTCATGGTGCCGAACTTTCTTGGCGGACGATTTCTAGAGGCATTTTTTCACGCGGTGGGACGCGATCCCGGAAAGGTCTTCCTCGGCTTCGGTGCCCTTTTTTTCATGGTTTTTCTCTTTGCGGGGATCGTTCCCTTCGCCCTGTGGTACTTCGTCTGCAAGGCTCTTGAAAGCGGCGACACCTCCTCCCAAAACACAAAAAACGGATAGCCATCATGCACGGATTCCTCGGAACAAAAGCTGACTTCTGGTGGGACCTGACCATCACCAGCGAAACGATCGTCTTTTCCTGCCTCTTCTTCGGAGCCTACCTCGGACGCAGGCATCGGGGGACCGCCCATCACAACACCATGCTCCTTTCGACCATCCTCGTCGCCGGCTGGTTTCTCATGTACCTGGCCCAGCAGTACATCGTCGGGATCGTGGGCTTCGGCGGGCCGCAGATGGTCAAGTATATGGTCTACTACCCCATCATCATCTTCCACTCCCTTGTCTCGACTGCGGCTCTGATCCTCACCGGCGTCGTTGTCTTCAACGGCTTCATGTCGACGGAGGTGGTCGAAGGCGCCCGGGTCCTCAAGAAGAATCCGATGATCCACAAACGGCTCGGATGGGTCACACTTCTCTCCTTCGCCTTTTCGATCGTCACGGCCTATACCGTCTACGCCATGCTCTTTATCGTCTACAATCCCGCCCGGACCCCCACCTACGGCATCAAGTCCTCGATCGGTGCCCTCTCCGGGATCGGAGCCTTTGTTCTCGTAGGACTTCTCTCTCTCTTCTGGTATCTGAACAAGAGCCGGACCCGCTCGGACGCATAAAAAAACCCCTTCCGGGACACTGTCCGGAAGGGGTCATCAATCCGATCACCCCTCTCTGCCCCCGTTGTCAGTAGTACTCCACGGTATCGATCCCTTTCCGCGAAACATAGTTGAAGAAGAGATTCGACGGAAGCCCGTCCCGATGGAAGGTATAGGGGCTTCGGGGGAACAGCAGGCGCTTTACGATCGACCTTGGCGAATAGAAGGATCTCTGGATCCAGTCGATCCCCTTTTCCACCTGCTCCTTCGTCATGTTCTTGGGCAGGAACATGCAGACATGCCCCGAAGAAAACTGATCGGCCGTCGGATCCACCACCCGGTTTTCGGCGTTCAGCCTCGTCCGGAGAGGCGTTCCCTCTCGGGGAGAGACGATGCTGAAGAAGGCCAGAGGAGCCCTGGCCTTTTCGAGAAAGTCGAGGGTCGCGGGAAAGACGTCCGGCGTATCGTGATCGAGGCCGAACATCAGGTTGAGGGAGTAAAAGAGTTTCCGCTTCTCCATCGCCTTCAAGAGATTTATGTAGTCCTTGACGTGGTTCTGTTTTTTGTGGATTTCGTCAAGATTCTCCTGGTTGATGCTCTCCATCCCGATATTGACGTGGATGCATCCGGCCTCCAGTGCCAGATCCAAAAGCTCCTCGTCATGGTTCGTATTGAGCGTCCACAGACAACTCCATCGGATATCGAGCGGCTTGAGCGCCTTGAAGAGCTCCCGGGCAAAGGCGTGCTTACCTGTCAGCTGGTCGTCGATGAACTGGAACTGATTGATCCCCATGACCTTCTTCTGCTGCTGTATCTCCTCCACGATGTCCTCGATGGGCCGCATGCGATAGGCACCGTCGTAGACCACCGGGACCTCGCAAAAGTCGCAGTGGTAGTTGCACCCCCGCGTCGCCTGGATCGGCATCATGTGGATCCGGTAGCGGGAGAGATCGAGCAGCTCGTAACGGGGGCGCGCCAGGCTCTTCATGTCGCTCGGACTGTCGGCCTTGTAGAGGGACCTGATCTTTCCCCGCCGAAGATCGTCAAGGAGCGGCATCCAGACATTTTCAGCCTCTCCGACGACGACACTGTCGGCATGGACAAGCGTTTCGGCCGGATGAAGAGTCGCATGAAATCCTCCCATCACAACAGGGATCTTTCTCTCCCTGAACCTCCGGGAAATGTCATAGGCCCGGTTGGCCGACCCGGTCGTGGTGCTTATCGCCACCAGATCGAAGTCCCCTTCGTAGGGGATTTTTTGCACCTTGTCATCGATGACGGTCACATCGTCGGTCCCGGGGGTCAACCCCGCCAGGTAGGGCGTGACCATGGTCATGATCAATCGTTTCCGCGCCTGCACGGGCTCCCCCGACAAGCGCATGAGCGTAGGCTGGATCATCAATATTTTGAGATTTTTCTTGGGAGGGGACATGGCAGACTCCTTGTGAGGCGGGAGATTCCGGGACTGAGGCGAGTTGTTTCCCTTCTCTTTCCACTATAATTTCATTTAAAACTATCGTCAAGGATCTCCGGAATATAATAATCTTGAGGCTCGAAGGTCAGCACGATACTCACCGCCATTCACCCGGTGCGGTAGGCCATTTACCCTATAGCGGCAGCCTCTAACAGGACAAACTTCTGTCTCTTCTGACACGGGGAGGGTCTGGAAAGGGCTCGAACATAGCAAGCCACGTCACCACCAGAAAGGGATTAGTCTAAAACCAACAAAATCGCGAAAAAACTTAAAAATAGACCCGTGCCAAACAAGGATTTCAGGGGTAATATCCAAACGCACTGATCGGAAGGCCTCCCAATCCTGGATTTTCTCGGTTCTTCTCCCGGCAGCGTAGCAGCAGACTCACCACAGCCCCTGTCAAGGACGACACCCATCCAAATCTCCAATATCATCCCGGAATGCAGAGAGACCGGGACTTGTTTTTTCGAGGAGGGACCATGTCAGAAACCGTCTACGAAGTGATGAGAAGCCAGGGAATCACCCGAAGGAGCTTTCTCAAATTCTGCAGTGTCATGGCCACCGGCATCTCACTTGGCCCTGCCTACCTCTACGATATTGCCCGGGCACTGGAAACCCGCCCCCGTGTTCCCGTCCTCTGGCTCCACGGCCTTGAAGGGATGGACAGTTGTCGCCCTCTCCGTCCTCATCGGAATAACCATCCTGACCACGATCCTTCGAAATGACGCACCGGTCATCTCTCCCCTCACGGAAACATTGGCCTGAATCGGCGTCATTCTACTGGTGTCCTGTTCCTATCTATTCGCAGTCTGCTTTTTTCGGGGCAAGGACGCATAGCGTCTGACATAACAAAAGTTCCTCATTATAGAATTCCCGTCCCATCTCGCAGCTCTTCATATAGCTAGCCTTTTATATTTATTTTAAAAATTATAAATATTGAATTATTGTTTAATTCGTTGTGCAATGATTCTATGGTAATTATTTCAAAGTGCTCCATGGCCATGATGGAGCTTCGCGGGACTCTTCACTGGCAGAAAAATCCGGGGAATGTCTTCTCGAATGAGCACGAGCAACCGACCCTGTCCGACGGCTTCATAGGGTTTTGACCTGCGGTCAAAACCGATGGCCTGTTCACGCTCCTGGCCGGGTGCCACACAATGAAGGGAGAACTTATGAAAGGTGTTGCGAAACTTCTGACTCTGTCCAGTTTTCTTCTGTTTGCTTCCTGTGCCGAGATGGAAAATCCCGGAGAGATCACAAACGGAATGGTCGGAGATGCCAATACACGCGTCGAAGCCAGCTCGTCGTACAAAACGATCATGTTCATTTTCATGGCCAGAGAAGACGACAATCCAGCCCTGGCCCGGAGTGTCAACGACAAGCTCTCCAAACAGTGTGTCGGCGGCAAGCTTGAAAATGTGACGTTGGACCTGTCGCGCAAGGAGATCTGGTTTTTCGCCCAGAAGGAAACCCTCAAGGCGACGGCAAACTGTATCAAGCCCGTGCCTCTCGCGACCAAATAGCGATCAGTTTGGGAGAGAGTTTGTCATGGAAATTGCCGCGATTGAAGGCCTCTAACAGCAGGACTCTCAGAAATCGTTTGAGAACTCCCCAGACGCTCGTCTCCTGTATTATGGGGTCGGTTCCGGGTCAACATGGAATTGACGATCTTCGGAGAGGCGTGTCAGACTCGTAAATGGAGCCGCTCATCCTGCGAAAAAAGCTTTCGATGGCCTTTTTTTCGGTAAAAGGCGAGAGAGAGGGAGACGGCTCAACCGGTAGGGTTGATGTCCGATCGTTTTGACGTCTCGCATATGCCGTGATGGCCCGGCGTCACTAACAATTTCATGGATGGGATGCTCTTTGGTGTTCGACGAGAAATTGTCTCCGGAGGAGCTCGAGCTCTCCCAATTGATTATCACCACGTTGGGACTGGATATGGAGCCCTCGGGCCTTGACCCTCGAATACCGCTTTATGGTGGCGGTCTGGGGCTCGATTCCATCGACATTCTGGAGATATCTTTGGCCATTTCCAAGGCCTGACCTTTACCCGTATCGCCGTCGTCTGGGCACCGGAGATGTGGGACCGGCCCGGCGCATCCTCTCTAGAATTTCCCAAAATTCGGCAATCTTCTCGAGATCCTGTAGCCCCTTCCAGAGCACTTCGGTCCCGGGCTCCCCGTCCCCCTTGCGCCCGAGGAACCCGCCCATCTTCGCCGTCATCCGGATCGCCTCCCGAAGCGTAGGCGGCGTCTCCGGAGGCTCGGGATTCTTGGTGTGGTAGATGCACAGGGCCTTCCACTCGGCCTCCTCGAAGAAGACCGTACAGGGGGCATCGGGGATCTCCCGTCCCAGCTTGGTCAAATGGAAGAGTCGCCACGCCACCACCATGTCGATCGCCAGGCAGGCTTCGAGACGATGATCGTTGCCCAGCTGACGGTCTTCGATCCGGCACCCGGACTTGAGCGTCCGGTGGAAGACCTCGATCCCCCATCGTTTCGCATACCAGCCGACCACCTCCGCCGCCTTCTCGAGGGAATCGACTGGCTCGGTCGTCAGAAGCTTCCATTCAAGCGGCTCGGTTCCTTCGGAACAGTCGATCTCAGTGACGACAACCGCCTGAAGACGCACGGGAGCCGCTCCCTTGGACTTTCCTTGCGCCGGAGGGGCGAGCTCGAAGC
>Ga0078972_1008506_pt1 | contig 21389 bp, 22 predicted proteins | sample YelNatPaOPGAMG01_FD_67568 | JGI IMG/M metagenome (GOLD analysis project Ga0078972, IMG submission 67568) | Hot spring thermophilic microbial communities from Obsidian Pool, Yellowstone National Park, USA - OP-RAMG-01 (SPADES assembly) (version 2) | ecosystem: Environmental > Aquatic > Thermal...
ATGGAATGATAATTGAGGATGTGATACAGAAAAGGAGGTCAATAAGGAGATTTAAGAATTTAGAACCTGATTTGCAGATGTTAAGCAATCTTCTCTGGGCTGGCCAAGGAATAACGGAGAAAAAAAGGAATTTAAGGGCATCTCCATCTGCAGGCGCTTTATATCCATTGAAACTATATCTTTTGAAGAAAGACACACTTTATCTTTATAAACCTGAAACACACTCATTAAAATTTATTTTGAAAGATGATAAACTGAAAGAGAAAGTATATGCGTCCTCTCTTTACCAGAATTGCATTTTATCAGCACCAATAATAATTATTATTGCAGGTGATTTTGATATTACAAGAAAGAAATATGGTGATAGGGCAGAAAGGTATGTTTATATAGAGGTTGGTCATTGTGCTCAGAATATATTACTTGAAGCAGTTGCACTTGGCCTTGGTGGTGTTCCTGTTGGTGCTTATTATGATGAAGAAATAAAGGAAGTTTTGAGGATAAAAGAAGAACCACTTTATATTCTACCTATAGGATTCCCTGAATAAATATCAATGAGATTCAGAATAATTGATACATATCATAAACCTGCTTCGTGGAATATGGCATTTGACCAGGTTTTGCTTGAACTTGCTCATAAATCATTACCAACAATAAGATTTCTCTCCTTCTCACCTCATTGTGCACTTGTTGGGAATTTCCAATCTGTTGAACAAGAAATTAGGGTTGATTATTGCAGGAGTATGAATATTGATATAAACAGGAGGATAACAGGTGGAGGTGCAATATACTTTGATGAGTCACAACTTGGATGGGAGATAATAGGGAAGATAAAAGATTTTAATATGGGAATAAATGAGATGAACGAATACTTCGGGAATATCTGTGCAGAGGTATTAAAGAGATTGGGGATCCCAGCAAATTTTAAACAAAGAAATGATGTTGAGGTGAATGGAAGAAAGATATCAGGAATGGGAGGTGTGATTTATAAAGGGAATTTCCTTTTTCAAGGAACTTTACTTGTTCAGGACAGGATAGAGCAGATGCTTTATGCATTAAAGGTCCCTGTTGAAAAATTAAAGAAGAAAGAGATAGATTCTGTAAGGGAAAGGGTTACCTGTATAGAAAATGAGATTGGAAGGATTCCTGAAAGGGAAGAGATAAAAAAGATATTTATGGATGTTTTTAAAGAAAAACTGAATGCAGAGTTTGAGGATAGTGAGATAAAAGAAGAGGAGAAGAGATTGCTTGATAGATATCTCGGATATTTTTCTTCCGATGAATGGATAAATAAGGTGAGATTACCTGAAGCATCACAGGGTGTTTTGAGGGGAGCATATCGTTCATCTTTCGGGACAATTAAGATGAATATTATGGTGAATAAAGAACAGAATATGATAAGGTCAACATATATCACAGGTGATTTTTTTGAAGATAGGAAAAGGATACTTGACCTTGAAAGACTTCTTAAAAACATACCTTTTAACAGGAAAAAGATTTTAAAAACAATTGATGAATTTTTTGAAGATGATGTTGAGAAAGAGGCATTCTATGGTTGTTTTAACGAAATATTCAGAAAATTTGATTTATTGAAAATGGGTTTAAGGTCTGAAGAAGCAAATAGGGTCTTCACTGTTAATATAGATGACCTTAATAACTTTTCACCAGAGTTCTTTCTTTTACCATATTGTTCAAAGAAAGCAGATTGTCCTTATAGAAGGAAGGATGATTGTTTGATATGTGGAGATTGCACAATTGGTGATGCATACAGTTTATCAAATGATTATGGTCTTAAACCTATAACAATTTTAAGTTTTGAAGACCTGATGGATAAATTTGATGAGATGAGGAAGAAAGGGGTAAAGGATTATATCGGGAGTTGCTGTGAGCCATTCTTTGTGAAACATCAGGAAGAATTCAGGGAAAGTAAATTAAGGGGGATTTTAATAGATATAGAAAATTCAACCTGTTACGACCTTGGTAAGGCAAAAGATGCATATTATGGAAGATTTGAGAGTGAGACAAGTTTAAATTTAGATTTAATCAAAAAAGTCCTTAAAATATTATTTAAAAAGTAAAATATAAAAATTCTGGTAGGGCAGAGATTATGTCTTTCATTCAATGGAAATTCAATTTGCATTTAGATGCATAGCATCTAAAGTGTCATTGAAACCGAAGTTTGCGTGGCAATACCATATTGACTAAAACACAGAATTCATTGCGGCACCTGAAAGGTGCGCGGCAATCTCATTTTGACTACAACAGAAAAGCCGTCATTGCGAGGGAACGAAGTTGCCGTGGCAATCCCATTTTGACTATTCACAATTTACAAGGTGTCATTGCGAGCACCTGAAAGGTGCGTGGCAATCTCATTTTGACTACAACAGAAAAGCCGTCATTGCGAACGAACGAAGTGAGTGTGGCAATCCCATTATTTGCTATTCGCAGATGTTTAAATGAGACCCCTCGTTTCACTCGGGGCAACGCTTCGTTGTTGGTTTATGACTGACCCCATATATTATGAAAAGAGAACAGAGAGGAGAGAGCAGGGAGGAGAAAGGTCTCTATCTCATATCAAATGGTTCAAGATTTTTACAGAACTGCTCCCTCCTCTCTCCTCACTCCTCACTACTTTCCCTCCTTGGAAACACAAAAAAGGGTGTCATTGCGAGGCAACGAAGTTGCCGTGGCAATCGCATTATTGACTATTCGCAAATGTTTAAATGAGACCCCTCGTCGCTTCGCTCTTCGGGGCGACAACTCTGTTGTCGGTTTAAAGTTTATGACTGACCCCAAATATGAGACCACTCGTTTCACTCGGAGCGACAACTCTGTTGTCGGTTCATAACTGATCCCGATATTTATTTATCCTCCATAAATTTTACAGTATCATTTTCATATTTTATAATACCTGATACCCAGTTATTTTTTTCTCTGATTTTATTTTTCATATATTCATAAAAATATTTTTGATGAGTTAAAAGAATAATTTGATAATCTTCAAATTTTTCCAGTAATAAGTCGCATAATCTTGAACTATGTTCTATGTCAAAACTTGATATCACATCATCAAGTATAAAAAATTTATTTAACCGATTAAATGCTTCTACTGAACAAAGGAATAAAACAATACCAAGACTATTTAAATGTGATTCACTTAAGAACTTGTGAGGTGGATATGTCGTGATATCAAAAAAATCAAATTCTATTGTTAAACCTTTAGCCTCGTTATTTGTTTCAAAAGTGTTTAACTTTATATTTTTTATTTTTTCACCAGGATGTAGATAAGAATAATATTCATTTAATTTAACAGAAAATGTTTTTACAAATAATTCTATTTCTTCTTTTTGTTTTCTTGTTAACTCTTCATAAATATTTTTTAAGGATATACTTATTTTTTCAAGTATTTTCCTTTCTTTTTTCAGATTTAAAATTTCTTCAAAAAGATGATGGGTAATAACAATTTTTTCCTGAATCTCCAATGTTTTATCAGCACTAATCTCCTTTGATAGTTCAATCTTTTGAGTTTCACAAAGATTTACCGATTCATTGAAAATCTCTTCAGGAAAGATAAACTCTGAAGGATTTATAATTTCAACAAAAGTTGATATGCCCTTTTCAATTTCATTTTTCATTTTTGCAAGGAAATTTTCAATATAATCCACAAAATTCTGGATGGGTAAATTTTTGCTATCTTTATAATAATCTTTATATGTAATATTCCTTGTAATATTTCTAATCTCAATAAAAATATTATTAAAAATATCTTTGATGCTTTCCAATTCCTTCTTTTGAGATTGTATTATTTCTGTTTCGGATAACCTTTTCTTAATCTCTTCTATTAATTCTTCTTTTGATTTTTCTTGAAAACACAAAGGGCATTCATTTTTATCAAATATACCTTTTTTTAAAATATTTAATCCCCTTTCCCATAACTCACTTAAAGCAAGATAGATAATATTTTCTTTTATTTTTAAGAACTCGTTTAATTTATTATAAAAATTAACATAGTTCTCATAAGCAATTTGCAACTTATTTTTTATGTCATATAAATAATCTTTAACATCCTCGTAATACCCTTTTTTCTGAATGATATTTGTTTTATCAGTCTGTCTTAATTTTTGTGAAATATTAGATATATCTTCAAAGTTTTTAACCTCTTCATAACCAAGAGATATTAAAAACTCATTAATTTTCCTAACATATTGTTCTTTTGAAATAATTCTTTCACCTAATTTCTTGAATATGGTTCCTTCTTTCCGACCAATTTCATCTTCATAATTCTTTATTCTTAATTTCTCTTTGATGTGACTTAAACCAGATTTTATTATCTCCAAATTTTTCTTTATTTCATCAAATCCTAAAATCTTTGAAAAACTTTCAAATCTTCTTGTTGGAGTTGATAAAATAAATTCCACCATCTCATCATATCTCAATATCAACCTTTCCTTGGATGTATATGATAAATAATTTTTGAATTCCATTGACTCGTTAGAATTCTTATAATCAATCTTCCCATCTTTTCTCTGAATCAATGTCTTTGAGTTATCAAAGTTAGATGTGTCATATTTTAAACTTATAAAAACTTCCTCATCATTTTTTAATTTAAAATTTTTAAATGCAGAATAGAAGTTTTCTTTTGATTTTCCTATTTCTTCACCACTAAGATGTTCAACCAAATCGTAGAAAAACCATTCGATAGCATCGGTTATGCTGCTTTTTCCACTTCCATTATCACCGTAAATCAAGATTGATCTATTATTCAATTCCATATTTAACAAATCTTTTATCCCCCTTATTCCCTTTATTGTTAATGTATTAATCTTCATATTTTCTCTCCTTCATTCTTTTTTCGATAATTTCATCCAGTTTGTTAGATAAGTTTGTTTTACTGAGTTTTGAATTTTCATATAATTGCTTAATTTCTTCTGCTAACTCTCTGTCAATTTCTGGAATATCAAAGATATTTTTGAAAAATTCGTCTAAAATCTCTTTTGCTGTTTTTAAATTTAATTCACCCATATTATTCCTCCCTTTTTTCAAAATATTTCCAATCTATTTCAAGTTTAAAATCAATATTTTTATTAAGAACCTCATAATCGGTTTTATTGTTGCATATCGGATAAACACCATATTTATCTATGAAATCAAAGATGAAATAACTTTCTAAATCCAATACTTTAAAATTCCAGATACCTTTAAACATTTCAAAGTTAAAATAAGTAAAGTAGAGATCCTCAACCTTCCTATAATTTTTCAATCCAATATTACCTGATCTTCCTTCATAGTGCTCTAAAAGTCTTTTTCCTATGGTATTAGTTTTTTTCTCACTCATACCTATGTATATAAGCCTTGATTTTCCAAAAGGATAAGCAATTTCAGTTTTTTCCAGAAAAATAAAATATAATCCTATAACTGTTGTTAATGATTTAACATTGGAGGGCTCGAGTTTGCTGGGTATCTCAAAATTTATCTTATAAACATTCATTTTTATAATTGGCGATAAATAATAGACATTGCAGAATCGTTTTCCTTATATCCAGGTGCAGGATTCTCAAATCTTTCTTCAGTTATTATCACATTTGAAATTTTATCCACAACAAACAATCTCCATCCTGGAATCTGTCCAGATGTTGAATATCCTCCAATCTGATAAGCACGGAGAACCTCATTTCCTGTATCTTTATGGACACCATAAGTATGTGGTTGAACTATCCTTTGATAACCTTCATAGTCAAACTTTATGACTTTCATCTCTTTTATTGCATCATATATTTCCTTATTCATAACCACTCCTTTTTACAAAATATATAAAAGTTAAATTTTTTGTCAATATAATTTATAGGTAATAATTAAAAATATGAAAAGTTGCTTTTTAAAAAGAGCGTTTTCATAATGCATAGGGAAAATTGGGGTCAGTCATAAACTTTAAACCGACAACGAAGTTGTCGCCCCGAAGAGCGAAGCGACGAGGGGTCTCACTTAAAAATCTGTGAATAGTGATAATGAGATTGCCACGGCAACTTCGTTGCCTCGTAATGACACTCTTTTTGTCATTTAGAGGAGCAAAATGAAGAGGAAGCACATATTCATCCACATAGTTAGACAGAAGGTGTCATTCCGAACATAGTGAGGAATCGCATATTCTCCCGCATAGTTTTGGTTTTTGAAAAACATTAACACCATTCCATAGTAGCCAATATGCGATCACCACGCCTGCCTTTGGCAGGCACGTGATGACTTTTTGGGTTGTAGTCATTAATGGGATTGCCACGCACCTTTCAGGTGCTCGCAATGACGACTTTTGGTATGTGTCAATATGCGATCACCACGCCTGCATTCTGCAGGCTCGTGATGACTTTTTGGTGTTGTAGTCATTAATGGGATTGCCAGGCAACCTTCTGTTGTTCGCAATGACGGCTTTTCTGTTGTAGTCAAATTGGGATCACCATGCCTGTTAGAGGCAGGCACGCAATGACGAATTAAGAAAAAGCAGAAACATAGGTTTGCCCTTACAAATTTAAAAGTTGTGATTTTATAGTTGTAGCCACATGTGAAAATCATAATCTTGACAAAAAAGATTATTTTATTAAAATTAAATAAAAACGGAGGTATTATGAAAAAATTTTATTTAATTGTTTTTTTTGTTTTAATAGGTTGTGCGAGTTCAAAGAGTGTTGTTCAACCATCAAATATCTCGTTCTCTTCTTCATTTGATATCTTCAAACCATATCGTGTTGCAGTCTTACCAGTATCATCAGATTTACAAAATATGTCGGATGAGATACGGAATTCTTTGAGTGAATTTGTATCTTTTGAATTATCAAAGATAAATGGTTTCACACTTGTTGAGAGAGAAAAGATTGATAAAGTTTTGAGTGAACAGGCATTAGGACTTACGGGTGCGGTTGATATTGAAACAGCAGCAAAGGTAGGGAAACTTCTTGGTGCTGATGCAGTCCTTTTATCACAGGTAGTTGAATTGAAAAGGGATGAATTTTTTGAAGAGGACGAAGCATACGATGGAAAAATATTTATAAGGCTTGTTGATACTTCAACAGGTGAGATACTTTTTTATAGCAAAGGTGTAGGTAAAAGCCTTGAAGGGAAGATACCAACGCTTGAACAATCAATAAAGAATGCACTTGAACCATTGAGGAGAAAAAGAGAAATGAAATGATAAATGAAAATTTTCCTGATATACTTTTTAATGACCTTAAAATCATAAGAGATAAAAGACCTTTAATCCATAATATCACAAATTTTGTTGTTATGAATCAGACTGCGAATGTAATACTATCAATAGGTGCATCACCTGTTATGTCTCATTCAATATCAGAAGTAGAAGAGATGGTTTCATTTGCAGGTGCACTCGTTTTAAACATAGGGACACTTTGGGATGAACTTGTGGATTCTATGATAAAAGCGGGGGAAATCGCTAATAAGAAATCAATTCCTGTTATATTGGACCCTGTTGGTTCAGGTGCAACAAGATTGAGAACAGAATCAGCATTGAGGATATTAAATGAAGTCCATATTTCAGTGATAAGGGGAAATCCTGCTGAAATAAAATCAATAACAGGTAAAGATGCAAAAATAAAAGGTGTTGATTCAATTGAGTTAAATAAAATTGAAGAACTGACAGAAATAGCAAAAAAAGTTTCAAATAGATATGATAGTGTTGTTGCGATAACAGGAAAAACAGACATTATATCAGATGGTAAAAATATTTTTCTTTCACATAATGGTGATGATATGTTAAAACATATTACAGGGACTGGATGTTCTTCAACCGTTTCTTGCGCATGTTTTATGAGTGTCCAGAAAGATATGATGATAGCAACACTTGAAGGTTTATCATACTATTCAGTTGCAGCGGAGATTGTTGGAAAGGAAATAAAAACACCAGGTTCGTTTGAAACAGGTTTGAGGGATAAATTGTTCAATATGACAGAGGAAGAATACAGAGATTATTTCAGGATAGAAGAATTATGATGAAAGATGTTCTCGTGTATCTTGTGACAGATAGCAGATTAACACTTGGTAGAAGTGTTGAATTCATAGTTGAAGAGGCTTGTAAGTCAGGTGTTTCAATGGTTCAATTCAGGGATAAAGAGATGGATGATATGGAATTTGTGAGGTTAGGGAAGAGGTTAAGGGAGATAACGAAATATTATGATATTCCTTTAATTTTGAATGACAGGGTTCATCTTGTAAAAGAGATTGAGGCAGATGGTGTTCATCTTGGGCAGGAAGATTTAAGTATAAATGAAGCGAGGAAATTGATAGGTTACGATAAGATAATAGGTGTTTCTGTTTCAAATATAGAAGAGGCAAATAATGCAATAAGAGATGGTGCTGATTATATTGGTATAAGTGGGATTTTCAAGACTGATACAAAGAAGGATGCTAAATACATAGGTATTGAAGGATTGAAAAGAATAGCAGAAAATGTTGGAGGGAAAATATTAAAGATAGGGATAGGTGGGATAAAACCTGAAAATGCAAAAGATGTTATAATTGCAGGTGCTGATGGTGTTGCAGTTGTTACTGCTATCACAATGGCTGAAAATATTGAAGAGGCTGTGAGAAGATTAAAAGAAGCAGTTATTGAAGGAAGAAAGGAGAGAAAAAATGAAAGGTAAGATGAAAGAATTTAAGGAACATTATGAATTCTATGATTTTTTATATAACCCTTTTTCAAAGGCAGGATTAGAGAGAAAAGAGAGGATGAAGAATATAATTACAAAGTATTGTAAGAAAAGTTCTGGGAATGCACTTGACCTTTGCTGTGGTATGGGTATAGGAACATTTACGCTTGAAGAGATAGGATTTGATGTTATAGGCGTTGATATAAAAGAAGATTATATAAAAAGGGCTAAAATATATGCAAAGAAATTAAATTCTAACACAAAATTCTTCATTCAAGATACAGAGGATTTATCATTTCAGGATAATACATTTGATATAATAACAATGCTCGGGAATGCTATGCCACATTTTTCAATAGACTCTTTCTCTAAATCTATGAAAGAATCATACAGGGTTTTAAAAGAAGGAGGGGAGATAATAATACAATATACAGATTGGATTAGTATTATATTTTCTTTCTATCAAAGAACACTTATTGAGGATAATGATAAAGGTGAGGTTATGATTTCATATCATTCTGGTTTGAACACAAAAGAAGGTTTCATAAAGAGATTTTTTCACATTCCTGGAAAGGGAAAAAAATTTGAGAATATCTTTTATATATGGTCTCCATGGATTTTGGAATATGTTTTGAAAGAGAACGGATTTAAAAATATAGAGAGTTTCAATGAATCAGGTGTGAACTGGATTACAAAAGGTAAAAAATAGATAGTAATAAGTAAGTCCGTAATGTTCCAATTTTAAATATCTTAAAATTATCAATAGTTTTGTGGTTACAAGAATTCCTGCCAAAATCATAAAGAAAATGCCAAGATAATTTCAACGCATTTTTTCTGTGTAAAAATGTGAATTTTATGTATTTTGGGGTTATTTTTTTAAGATTCTTTCCCATAGTGTTTTCCCCTTTAAAAGTTCTTTTATATTTTTTAGTTCCTTCCTTGTTGCTTCTTCACCTCTTGAAATCAATTCATCTATTCTTGAGAAATCAGCCCAGTGAAATTCAGAAAGGTCTATCTCTAATAAGAAATCTGCTTCTTTCAATGTTGTTCTGAATAGTTTGAATTTTGCTATCTCATCTGACCTTAATATTACCTCAATTGCCTTTGAAAAGTTTCCTTGACCTTTTAAATTACCACTAACTACGACACCAATCACCTTTTCAGCACCAAGTTTTCTTGCGCCTTCTATTGGAACATTTGATGTAACCCCTCCGTCCACAAGTATATAATCTTTATATTTCACAGGTGGGAATACACCTGGTATAGATGAACTTGCCATAGCAAGTTTATATAATGGACCTTTATCAAATATGATATCTTCACCAGAAATAAGGTCAACAGCGATGCAGGAAAATGGTATAATTGCATCCCTTACATCATAGTCATCAAATATTTCTTTAAATATTTTTTCAAAGGTCTCCTCTGGTATTAAAGATTTTTTCATAAGTGCGTCAGCAATTGTAAGACCATCTCTGAATCTTGATTTTATTCTACCAAACCATCCACCTTCATTCCTTGAAAATTTATCAAATCTTAACTCCTTGAATGCATTTGAATTTATCAGTCTTTTTGATTCACTTAAAAGATTTTCAATCTCTGGTTTAAGAGCGTAAATACCACCAACAATTGAACCTATACTTGTTCCTGAAATTGAATGAATCTTTATTCCTTCCTCATTGAGAACTTTTAATACACCTATATGTGCAAGACCCTTTGCTGATCCACCACCAAGTGCTATACCTAACTTATATTCCTTTTTAAAAATCATTTCTCTCTATGGTTTATATCGTTTATTTTATGCTTTTTATCACATATCTCCCATTCAAACTCTAATGTTGAATAAAATATTTTATAGTTTTTTTCAAGGATTTCTTTTATTTTACTTTTTATCCTCTCTAACTCATCTGTATCATTTATATCTGTTAATATATGTGAATCAAAGATGGTAATATTTGAACATAATGACCATATATGAATGTTGTGAACATCTTTAACTCCTTTAACACTCATTAAATCATCAATAATTTTATCAATATTTATTCCGGTTGGTGCAAACTGCAGTAAAATGATAAAAGCATCTTTTATAATCATAGAAGATGAGATTAAAAGGAATAAAGAGATGAAAATACCCAAAAATGGATCAACAAGTTTAAAACCTGTAAATTTTATCAAAACAGCACCAATCACAACTGCTATTGACGAAAACAAATCTCCTAAAACATGCAGTAACGCACTTTTTATATTCAAATCGTGCGAGCCGTGAAGCATAAAAAATACAATCACATTCACTATCAAGCCTATAAATCCTATTATAAGCATTATATCAGGTTCAATCCATATATTTGTAATTATCCTCTGAATCCCTTCTTTTATCATAAAGCCACTATATACGAAAAGTAAAAAACCATTTATTAATGCGGATATCACTTCCAATCTATGGAGACCAAATGTCTTTTTCTCATCAGGGGATGAAGAGGATAATCTTAATGCGATGTATGTTATTATAAGGCTTAGACAATCTCTCGCCATATGCCCTGCATCAGATAGAAGTGATAGGGAATGGGATAATAAACCACCTATTATCTCAAAAATAATAAATGAGAATGTTATAAGTATTGAATATGTTAATGTCTTTCTGTAATCTTTTTTTTTAATCTTTCTTCTCCTCCTTCAAGTATTTTTCAGGATTCTTATCAAATTCTTTCTTGCATCCAGGTGCACAGAAATAATATGTCTTACCTTTGTATTCACTCTTCCACTTCGCATTCTTCTCATCAACATTCATTTTGCAAACAGGGTCAATTGCCATATTACCTCCTATTTTAATTTTATTTTTTTAATTAATAGTGAGATTGATATTACTGTGAATGAACTGAAAGCCATTGCAAATCCAGACATTTCAGGTCTTAATGTTATCCCGAATCTATTATAAAATAATCCTGCTGCTACGGGAATTAAAGAAAGGTTATAAAAGAATGCCCAGAAAAGATTCTGTCTTATTTTTTTCATCACATTCCTTGAAAGGATAATTGCATTGTATATATCCATAATTTTATTTTTAACAAGGACAACCTCTCCTGTTTCAATTGCAACATCAGTTCCGCTTCCTATTGCAATTCCAATATCAGATATTGCAAGCGCTGGTGCATCATTTATTCCATCACCCACAAATCCTACCATTTCACCTTTACTTTGTAATTCAGAAACAATCTTTGCCTTACCATCAGGCATAACATCTCCTATCCAAAAATCAACATTCAATTCTTTTGCGATGTTTTCTGTTGTTTCTTTCTTATCACCTGAGATTATCCCGATTTTTATACCTAATTTTTTAATGTATTCTATCCCTTTTTTTGCATCTTCTTTTAACTTATCTTTAAGAACTATTAACCCTGTGAAAGAATCGTTTATTTTAATTATTAAAAGAACATTCCCTTTTTTAGCATATTCTTCAATCAAATGAATCTCATCTCTATTAAGATTTTCTTTAAATAATTTTATACTTCCAATCATAACATTTTTCCCATTCAGTTTTCCTGAAATCCCTCTTCCTTCTATTATTTTTACATTCTCAAAATCATAAAATTCATTTTTTGAATAAAAACTGAGGATTGAATCAGAAATGGGATGTGAAAAATATCTTTCAAGGCTTGAAACAATCTTTAAAAATTCTTCCTTATCAATATTTGTATAAATTTCTTCTATCACGAATGAGCCTTCCGTGATTGTTCCTGTTTTATCAATAAGTATTGTTGTTATCTTTTCAGATTTTTCAAATACTTCGCCATTTTTTATAATGATACCATTTTCAGCACCTTTACCAATTCCTACTGTTACAGCAGTAGGTATTGCAAGACCCAATGCGCACGGGCAGGCAATAACTATAACTGAAAGAAATCTTGAGATTGCAAAATTTAATGATGAATCTTTTATAAAAAACCAGTAAATAAAAGTGATAATGGAAATCACGAGTATAAAAGGGATAAAATATGGAATAATTTTATCAGCAATATTCTGTAATTTTGGCTTTCTCATCTGCCCTTCTTCGACAAGTTTGATAATTTGTGAAAGGAATGTCTCTTCACCTATTTTTTCAACCTTCATCTTAAAAGGATTAGAAAGATTTACAGTCCCACATATCACCTTTGACCCAGTTTTTTTATAAACAGGGACACTTTCACCAGTTATCATAGATTCGTTTATAAATGTTTCACCTTCTATTATTTCTCCATCAAATGGGATGGAAGCGCCTGTTTTTACGAGTAATATATCGTTCACAGAAATATCTTTTGTATCAGTTTCAATCTCTTTTCCTTCTTTTATAACTATTGTTTTTTCTGGTATAAGTTCAGATAGTTTCTTTAAAGAGATAATAGCCTTCTTCTTTGCATTCTTTTCGAGGTATCTCCCAAGATTAAGGAAAGTTGCAAGAAATATTGATGATTCAAAAAACATAGATTCAGTGATTTGAAAGATGCTTAAAATCCCCGCTATGTAAGAGAAAGAGATTCCTATCGCATACATAACAGACATATTCAATTTCTTATTCCTTAAACTTATTATACTTTCTCTAAATATTGGTATCCCGAGGATAAAAAATGCTGGAAGTGATAAAAAAAGACTAATAATATCCTTATGTTTTAATGGTAAAAACATAATGAACATAAGAATTGAACCTGTTATGAAACCAATAATAATCTTTTCTTTACCATTTTTTTCTTCTGACTCTTCTTTTATAAATTTATAACCTGATTTCTCAATCGCATCTTTTACATTTTCAATATTGAATTTTTCAGGTTTGAATGATATGTATGCCTTTTCTGTGCTGAGATTAACATCAACATCTATCACACCATCCACTTTTGAAATAGCATCTTTAACTGTATTAACGCAACTTGAACACATCATTCCACCAACTTTTATTGTTATTCTCTTTTTTTCCATAATTTTAATCTATTTAAAAAAAACAATTTGTCAAAAAATTATTGACATATTTTTAAAAATTTATATATTAAATTAAGAGGGCCCGTAGCTCAGTCGGTTAGAGCGGCTGACTCATAATCAGCAGGTCGTGGGTTCGATCCCTACCGGGCCCATTTTAAGAAAGAGGGCGAATAGCTCAGATGGTTAGAGCGCCGGTCTCACATACCGGAGGGCAGAGGTTCAATTCCTCTTTCGCCCATATTTTCCATGGGATTTGGAGGAAAAATGTCCATTAAAGATACATTGAAGACGCTCCTTGAACTGCATTATGTTGATCAGGAAATTTTAAGATTGGAAAATGTTAAGACAAAAAATCCTCATATGATAAAAAAGTTAGAAGATGAGATAAATGAGAAAAAAATGGAATTGGATGAGGAGAAAAGGAAACTTGAATTGACAAACAACCAGAGGCTCAAGACTGAAAAAATGATAGAGGAAAAGAGAATTGAGATAGAGAACTTAAAGAAAAGGCAGTATGAATTGAAGACAAACGAAGAATTCAGATTGATGCAGAAAAATATTGAAGAGGCAGAAAGACTTATTCAGGAGCATGAAGACAAACTCCTTACATTAATGGTAGAAAGAGAAAAAGAGGAAAAGGAATACAGGGAAAAGGAAAAAGAGTTTGAGAAATTCAGAAAGGCGAAAGAGGATGAGATAGTAAAGTTGAAAAAGGAGATGGAGGAAGCACAGGAAAAAATAGTAATAAAAAAGGATGAAAGAAAGAGGGTCCAGGCTCGTATGGATGATCAGGGTTTGTATTCAAAGTATGAAAGGGTGAGGAAATTAAGGGGAGGAATAGGAGTTGCTGTGATAGAAAAACCAATATGCACAGGTTGCTTTTCAACTATACCCCCACAGATTTTTGCAGAGGTTAAAAAATGTGAAAAAATCTATACCTGTGATAATTGTGGAAGAATTTTAATCTATAAAGAGATAGAATAGGAGGTAATATGAACAAGAGACTTTATCGTTCTCGAAAAGAGAAAATGATAGCAGGTGTATGTGGAGGATTGGCAGAATATTTTGATGTTGATGTTACTTTGATAAGACTACTCGCAGTTGTGCTTGCTTTCATTCAAGGTATAGGTATTTTATTTTACATTTTATGCTGGATTATTATACCTCTTAAACCATTGTCTTCTGGTGAAGAGGAGGTAAAGGTTGAAGAAAGTTCCGAAAAAAGCAAGGCTAATTTGGTTCTCGGAATAATATTTATTTTTCTCGGTTTTTTGCTCTTACTCAATTACACTTTTTCATTTGAATTTTTAAGATTCTGGCCTGTGGTATTGATATTCCTTGGAATCATTTTTTTAATAATGGGAGGTAAGAATGAGAAAAGATAAACTTGTTGTTGGTCTTCTTTTAATATTCTTTGGTCTTCTTTTTCTCCTTGTGAATACAAATGTTTTACAGTGGTCTGATATAAGGTCTATATGGAGATTATGGCCATTGTTAATAATATTGGTTGGTATTGATATAATGTTTAGAGAGAAAGATATCCTGAGGGATATTTTAATACTTTCACTGCTTTTTGGAACATTGATAATATGGCTTATGATAAAGATTATTCAACCATCTGATTTAAAGAGAACGAGTTTTATGAAAGGTAATTCATCATTCCTTGAATATGAGATAGAAGAAGATGAGATAAATTTTGATGCAGAACTTTTTGGAAATGTTACAATTTATCCAACAAATCAAAAGAAATTAATTGTAAAAACAGAACTACCAAAAAAAATTGAAGATGAATTAAAGATAGAAAAGAAAGGGAACTCTTATACTTTAAAAATCCCATCAATTAAAACTCTGAAGTCAATAAAGAAGGATTCGGCAAGGATTGAAATTGGATTACCAATTGATACAAAATTAAATCTTGATCTATCAGGTGGTGCAGTGAAAGGGAATTTTAATTTTGGGGATATTCTTCTTAAAAAACTTAATTTATCTTTCGGTGCTGGTGCTATTAACATAGAATTCCCTGTCCAGAATAAAATAATCCTTGAAGATTTTAAAATCTCTTCAGGTGCATCACTCCTCACAATTGATAAAATAGGAAATGCAAATTTTGATAAGTGTGAAATATCATCAGGTGCATCTTCAATTGATGTCGACCTTGGTGGTAACTGGAGGAATAACGCTTTACTTGAGATTGAATGCGGTGTTACTAATGTGAATTTAAGGATACCGAAGAATGCTGAATTTACACTTGAAACAGAAGGGATTTTAAATCCAGGTATTAAGAAGATGATTTCAAAGAACCCAAAATTTAAAGTTGTTTTGAAAGGTGCATTGAATAATATAAATTATACAGAATACGAGTAATTAAAATATCTTTTCAGGATTCAGTATATTTTCAGGGTCAAAAACAGATTTTATCTTCTTCATAAATGATATTTCAATTTCACTCCTTGAATAACCAAGATATTTTCTTTTTGTGTAGCCTATTCCATGTTCACCACTTATCTTTCCCCCAAGTTTTTTTACACCTGTGAATATTTGAGAAACAATCTTATCAATATCAACATCTTTTTTCTGAATAATATCAATATGAACATTACCATCACCAATATGACCAAATGTGAAGATATATGTCCCATTCTCTTTTCCTATCTCTTTTGTGAATTTTATGAGTTCAGGTATTGAACTTACAGGGACAACAACATCTTCTGGTATAATTGTTCCAAACCTATCAAGTTTTTCTGCTATGTTTCTTCTGAAATCAAGAACTTTCTCCTTCATATTTTCTTCTTCTGCGACAAGTATCTCCTTCGCATTTTCACAGATATTTGATATTTTATCATAAAATCTATCAATCTTTCCCTTATCATCATCTGAGAATATTATGATGAGGACGGATCCATCTGGTATTTGAATTTCAGGACTATATTCCTTTAAAACTTTCACTGTTTCAGAATCTATGAACTCTATTGCATCAGGAATAATACCTGTTTTTATAATCTCAATACTCTTCTCTGTTGCATCCTGAAGTTCATCAAAGACTAAAAGTAGTATTGTCTCGTATAATTTTTTCCTGATAAACCTGATAATAATTTTTGTGAAGATACCAAGTGTTCCTTCTGAACCTATCATAAGATTTAAAAGGCTATAACCTGTTGCATCTTTCAAATTTTTTCCCCCAAGAGAGATAAGACCATCTGTTGTTACAACATCAAGACCATATACCCAGTTTCTTGTTACACCATATTTGAGACATTTTGGTCCTCCTGCATTTGTAGCAGTATTTCCACCTATTGTTGAAGATTCAAGTGAGGATGGGTCAGGTGGATAAAAATATCCATATTTCTTAAGGAAATTGTTTATATCACTTGTAATCATACCAGGTTCTACAACGAGAAAATGATTCTTCTCATCAAAATCAATAATCTTATTCATTTTTTCAAGGGATATCACAACACCACCTTTTACAGGCAATGGACCACCACATCTACTTGTCCCTCCACCCCTCGGTGTTATTGGAAATTTAAATTCCCCACACAAAGATACCATTCTTAAAATTTCTTCTTCTTTTTCAGGTATAAAAACAATGTCTGGATAAAATATGAAATTACCAGGTGTCTCATCTTTTGAATATTTCTCAAGTATATCTTTATCTGTTATTATTTTTTTATCAAATTCTTCTTCAATTATCTTTATTATCTTTTCTTTCATATTTTTATCATAAATAGAAAAATAAATAAGTCAAATGATAACAAAAAGTATTTTAAGTTTGACAAATTTGATTATTCATTTATTATAATTTTATGGATGAAAAAAGGTTTATGGAAATAGCATTAAAACTTGCAAAAAGAGGGATGGGATATGTATCCCCAAATCCAATGGTTGGTGCTGTTATTGTGAAAGAAGGAAAGATAATAGGTAAAGGTTATCATAAAATGTATGGCTTTCCTCATGCGGAGATAGAGGCATTGAATGATGCAAAAGAGAGTGTAAAAGGGAGCACTATGTTTGTAACACTTGAGCCCTGCTCACATTATGGGAAAACACCTCCCTGTGCACCTGAAATTGTGAAGGCTGGGATTAAGAAGGTTTTTATTGCTATGATTGACCCAAACCCAGTTGTGAATGGGAAAGGAATAGAACATCTGAAGAGAAACGGTGTGGAGGTTGAGGTAGGATTGTGCAGGGAAAAGGCTGAGGAATTAAATAAGTTCTATATACACTATATAAAGAATAAAACACCTTATGTTATATTAAAGATGGCATCAACATTAGATGGTTTCATTGGTGATGAAAAAAGAGGGATAAAAAGAATAAGTTCGGAAAATTCTTTAAGACTTTTACACAGATACAGGTATGAGGTAGATGGAATAATTGTTGGAATAGATACAATAATTAAAGATAACCCAAAACTTAATGTGAGATATTACAAGAAGAAAAGAAATATAAAGAAGATTGTCCTTGATTATTATCTAAGATTCCCTGAAGATGCAAATTTATTAAAAACAGAAGGTGAGACGATTATCTTCACAAAGGAGAATAAAAGAAAGATAGAGAATGCTAAAGTGATTGAAGCAGATGGAGAAGATGGTATTCTTGATTTAAAAGATATCTTGAAGAGAATTGGAGAACTTGGTATATCATCAGTTATGGTTGAAGGCGGGAAAAAGGTCTTTTCAAGTTTTCTTGAAGAAAATCTATTTAATGAGGTGAGAATTTTTATATCTCCGAGATTTATTGGTGAAGGGATAAGGATAACAGAAGGTGAATTTGAGAGATGGATAAAGATAAAGAATGTAAAAAAATTAGGGGAAGATTTCCTCATTATAGGTGAAAATGTTCACAGGAATAGTTGAAGGTATTGGGGATGTAATAAGGGTTAGAAAGGGTTCAAAAAAGATTGAGATCACAATAGTTCTTCCATTTGAACTGAATGAAGGAGATTCATTATCGGTGGATGGTGTCTGTCTTACTGCAAAAGAGGTTTCAGGTAATATTGCAAAGTTTGATGCTGTTTCTGAAACTATTGATAAAACAACTCTTAAATTCATAAGGGAAGGGAAGAAGGTGAATCTTGAAAGAGGAATGAAGGTGGATGGGTTTTTTGGAGGTCATATCGTAACAGGGCATATTGATGGTGTCGGGAGAATAAGAAAATTTAGAAAAGGTGTTGAAGAAAGTTTGTTAGAGATAGAGTATCCAAACGATTTAGCACCATATATTGCAAAAAAGGGTTCAATTGCAATTGATGGTATAAGCCTTACAATTGCAGATGTTGAAAATGAAACATTTTCTATTAATATTATACCATATACAATTGAAAGGACATCATTGAAATTTAAAAAAGCGGGTGATTATGTGAATATAGAAGTTGATATTATTGCAAGGTATGTTAAGAGAATTATGGAGGTGAATGATGGAAGAATTTAATTTTAATAAGATAGAAGAGGCTATTGAAGATATAAAAAATGGGAAAATGGTGATAGTGGTTGATGATGAAGACAGGGAAAATGAAGGTGATTTCATAATGGCATCGGAGAAGGTAACACCAGAGGCTATAAATTTTATGAGTAAGTATGGAAGGGGACTCATCTGTATTACACTTGAAGAGAAAAGACTGAATGAACTAAGACTACCACTTATGACAGACCATATAACAGCGAGGTTTGGAACAGCATTCACAATAAGCGTTGATGCTATACATGGAACAACGACAGGGATAAGTGCATACGATAGGGCACAGACTATAAAAGTTTGTATAGACCCTAAAACAAAACCTGAAGACCTTGCAAGACCAGGCCATATTTTCCCTTTAAGGTCAGCACCTGGAGGTGTTTTGAGAAGGGCAGGGCATACAGAGGCTGCAACAGACCTTGCGAGGCTTGCAGGTCTTTACCCTTCGGGTGTTCTGTGCGAGATAATGGACGATGATGGTAGTATGGCAAAACTCCCTAAATTATTTGAAATGGCAAAGTTTCATAATCTAAAATTGATAACAATAAAAGACCTTATACTTTACAGGCAAAAAAATGAAAAACTTGTGAAAAGGGAGGTTGAGGTTAAACTTCCTACTGATTATGGGGATTTTAGACTTTTTGCATATTCAAATTCACTTGATGAACACATACATCTTGCACTTGTTTATGGAGAGGTTGAAGGGAAAGAAAATGTTCTTGTCCGTGTCCATTCTCAATGTATCACAGGGGATCTATTCCGCTCATTAAGATGTGATTGCGGTAGCCAGTTCCACACAGCGATCAGTATGATTGTAAAAGAGGGGAGAGGTGTTTTACTTTATCTTATGCAGGAAGGTAGAGGGATTGGGCTTTTAAATAAATTAAAGGCTTATAAATTACAGGAGGAAGGACTTGATACCGTGGAAGCGAATATTAAACTTGGATTTAAACCAGATTTAAGGGATTATGGAATAGGTGCACAGATATTAAAAGACCTCGGTCTTTCAACAATAAGGCTTCTTACAAATAATCCAAGGAAGATAGTAGGAATAGAAGGTTATGGGTTGAAGGTTGTTGAAAGAATCCCGATAGAAGTAAGTCCAAATGAGATTAATATAGGTTATTTAAGAGTGAAAAGGGAAAAACTTGGTCACCTTCTGAGTGACTTTTAAAAAGGAGGTTATATGGAGTATCAGGGAAGACTGATAGGTAAAGGTAAGAAGATAGGTATAGTTGTTTCAAGGTTCAACAGTCTTGTTACAAAGCATCTTCTTGATGGTGCAATAGATTGTCTAAAAAGGCATGGTGTTGAAGATTATGATATCTACTGGACACCCGGTTCTTTTGAGATACCAATAGTTCTAAAAAAAATTGTGAAAAAATACGATGGTCTTATAGCATTATCTGCTGTTATAAGGGGTGATACACCACACTTTGATTTTGTCGCTAATGAGATATCAAAGGGTATTGCGAGGATTTCTCTGGATTCAGGTGTTCCAATCTCTTTCGGTGTGATAACAGCAGATACAGAGGAACAGGCACTAACAAGGGCAGGATTGAAACACGGGAACAAAGGTTGGGATGCGGCAATGAGCGTGATAGAGATGATCAATCTTATGGAAGAAATCAAATGAGAAGAAAAGCGAGGGTTTCAGTTCTTAAAGCACTCTTTTCAGAAGAGTTCAATAAAGATAAAGGTGATGAATTGCTTGAAAGATTAATTTCTTCAAAGATATTCACTGACAATGACAGAGATTTTGCAAGGAGACTTTTTTATAGAACAAAGGAAATGAAAGAAGAGATTGATAAAACTATCAAGGAGAACTTAAAGAACTGGAGTTTAAAAAGATTGTCAAAGGTTGACCTTAACATTTTAAGGATTGCTATTGCAGAAATCGAAGAGTTTCCAGAAACACCTGCAAGGGTTGTAATTGACGAAGCAGTAGATATAGCAAAAATATATGGAGAAGGGAAATCAGGGAAATTTGTGAATGCCGTGCTTGATAAGGTATTTAAAGAAAAGGGTTATCTGTGAGAATAGGAATAATTTCAGATATACACGGGAATCTTGAGGCGCTTGAATCAGTGTCAAACGAATTAAAGGATGTTGATAAGATAATATGCCTTGGAGATATTGTAGGTTATGGCCCTGACCCTGAAACTTGTATAGAGATAGTAAAGGAGATTTCCTCTGTAATCATTGCAGGTAATCACGATTGGGGAGTATGTGAGAAGACCGATATAAAAAATTTCAACAGGGTAGCAAAAGAGGCTATCCTGTGGACAAAGGATAATCTAAAAGAGACTTCAAAGAATTTTCTTTCTTCACTTCCACTTATTC
>Ga0078972_1008507_pt1 | contig 21388 bp, 25 predicted proteins | sample YelNatPaOPGAMG01_FD_67568 | JGI IMG/M metagenome (GOLD analysis project Ga0078972, IMG submission 67568) | Hot spring thermophilic microbial communities from Obsidian Pool, Yellowstone National Park, USA - OP-RAMG-01 (SPADES assembly) (version 2) | ecosystem: Environmental > Aquatic > Thermal...
TACTGGTAACGATAAGTGTCGCCATTAGAGAATAAAATAGTTGTGTTGTATATCTGAGGTTCAAACTCTGGCAGGATTAGAGGGGCTTCCTCTTAATTTCTTTAACCTTGTCAAATGAACGATCATCACTAATCATTTCGATCTGCCCAGATCGAATGGCAGCTGCTGCATGCAATGCATCTCTCGGTTTTAGATTATATTTCACCATTACTTGTTGGGCTCGAGCCAATGTTGTCTCGTCTATCGATAATAGTGTAAGATTTGGGAATCCCAAGAACTTTTTCCCTTGTTCCTGAGAGTCCTTTGAGCCCAAGACCTTTGAAGTCACCCAGACTAATTCATCCCAAGTCAATGTTGCTGTGAAACCCTTCAGTTCACCTGTTGAGACTTTTGCAAGTATTTCTTTGGCCTTTCTAGACTTTGGAATCGATCTCTCATCATATATTACTGGATAAATGAAGACATTACTATCGAGATATGGCAATTCTTTCCTTAACCTCTTCTTCAATTATCTTCCTAAGATTGATCTTTTTACTTATTTTTTTGGCGAATGTCCTTGTATAGTATTCAGCATAATCTTCAAGCCTAACCTCCGGTTTCACAATCAGTTCTTTATTCCGTAACTCGAACCTAACATTTGTCCCTGGCTTCATCCCCAAAGCCCTCCTTATCTCCTCCGGTATTACTACCTGTCCTTTGGGGCCAACTGTTCTGCTTTTTATCATAGTATAACCAATATGTTATACTTAACACTCCTTATTTATACTTTTTCTTGACTATGCAAGATGTTGCTCTTTCATAACATTTGAGATTGTTGATAGACTTCCAAAGAAGTCATTCTAAGCCATGTTAGATTCTAATTGTAGAGTAACAGGGTTAATAGTTATCGTTTAGTTACTCGATCAAATTTTATATTTTCGCAAGAGATTGATTACTCTACCTTTATCGCGGAATAACTATCACAAATTATAATACTTGCCTGCTGAGTTCAATTTTAAGCGTCGTCCCAAACGACGCCCTTCCCACATTTGACAGGTATGCAAAGTCTCATTTCATTTCCATCCTGATCGTTAACGGATAAAATCCTTATATCCACACCATATGCTTTACTTAGATTCTCTTCAGTCATTACTTCTTCTACACTGCCCACAGCTATTGCCTTTTCTTTGCCCATCAGTATTATGCGATTCGAGTAGTTGAGTGCCTGGTTCGGGAGGTGCGTAGTCATTATGACGCAGAAACCATCGTCAGCAAATTTCCTCGCTGTTTCCAGTATGAAGATTCTGTTTTTCAAATCTAGGTGAGAAGTGGGCTCATCCATCAACAGGATCTTTGGCTGCTGAGCCAAGAACCTTGCGATAAGAGTTAGCTGCCTCTCACCTCCGCTTATCTCTGTGTATGGTCGGTTCTTCAGGTGGGAGATGCCCACAAGCTCGAGTGCTTCTTCAGCTATCTTGATATCTTTCTCTGATGGAAGGGAAAACCAGCCTAGGTGGGGTGCTCTACCCATGAGGACAACTTCCAGCACTGTGTAGGGAAAAGTTGGATCGTGCTCCTGAGCAATGTAACCAATGTTCTTCGCTATGTCTATAGTTTTCAACGAACGGATATCTTTGCCGTTGAGTAGGATTTCCCCTTCCTTCAAATCCAGCATGCCGCATAGGCACTTGACAAGCGTCGTTTTTCCGCATCCATTTGGCCCCAATATGCTCAATAGGTCACCCTCTCTAACTGAGAAAGTAAGTCCCTCAAAGACATATTCGTTGCCTTTGTAGGCAAATGTTGCGTCCTTTACATCCAGCCTCATCTCCACCCAACCATCCTTTTCCTCATCAAGTATGCGAAGAATGGTGCCCCCACTATTGCCGTTAGTATTCCCAAGGGGATCTCGGAGACTGTGAGCGTCCTTGCTATGTCATCTACAATCATGAGGTAGGATGAGCCTATAGCGATCGAGGCAGGCAGAAGGACCTTGTGATCTGGACCGACGAGCATCCTGCCAATGTGAGGGATAACGAGACCGACCCATCCTACTATGCCACTAACGGATACAGCGGCGGCCGTCATGAGGGTACTGCAAGCGACTATTGTGAGCTTCAACCTCTCAACGTTTACTCCCAGAGCTTGGGCCTCTTCCTCCCCCATGGAGAGGATGTTTATCCTCCACCTGATGAGCATCAGTACCGTTGCTCCGAGAATTATAGGAGGCAGCATCCAAAAAACGTCCCCGATAGATATCATGGATAGACTCCCCATGAGCCAGAAAGCTATCGAGGGCAACCTCTCATAAGGATCTGCGACATATTTTACGAGAGAGGTCAAGGCTGAAAAAAGGGCTCCTATGATAATTCCGGCAAGTACAAGCGTGAGGGTCGATGGTGACCTATAAGTTCTACTTATTAGGTAAGCCAAGCCCACAGCGATTATACCGAATGCAAATGCTGAAACTTGGGTTAGAACTGGCTCTCCTGATAGAAGTATTGCGATCGCTGCCCCGAATCCTGCGCCCGATGTAACACCCAGAATTTGAGCAGATACGAGAGGGTTCCTGAAGAGCCCTTGGAAGGATGCACCCGATAGAGCAAGACTAGCTCCCACAAGTGCTCCAGCGACAACCCTTGGAAGCCTTACCTGAAAAATCACAGTTTCCATTATTTTGGGGAATTCGCTATGGGTAGGCAAGATCTTCGATACCAAGATGGCAATAACTGTTTGGAGAGGTATGGGATATCGGCCTATGCACAAAGATGTCAAGAAGATCAGTAAAGGCATTGCTACTAAAAATATCATCGAATGCAGCTTTGGAATTTTGATGACCATTGGAATTCGCCTTGATCTAATGCACCTCAAGTATAACGGCTTTATACTCACCGCCAAAGACCTTTGATAATTCCTCGTCCGATATCTCGTAGCCGAAGAACCTCGAGTAAAACTCCTTTGCCTCCTTTTCCAAGTCAAACGTGAATTTATCTGGATGCAACTTCTGCGCCACCCACATCAATCCAAGAATAGACTCAGGTTCTGGGAGGAACCAAGATCTGCAACCGCTGGGTATCACGTAAATCCTTCCGTTCCTAACAGCATCGATGCCTGCAAATCTTGGATCGGATTCAATAGCACTTTTGGTGTACCTATCAAATGAAAGTATTATGGAAGGATCCCACTTCAGTAACGCTTCCATTGAAACTTCAGCTACTGGAGGGCCTGCCCCCGGTATCCAAGAGATGTTCTCGGCGACATTTTGCATGCCTGCAATCCTCATTATAGAAAGCGTCAAAGGAGCTAGGTGCGTTGTCAGGCCCTCGCCTATTGCAAGAAAGACCTTTGGCTTTTCACCTTTTGGCAGCTCGGATGTTACGTTGAGTATCATTTCCAGCTTCTCTTCGTAGTAGGTTGCTAAAGCCAAAGACTGCTCCTCCTTTCCAATGACCGTTCCCACCAACCTGATAATTTCCGGTAGCTGCTTGCACTCCACTCTTTGCATATTCAAACAAAAGACAGGAATTCCAAGCTCCTCCATCCTTTTAACTAACTTCGCAGGTTCTGGAAGCGTGATAACGACATCGGGATTTAATCTTAAGAGTTCCTCTTCATTTATTTTCCAAGGTGTTCCTACCACAGGTAATTCTTTAAGCTCGGGGTTGACTTTTAGGAAGAACTCGCTGCTTGAAGATGTTTCATCTATACCTACCAACTTTTCCTTTCCATCAATCGAGCAGACGATGACGGTGCTCATCGGAATGAGAGTGACAACTTTGTTAACCTGCTTAGGAAGTATAACCTCCCTACCTGCTTGATCGACCAAAACCCTCATCTCCTTGATTAAGGCTTTAAGTTCGTCTGGAATCCCACCAAAGCCTTGTACTGGGACTATAGGAGAGCTTCCAAATGCACTAAATGTGCTCCGGCCATCTTCGCCAACGACAAACTTCACAAATTCGATAGCCAAGCTCAAATGTTGCGTGTTCCTCGGTATCGTTAATCCACATATGGCTTGATTTCCAATTCCAGTCTCATTGAAGTATGCAAACTTGGCATACCAGTCAACATATGCCTCAGTAGTACCTGGCAGCCTAGCTTTATACAACATGTTCGGTATCAAGGAATAGTCCTCCACAACGACTACATCAGCCACCTCTCCTTCAGCCGTGAGTTTTGCAATTAGCTCTTGAGCACTGCAAGCTATCAACCTTACCTCCACGAATGGATTCTGGCTTTCGAATTTCTTCTTTAACTCCATCAATGGCGATTCCAAGCCTTCTGTGCTGTAAATCGTAATCTTAGTTACCCAAGGACGTGTGTAAATAATTGAAGAAACTACTGCGATACAGATAATCGCCATAACTACTGCAATAGTTTTATGTTTCATTCGTAATCCCTTTTTTACATTTTAAACATTCCATAGATTAAGTTTTTTTCCAAATTGTACCCAAATTAAAGTTTGAAAAACAAACTAATACTTTCATAAAATTACTATGCTTTTATTATTTCGACCCACATGCCAGGAGGGTCTGGTATGAGCTTGAATTGCTTTATGCCAGCTGCTATAAGCCATTTTTTGAACCACTGAGGTGAACGTTTGGCCCACCACTCCCTCTCTCGTTCAGGTCCGAGTTTTCTAACTTCTTCCTTGATGCTCGCAATCAAGTCTTCCCTTTCACGTTTGGGCATATACCTTCCAATAGCTCCTCCCATGAAGGCTACTCTCCCTGGTTTCAAGATCCGGTAAACTTCCTTAAATCCCTCTGCTGGTTTCTTCCAGAAGAATACCGAACCCCTGCAGACTATCAGGTCAGCGCAGTTGTCTTGGAACGGCATCCGCTCGGCATCCGCCCGCTCGATGTGTACCCTTGCCTTTATTTTCATCTCGGTCGCATTTTCAGACGCCCGCCTCAACCTTTCAGGAATCACGTCTACCAAGTGAACTGTCATGTCAGTCAGAACCGCTAACTCTAGGCCAAGCCAGCCAATACCGCTTCCCACATCTATACAGTTTCCCTTTGTTACATTATAATCGTCTAGAATCTGCCTCGCGAGCAGTTTGCAAGCGAGCATGTGCCCTTTCTCATGATGCTGCAAGGTTTTCCAATATGGCGCGTCCGTAATTCTACTGATTCCAGCGTCCTTGCTCATTCTACTAAATGCCTCCCTTGTGATTGGATTTTCATGCGACATGATATTATCAAAGCACAAGCGATCACTCCATTTTTCGGATTTCTATCCATTTGCCTGGGTTGTCATCTATTATCCTGAACGCTTTAATTTTGGCATTGGCCATCCAACATGAAACTGGCCATGAGTGAGGGGGAAGGAGGGACTTCGCATCTGGGCTCTCGAACCACCCTCTTATGGCCTTCTTGAGCTTTTTCCTCTCCTCTCTTGGGAGGCATCTGTGCAAACCGCCACCGATAAAGGCAACCGCATTGGGTGCTAATATCCTATTGATGCACATGAAAGCTCTTACAGGGTCCTTCCAGAACAACACAGAACCACGGCTGGCGATCAAATTCGCTGATCCATCGATGAGGGGTAAATTATGAACGTCAGCTCGCAAGCATGTTATATTATGTCTCACCATAAAGTATTTTGCATTGGCTAAAGCACCCTCCAATGCATGTCTATCGATGTCGACAAGAAAAACACTTAATTGCGTCATCATCGCGATACCGATTCCCAAGAGGCCAACCCCGCTACCGATATCGAGGCATATACCCTGTCTTATGCCGTAGTCATCTACGATCTGCCTTGCCAGGGAAAAGTATACCACTGGGGAATGGATTGGTGGATGTGGAATTCCATTGGCTTTCATCAGTATTTTCACTTCAGGTATGCCGGGAAGTACATGCACCTCTCCCTGTGGCAGCGTTTGTTTAGAGGCGAGACCTTGCACCTGCCAACCATTTCCCTAGGCGTAGGACTGGGCACCTTGTATCCGAGTTCGTCCAAGACATTGACGGCATAAGTTATTGCGATATAGGCGCTTTTTGTGCAACAATGTCCTTTTGGTCCTCCTCCACCAACGGCTACCCTTCTGATCGCTTCAGCAGCAGAGGCCAGAGTTTTAGACCTTTCCTTGTCATGAAGAGGAGTTGATGCAGTTACTATGCTCACAGCTACTCCAACTCCAACAGCACATCCACATGTTCCAAGGAAGCCGCAGGCTCCAGCCGGAACCATATGCCCTCTGAATAGTGCCTCCTTCACATCCTCATCGTCGAAACGATATCCATTGTTTCTTAAAGTTGCTATCAAGATGCCAGGTATTATGGCGTGATGCCACGGCCCATTTGCTGGCATTTTTTCCGTGACATCCCACATTCCCCTTAAATCCTTCATGGTGTTTTCAAACATGATGACCGGGTCTTTTTCGGTTCTACCAAGAACAACGCTATAAATTGTTGGCATGAACTTCTCGTACAGGCCGGGCCTAGGTTGCGCCTTCAGCCTGGCAGACTCTTCCCTGTATACAGAGTATCTATTGCATTTCTTCAGCCTCTCGAAGTCGCTATCTGCATTACTAGAATGGATGGCCATTTTATTCACATCAGCACATTAGCGTGAAGTCTTCTCATTAAGTTTGAAGATGACTACCTTTTTCTGGCAAGGCTCGTGCACGAACTTTTCCCTGTTATCTATAACGAAATAGTAAGTTCCTCCATAATCTGTCGTGAAGGTGAAGTTGTATCTACCAACACTCATGGCCGAAGCATAAGCGCTGTAGCTTCTATCATTCAGCCAGTTCCTCATGTTTGTCTCGTTCAGGATAAAGAAATTAACGCACATCCCGCTGGCCTCCTTGTAGCTGCCCTCGAGGGTCATGTTAGAGGGAAGGTTGACTTTGAAGAAGAACGTCGTTTCCGTACCTACCTCGAAGATCTCTGAGATCGGAATTTTGAGCAATGGCATGTCAGGGATGTTCCTTTCCTCAATGGGGGGTATTGTGCCCCCGCCTCCACCACCGGTTCCAGATAAGATAAAGACGACAATAGCTACCGCCACTGCGCAAAGGATCGCTATGGCCAGTCTATTTCTAATCTTAATTCCCATTGTCTCTCCCATCAACCTTCCTTTACTAGTGGGTATCCTGCTCCAACCCAATCGATGATTCCCCCATCCATGTGGTAGACGTTAAAGCCCGCATCTTGTAGAATGCCTGCGCCGAGTACGCCCCCCATGCCGGAGGCGCAGTAAATCAACACGCCCCTCTTGATGTCCAGCTCACTCATCCTCTGTTCGAGAACAGCGTAAGGCATGTTGACCGCTCCCTCGATGTGGCCAGCCTTGAACTCAGCTGGGCTCCTAACGTCGACGATTTGAAGCGAAGGATCCGACTCCATGAGCTGCTTTGCCATCGTGACCGAAATGTTACGGAACTTTGGCGTATAGATGGCCGTGATAGTCTCCGAAGAGGCATTTCTAACAATTACGATTTTCTCTTGAGGCGTCACAAATCCTCGCACGTCCCCAAAACTAACTATATACGATCCTGTTTCAAGGGTTAGGCAAATTTCCCCCTCACCGACCTTCGTTCCGTTCAAATATATCTCTCCAAGGTGGAGGGCTATCAAGCCAGCGGTTACGCCAGGCATCTTAAGGGGCGTCATGTTATCGATCACCAGTACGCCCGTTTGCCTTGTATATGTGCCCACAACGGCGGAGCCTTCCTGCGTCAGTTCAACCTCCCTCGGCTCGGGGCTATTGTAGTCGGGAAGTTCGCCAAAGCTCACCGTATGGGATCCCAATGGCAACGTGACTTCAGCCGTCCCTTTACCGACCAGTTCCCCATCAACGTAGATCTCGCCTTCTACGGGCTCTGTTGTAACCCTCAGAATAGCAGATCTTGGAATTAAAAAATAGAAGACAACGAGAGGGAGTGAGATGATCGCTGCGATTGCTACTACCCTAGATATGCGCATCTAGGAACACTTTTACTATTCCTCGAACTGGTTTCCGAGCTCGCTCGGCTCACGTTCGTAGAGCTTGCCGTCTCTCATGAAGAGCAATCGATCCGAGTATCCCCTCACGTATCCGGCATGGGTGACGGCCACGACTGTCTTTCCGCGTTCCTTGTTCGCCCGCCTTATTATCTCCATTATCTCCCTTCCCGTCTTGGTGTCCAGGACTCCCGTTGGCTCGTCCATGAGCAGTATCTTTGGCTCGTTTGCAAAAGCTCTCGCTATGGCAACCCTCTGCTGCTCACCACCGCTGAGCTCCGATGGGAGGTGGTCCATGCGTTTGCCGAGCCCAACGAGGTTTAGCAGCTCCCTTGCCCTTTCCAGTCGCTCTCTCTTAGGAACTCCTGTTGGCGCGAGCGCTACATCCACGTTCTCGATGGCCGATAGCGTTGGTATCAGGTTGTACTGCTGAAAGATGAATCCAACTTTCTGCCTTCTGAGCTTCACGAGTTCAGCTTCACTCAGCTTCGATATTTCGGAGCCATCCAAGATCACCTTTCCGGAAGTGGGTCTGTCGAGTGCTCCCAGCATGTTCAGTAATGTGGTCTTTCCGCTCCCAGATGGCCCAAGGATGGTTACGAATTCTCCCTCGGCAACCTGTAAATTGACGTTGTCAAGTGCCTTGATGACCTCGACTCCCTTGCGGTAATAGACCTTCGAGACGTTCAACATTTCGATGAGGTTTTTCATCCCAAATACCTCCTAGAGCGCCCTCAGGGCTTCGGCCGGCGCAAGCCTAGCCGCCTTCAATGCTGGATAGATCCCTGCAGCAACGCCGCTCAGTACTGCTATGATTAGCCCTATGATTAGGAGGAGCGGGTCGACGTTAACAAACTGCAGAGCCCCACCTATCTCCCCTCCAATGGTAGAGAGTACGTATAGGGAAGCTGCGTATCCCGCAACACACCCCAATATTCCTCCTATCAACCCTTGAAGTGAGGACTCGATCACTATCTGGTTCATGATGTCCGCGTTGCTCCAGCCGATGGCCTTCAGAAGCCCTATCTCCCTCGTGCGTTCCACCACGGCGCCCAGTTGCGACTTAACGCCGAAGAGTATGGCGATGGCAGCCAAAGCCAGGGATATGTTCCATGCTGTTTCCTCCCCTATATTGATCACGCCCGTGGTAACAGTTGCTATGTCGGAGGCAGTGATCACCGTAGACCTCGGCCAAGATCTGGTAATCGCCTCCGATATCAATGGGACCTTGCGTGGATCTTCGACTCGGATAAGGGCCACATTGATCTGTCCCGGAGCCTTAACTACTTCCTGTGCATCGGGTAGATTTGCGTATATCGTGGCCTGTATTATGCTCATGGCCTTGGCTTTTACTATTCCCACCACTTCGAAGTCTCTTTGGTACGTAACGGTTGATCCGACCGTGAGGCCATATTGTGCCGCATACTCACGGTCTACGAGTGCGACGCCTCTATCGTCGGGGGTAAGATATCGCCCTTCGATGACATCGCTCGGCAGGATCACATTAGTGACTGTTTCCGCCGGGTCTATTCCGCAGAGCGTTACAGCGCGTATCCGATGCATGAGCACTGGAACCACGCGCTCTACGCCCGGCACCTCGGAGAGGCCTTTTGTAATTGATATGTCGAATGGGTAGGTAAAGAGGTGCAGGGCGATGTAGCACCCAGAGCCGGGCGTGGGGGAGATCGGCGCTGAGTAGATGAAGATCATGTCAGCCCCAAGGGCCCTTAACGGCCCTGCCGTGCACGCCTCCCAGCCGCGGGCCGCCATGACGAGCGTCACCAGTGCGGCGATCCCGATGGCGAAGCCGGCAACATTGCTGAGCGTCCTCGACTTCCTTCTGCTGATCTCCCTCAGGGCGTAAGAGTACGGTATCATTGCTTCTTTCTACCCCTAAGAAGCAAGGCAATTGTTGCCGCAACGAAGATTATTGTCGTTCCCAAGAAACCATATTGGAGCGTCGTTGCCTGAGATAGCTTGCTTCTGAGATCCTCATTTGTTGTGAGCAGAGCTTTATTCGCAGCAAGTAGGTTGTCGTTCTCTATTCTAAGCGCTTCTACTTGGGCCTCTACTCCCTTGAGCCTCTGGAACTCCGCCAGAGCGGGGGTTGCATAGTAGCTCACGCACGCCTCCGCGTCGAAGGGCTTCTCTTCGAAGGCAAATACCCTTGTGACAAATAGTTTGCTATCTGGCAATGTCTTGAATGCGTCCTTGACCTTCTTCATGCCCGCCTTGTACGCTGCTGTCTCTTCATTTGTTGGGGTTTCACCGGCTGCCAATTTCGACCTGTAGGCATTGGCCATATCGTGGAAACCTTCTGGAAATACCGTTTCGTTCACCCTGATCTCGATCGCCTGCCCAGTGGATATTCTGACAAAGGTGAAGACCCAGTTTGCCGATGTCTGAATGATGCCGCTCGTGCCAGCAGGTGCTTCCACATAGAGTTCCCACCGTGACTTGGCTCTAGTAATGAACTCGATCGCATCGGCAGCGCCTCTTGCCGGATGGGCCGTGATCACGCGTATGTCTGCCCTATGGGGGATCTCCCCAGGCCAAAGCTCAGCCAATGCCAATTTGCTGGCCCTCCACACGCAGTACATGATTGGACTATCGCCTACTCCGAAGTACTCGACCATAGCATTGAACGTTAGGTTGTTCAAAACAAGTTCCTTCAGAGTGGTGCTCTCATCGTATACTTGGATCGTTCCAAGTAGATCTTGGCTATCGACCGCCAAGGTACAGAGGGTGGCGTTGTTGACCAAAAGTATAACAGTCAATGAAATCGGTAACAGCTGTGCAATTATTTCCTTTCCCATTATCATTCATCTCCAATCTTATAAAATTACTAATTTTATATAAGGAATTACCCAAATCATACCCAAATCAAATATTTAGTTTGAAAATCAAACTAAGAGATTGGAGGACATTTCCAATGATAGAAGCATAGTGTCTTCGCACTAGTCTTCAAATGGGCTTTGAGCGCTTCTCGCCTACGATTCTCGAGGTTCCGACTGTCCCGCTATAGCCTTGTTCGAATCCAGCTTCGCCAAAGGATAAAAAGAGCTCCCTCCCCTCCACAAGCATCGCTCCCACCTTTTTCCTCGCACTATCTAGGCACCTCCACACCGTACCCCTTGAAACGCCCATGCGCTGTGATGCTTCCTCCTGCAGTAACCCCTCGTAGTCGATTAGGCGAAGTGCTTCTGCCTCATCAGGTGTCATCACGATCGGCTCTTTGCCACGTAACTGCACACCCATGGGCGTAAAGGGCACAAAGCGATTTGCAGGGAACTCACTACCTATCGTTCTTGGCTTCATAGGCCGGCCTGGTCCAACTCCGCCACGCCAACGCCACCGATAACCTGGCATGTGATCACCATTTTGTTCAATTGCACATAGGTTCTTATACTTTGCCTACATCCCTAATGAAAAGATCTGATTCAAATCCATGGTTTTCTTGCTCCATCTGAGCTTCAATTTCCAGACCAAGGAGCTGGCGGATTGAGGCCATCACCTATGCCATCATGTTTTTCATCTATCTTGTAATCGCCATTCAAGTATAGCCATCGATGCTGAGAATCGATTTGGAAGAGATTTGGGAAAAATCATATAAGTTTAAAATTGATTAATGGACTTTAAAATTGGTCAATGTCTCGTGAATTGCTGGAGAGTGGTGGATGCATGGTTGGAGAGAGCAAGCGGGGGTTGGCTGATTGAACTCAGCAACCATGATGGCATCTGCCATTTTCGTATTCGCTTTAGGCTTCAAGTTCTATTCAAAGTTTCTAGCCTCGAAGGTTGCTAAGCTTGATGATGGAAAGACAACTCCAGCCATAAGGCTAAATGATGGGAAGGATTACATGCCGACAAATAAATGGGTTGTCTTTTTCTACCATTATGCGACGATAGCTGGTTCCGGAGTGTTGTTAGGACCTACTTTAGCTGCCCAGTACGGTTGGCTTCCTTGCATCCTTTGGATCTTGACTGCAACATGCCTTGCTGGGGGAGTACACGATTTCATGGTCATGTTCCTTTCTATTAGGCACGATGGAAAGTCGATAGGACAGATAGCGAAGATGGAAGTCGGGAAGATAAGCTGGATCGCTGTGACGCTCGCGACATACTTCATGGTAATAGTCGCCATAGCTGGCATGGGCACAGGTCTCATAGCAGCGTTGATGCACAATGTCTGGGCGACATTTTCTGTTGCAACAACGATCCCGATCTCGCTATTCATTTATGCATATGCACGTTGGATTAGAAAGGGAAGGTTTGTGGAAGGGGCGATAATAGGGCTCTTTCAACTCATTCTACTTTTACTCATCGCACCGAAACTTAACGAAATGGGCTTGTTGCGTACCTTTGATCTTGGGAAAGAACAGCTGATACTCTTAATAGCGCTATATGCATCCGTAGCATCGATCGTTCCAGTTCATGTGTTACTGGGCCCAAGAGATCACTTGAGCGGGCTCATCAAAGTATCTGTAATTGCTTTGCTTGTGGTCACGATATTTGCTGCGCATCCAGAATTGAAGATGCCGCCCATAACCGAGTATGCAGTCCTGGGTGGGCCTGTAATTCCTGGGGCTCTTTGGCCGTTCCTTTTCATCATCATTACTTGCGGGGCAATATCTGGATGGCACAGCCTTTCCTGCTCCGGTGTATCTCCAAGATTGGTATCTCGTGAAACGGACATTAGAACTGTAGCTTATGGTGCTTGGCTAACTGAAAGCGCAATCGCAGTTGTGGCTCTTTGCTTGGCATGTATACTTTTCCCAAGTGATTATTTCGCAATCAATGCCACTCCGAATGTCTATGCAACATTGGAAATGGTACCCGTGGAGCTACCAAGGCTTTCAGAATTGGTTGGCATGAACCTCCAAGGAAGGGTTGGTGGAGTAACATCATTGGGCATAAGCGCTGCGAAACTTCTTTCCAGTCTATTTGGAGGAGATACTGCATTAGCTATTTGGTACCAATTCAGTATCGTCTACATAGCTCTATTCACTATGCCAATCATGGACCATGGCACCAGGATGGCTAGATACTTTGTGCAAGATGCCATGGGCATCACCTACGCGAAGCAACGAAAATGGTGGCCAAGCACAATATTCCTAACCATTTTCATGGCGTTCCTGTGGGCTTACTTGTTGTACACCGGTACAATAGGCGTCATTTGGCCCATGTTTGGAATGTGCAACCAGTTGATGGCCTGCATCGCCCTAATCGTTGCAACTTCATATATTCTCAAGAACCTCAAGCCCATTTATGGTTGGGTAACGTTCTGGCCTGTACTGGTCTTTTCTTCAGCGACAATCCATGGGGCTTTTTTGAAGATAACAAATGAGCTTTTACCATCAGGAACAATTCCTGCTCTAGTACAGACATTCATAATAGTATTTTTCGTTATGCTCATAGGAGCGGTGTTGGCAGATGCATTAATGAAATGGTTTAGGATAAGGAAGCAATCGATTGAGGAGATGGCGCTGCCAAAGGCCTGAATTAAAGCATGCGGATAAAGCGAATTTCCAAGTAACACGCATGTAAGCAAATGCTACGTTCTCAAATTTTCAACTTTTCGCTGTCCATACTTTGCGATCAGTTCCTTGCATGCCTTGTAAACAATCTTCGCGCTCTCTAGGGCATCATTGGCATCATCGCTAGTGTATATTTCTTCAGGTGGTAATCCTGTCTCTTCGTCACCATACATGCTCGGCTCCCTTTCACGCCTGAGCCTTCTGGAAATCGATGCGTATCTCGATATTCCTTGTCTGAACAGGTCCGGGAAACGGTCGGAATTCTGTCTCAGAACAGGTCCGACATCGTGCCATTTCGGTGGCTCAATTCCGACCAGACGCAAAGCAGCTTAGCGAGAGCTCCACTACTTCTTGGGATTGGCGAATTACGTATGGGTAGCTATTTCTCTGGAGAGCCTCACTGGCATGATGTAGCCTTTCCTCAGCCTGTTTTATGTATGACTCGGCCATTGCGACATTATTCAATCGAGATGACCTCTCCTGCCTCATATTGATCCTTAAGTATCCAGTACCACTTATTTCCCATTCTGAGCCTCTTTGCGCCGAGCTGTTTTAGCCTATCCCTTAGCCTTGCCAGTACATTTTCGAAGAACTTGTTCTCATCGTAAAGGATCATTGCGTCCTCTACCATGTCAAGATAAAGTGGAGATAGCTTGGCAGCTTCATCAGGTGTCTTGAGAATTGGAGAGAAATCGACATTATAGCCCCGAGCCCACAATCTTTTGATTGACTCTGAGATATCGTCCTCGACTTCTTCGAAAAGGAGGTTTCTCCGCACCCTTCCCTTCGGTAGGCCTTTTACCACTATGAGCATGTCTATGTCGCTATCTCTTCTGGCATCCCCCCTTGCTACAGAGCCGTAGACGACAAGTGAAACTAGCTTATCACCAAACCTTTTCTTAAATGCCTGGAGAAGGTCTGAGAGCACACCTCTATACGGCTCGGCTATGTTCATGGCAGGAGAGCATGGTTGAGGTACCTTTAACTCTGTCGGCGGAAGTCAAGACTCTTCAAAAAGCAGGTGCGAAAGAAAAGATGTAGCATATTCCCCCTTACCAAGGGTGAATCGGATTCTTGCGAATCCTTCACCAACATCTATGATGGTAAAGTCCTTAACGTTGAGATAGCTTGACCTTCGCAGGCTCTTGGTGCTGAGTTCGGGCATTTTTTTGACCTCGAAACCTTCAACCTCTATGAATTCTGGAACGTTTTTTTCCTCGATCGCCCTCATCAGCCTTTCGTTGAATGTGCTGGCTTGATGCGCCGCTGGAAAGATCCTCAGGAGCTTCTTCGGTATCGTTCTAAGAGCCCCTGCGAAGTCGTTCGGCTTGCCCCTCAAGTGGTTCAGCACTCTTTTCTCTATCCAAAAGACATCTGGGATTTCGTCGATCTTTCCTTGCTCGACGTATGGTTTCACTTTCTCAGTTAGAATTCCCACCGCCTCTTCAAGATTTCCTTCCTTGATCGCATATCCGACTCTTGCATTGTCATGGCCTCTGCCAACCCTCTGGGAACCGAAGAAGTTCGGGATCTTTGCTACCTTGATGTATGAGCTGAAAGCATTAAGATTAGCTTCAATCTCACCTTTGGAAAGTGGAATTCCCCTTATAGTGACTGTGAACCTATTTCCAATTGCATCTCCTAGATTTATCCTGTCATCTGAATACTCGAAATCCTTGAGGCAGATGCCTGGTAAACTGAGGTTTGCCAAATCCTCGGCTTTTATCCGCCAAACTGAGATGCGCTGAGATGTTATTGCGCGCTTGTCCTTCAGACCAGCTATCCCAAACCTCTTCATGGATACGCTGAGCTTTCGGCCTATGTGCTTTAACGCCTTTATCGTGTCCCAATCGCGCTTTACCAGCGTGAAGTGCAAATAATCCTTGAATTCGCTGCATTCTATCTTGGGTTTTTCAGGACAATCGACTGTGCAAACTCGGTTCTTCCAGACCTCCTCAACGACGAAATCCTCAGGAAGCTCCTTTATCTTGCCCACGAACTTGAAGCCTGCTGTTTCTGCCATGAGACTAACCTTTGAGATATTGCTCGATTATTTTTCCTATCTTTAAGCTAAATGAACCTTCATGCATAAAACCTGTATTTCCCGTACTTTTCAGCTGTTCGATACATGGTCAACGCATTAATGGCGGGTGTCTCTCTTGTGAGCACATTTGTGCTGCTCAGTATGTACCCTCCACCCGGTGCTGCTTCCCTTATCGTCTGCTTCACAGCCTCGGCAACCTCCTCCTGAGTACCGAGCGGAAGGACGTGGTCAAGGTCTATGTTACCCATCAAACATAACTTTTCGCCATATTTCTTCTTAACCTGCCCTATAACCATCCCTGATGATGGTTGGATCGAATGGATGCCATCGAAACCCATCGCGACCACGTCGTCCAATATCGCAGATATGTTTCCGTCAGAATGGAGAATGACAGGTACCCCCAACCTCCTGATAGTTCTAACCTCTTCCGATAGGAATGGGAATATCAGTTTGCGCAGCTGCTCGGGCGGAAGGAAGGTTCCCTTGTTGTAGGCGAGGTCATCACCCAGCAATATGACGTGCGCGCCAGCCTCAACGCAGAGCTTTGCCAACTCTGTGTGAAACCCCGATACCTTCTGGGCCAGATTCGCTATCTCTTGCGGGTTCGTCCTGCACCAGATTATGAACTTCTCAAGTCCCATGAGGGGATAAATTGAGTCGAAGCCTCCCCCGACCTGTGCAAACACAGCGAAATTCGAGTTCCTGACCCAATGCTCGACGTTTCGCGCATTAAATTTCTCTATTGGTAGAGGTGAGAAACATTTTGCTTCTTCGATCAAGTTGATAGCATGCTTCAAAATCCTGGTAGACCTGCTGATCGTGGGATACTTTGAACCTGGAAGTTTCATCCGCGTTAAGGCGACCACATACTCCTCTCCGGTTGGGCTTTTGTAAACTGGGTGGCCCTGGAATTTCTTGAGCGTCCTTCTGCTCCTGGGTCCGGAGGGCCCCGTATTCACTATGTCGATGTTCAGCTTGCGCCTCACCTTCACCTGGTCCTCGAACGAGACCTGCCGTATTGCTCTGCCCAGTATCCCTTCTATGACCTCGCGGTGGATGTCCAGCTCTCCCTTTGGGACCTTGTCAGCCTCTTCCAGATTTATCGCGGAGAGGACCCTTTCAACCGAGTCCATGTCACCAAGATCGAGGAGACGAAGAATAAGAGTTTCGTCATAGCATGTCAAGAAATATATGGCTGCTCACAACCTTTTGACACATGGATTTCTTCGACTGCAATGCGTGCTTCGGCATTTCGCAGGTGCCCCTTTCGCTCAGGCAGGCGACTACAGCTGAAGAGTTGCTCCAAGAGATGGAATTCTGCGGGATAGGAGAGGCTTTAGTGTATCACATTGCGATGCGCGATGACTCGCCCTTGGTTGGCAACGAGCTGTTGTCCAAATCAATCCAAGGATCTGAAAATCTGCACGGCAGCTGGGCCATAGTTCCATGCCAGACAGGAGAACAGGAACCTTCGCACGCTTTCTTGAGAAAGATGCGTCAGCACGGAATTCGTGCCCTGAGGGCTTTTCCTTCAAAGCACCGCTACCTGTTGGACGGCATCGCTTTTGGGCAGTTGTTCAGGGCTTTGGAAAAGCGCAAGATTCCTCTGTTTCTTTCGATAGCGGAGTCTTCAGGCGGAAGGGCAGGTTGGGCTTTGGTTGAACAACTTTTGCTCGAGTTCCCGCGCTTGGTCCTTGTAGCTACAGATCATGGCCCCTGGGGGGATGACAGATTCTTCAGGCCACTGCTGGATCGGTTCAAGGGATTACACATCGACACTTCGAGGTATGAGCTTGATGGCGGCATCGCGGACTTCTGCGACAGGTATGGTGCCAAGCGCATCCTCTTTGGCACTGGTTTCCCTGCAGCCAATATGGGTGGTGCTCTTCTCACTCTATCTTCTGCGGAGATCAGCAAGAAGGAGAAGGAGCTGATAGCCTCGCGCAACCTTCGTAGATTACTGGAGGCATCTTCACCATGAAGAACGATTCGCAGCTCGCGCGTGATTTCCTCGCGAACGGTAAGTCAAGCTCATGCCCAGTCATAGACATGCATGGCCACTATGGCCCTTTTCAGGGCATCTATTTTCCTTCCTCGACAGCGGAGGCGATGGTTAAGACAATGGATCGCGCGGGGGTACGTATGATCGTTTGCAGCTCCCATGCTTCCCTCGTAGATCCGGCAAGGGGGAATCCCTTGATGGCAGAGGTTGTGAGAAGGTATCCGGAGCGATTCAGGGCGTACTGGGCGGTAAACCCAAACTACCCCGAGCAAATAAAGCATGACCTTTCGGATTATGAGAACTACAAAGAGTTCGTGGGATTCAAGTTCTTGGCGGACTACCATAGGTACCAGATAACGGGACCCAACTACCAACCTGTTTTGGAATATGCAAATGAGCGAGGGCTTATCATTCTTGTCCACACATGGGGGCGAAGCGAATTTGACTCTCCATCTCATCTTGAAAAAATTGCCGAACGTTATACCAATGCCAAGTTCCTGATGGGTCACTCCGGATATGGTGAGTGGGACAGAGCTGTTTCAGTTGCAGCTGAGCACGACAACATCTACCTAGAGCTTACGGCAGCATATGCAGTAAATGGATACATTGAGAAGATGGTGAGTGAGGCTGGATCCGAGAAGGTGCTCTTTGGTACAGATCTTCCTTGGTTCGATCCACACTATGGAATTGGGTGCGTTCTTTTTTCGAAGATAACCGACTTAGACCGCCACAACATACTGCACCGAAATGCCGAGAAGCTTTTGGGGCTCTGATAAAGCGCCACATCCTGTCTCGATATGCTGGCTGCATAGTGGGCGAACCTGTCAAGCCCTTTAGTTTCATGGCTTGTTCACTCCTTTCGATCGGACAGCTAAGGGCACCATTCATGTTGCAGAAAAGTTCGACCAATTTGTTGATCAAGAAAATCTGATGAACAATTGGCGATTTTCCCAAATTTATTTGGAGCACTGAAGAATTGGCAAAACTCCCAAACCTTGAGAAGGGAGACTCCAATTCGCATAGTTCTACAAGTTTCTAATGCATAAAATAGGTAAAGCCAAATGATATATCTCAGTTGCTTTCTGAGCTAGTTTACATGAACAGCCGCGAAAGGGTGCTTGCAGCTATCCACATCGAGGAACCTGATAGAGTTCCATTCTCAGTTGGTTTGCACCCAGATTTGGCAAAGGAGATCACTGGAGGAGATGATGAGCTCTTGGCGCAGAAGATAGGTGGCGATATCTTGACGGTTGGCGAGACGGAGCCGGCCGGATGGAAGCCGAAGAGGTTCAAAGACGGTACCTGGGTTGATGAGTGGGGCATATTGCGAAATCCCAGAGTCCCTGGTACGATCGATTGGTTTGAGTCGCACCCGATATCGAAACCGGAGGACCTTGAATCGTATGAATTTCCAGATCCATATGCGCCCGGAAGGTTTGATGCTTTAGATAGGGCTGTAAAGGAAAATAGGGGGAGACTTTGCCTCTTCTTCGGTTTGGGTTGGACACTTTTTGAAAGGTCCTGGCTTCTCTATGGCTTTGAGAACCTTCTCAGAGATATGCACTCGAATCCGAGGTTTGTGGAGCGATTGATGGACAGGATAGTTGAATATGACTTGGAGATACTGGAGCAGGGTTTGGAGAGGGACGTGGACGTGTGTCACTTCGGAGATGATTTCGGCTCGAGGAAAGGACCGCTGATGTCCCCACTCCTTTGGAGAAGGTACATAAAACCAAGACTTGAAAAGTTATTCGAAATACCGAAGAGAAAAGGCTTACCCATAGGGATCCACAGTGATGGAAACATAACTGCGTTAATACCTGACCTCGTGGAGATTGGAGTCAGGATCATAAATCCTGTTTCCCCTATCGAGGTGGATCCTGTTTGGCTGAAGGACATGTTCGGAGACAGAGTCTGCATGTATGGGACGATGGACATACATAGGACGATGCCATTTGGGACCCCTTCCGATGTCGAAAGAGAGGTTTTGGAAAGGATGCGTACCGTGGGATGTGGTGGCGGACTAATAATATATTCTAGGAGCGAGTTGGCTGACACACCTGCCGAGAACATCCTGGCATTGGTTGAGGCTGTCAAGCGGCATGGTAAATATGCATGCAGGGCGCTGTAGCTCGTGCACCTTTATGTTTATATTTGAGGAGGCCATAACTGAGCTGCCATGGATACCCTTACAGAGGCAGCCATAATCCTGGCGGTCGTACTTTTTCTAGTCTTGGCGTTAATTTTCGTTGCGAGGCGTCGCGAGGCAGATCCATGGGGAAAGTTCCGCAAGAGATAGCTTAAGGCAGGGCACTATACCAATCTTACTTTTTCTGGTTTCCTGCCCCTGAATACAAGATATTCATCGTAACCAGCTTCTAGAAGTGCCTTCTCCGCCATGTAAAGGTCTGAGCCCACCTTCTCGTCCTTCTTGTGAACATCTGTACCTATAGTTACCTGTATTCCAAGTTCCTTCGCCTTTTTAAGTATCCAGCCGCTCGGATATAATGCCCCGACAGGCTTCCTGAGCCCGGCGGTGCTAACCTCTATCGCTACTTTTGCATTTGCAACCCTTTGCAAGCACCGTTCGACGAGTATACGGTACCACCCTGATCTCTCATCAAAGTAGCGTTCGGCAGAATTGAACTTCTTGACCAGATCGATGTGCGCTATGCTATCAACGATTCCACTTTCGGCAAATGCTGCAACTGCATTGAAGTACCTCTCGAAGGCCGATTCAAAGCTCCCGAAATAATTTGTTCCCTTCAAGAATTCCTTCTCGGACCAATCGATGGCCCATCTGTCAAGCAGGTGCACACCTCCTAGAACGAAATCTAGGTCTAGGTCCTGCAACCAATGTTCAAGCAGATCCAATCCTTCGATATACTCGACCTCTGCTCCAGCTAGGATCGTTGGATAGGAGTAGCGACTGCGCAGATTCTCGATGATCTTCAACTGGAGAGAAATGGCCCTATGGCTTGTTGCCCAATCTATTCCTGCTGAAGTTAATGGGAATATGGGATATGGAAAATGGTCCGTTATGGCGAAACCATCAAGCCCCTCTTCGGAAGCATGACGAAATAACTCCTCCTCTGTCAACTCCCCATCTGAAACGACCGAATGGGTATGCAAGGACCACCTGATCGAGCTCATCGCATGTTCAAGCTGGGACACATATGAACTGGCAGTTACTTATCTTTGTCCCATACCTTTGGGCTAACTACCATGACAAACAAAGGTAAAACACTTAAGGTGGGATTATTTGGAAAACTAGGAGGGCCCGTGGCCTAGATCACGAATTCGGGCAACCGATCTTAAGGCATTTAGGAAAGGGCGTCGACACTGTGGCGCAAGCCTTCGGAGCCGAACAGCGAGGGTTCGAATCCCTTCGGGCCCGCTAACCTTTTCAGAGTTTGGAAGTACTATCCAAGCCATATGTGAATACTGAGTTCTTGGTTTTTATAAAGCGATAATCCTATGTATACCATTTAATAGGATTTTTTATTTTGAATATCTTTAAGTTTTTGGCGGAGTAATACTAATGATTCTTTCAATTGATAAAATTCTTGAAAAGGATTACCTGTTTTTTCGACAGCCTTACTTTTGATATTGACTTCGACTATATTTGGACCATATTGAGATTGATTTGGTTCATTTGTCTCCTTTTTAAGAATAGTTTTTATTTCTTCAAGATTTGAATATTTTTTCACATTCAAGCCTGTATTAGAAAGTTCTGTATTTATTAAATTACCCTTTGTTTGAGAGTCTGATTGCAATTCTTCTGCCACTGTGGTTGGTCTTGTTGATGCTGCTGCCACTGTGGTTGGTCTTGTTGATGCTGCTGCCACTGTGGTTGGTCTTGTTGATGCTG
>Ga0078972_1008508_pt1 | contig 21387 bp, 19 predicted proteins | sample YelNatPaOPGAMG01_FD_67568 | JGI IMG/M metagenome (GOLD analysis project Ga0078972, IMG submission 67568) | Hot spring thermophilic microbial communities from Obsidian Pool, Yellowstone National Park, USA - OP-RAMG-01 (SPADES assembly) (version 2) | ecosystem: Environmental > Aquatic > Thermal...
ATAAGCCAGGAGAAGCAGAAGCCATAATCGGAAAACAGAGAAATGGTCCCACTTGCACTATTAAATTGGCTTTCAGGGCAAATTGTATGAGATTTGATAACTTAGATAGAAGGTTCAAAAGCTTATAGGTGATAGATTCAAGTTTTTGATCTATCAAATATTGGAAAGATGCCTTCTTTTACCTTCCTTCTATATAATCTCCAAGATCAAAGGGCGTTTCATGGGACTTACAACAAACTTTATCAATAGGCTTTCTGAAGGCATTGGCGGAGTTGGTAAGATGTCAATGCTTGTATTTTCAACATTCAGAGAGCTTTTTATATTTCCACAGGAGACAGCAGAGATCGGCAAACAGTTATACGAAACAGGAGTCCGATCACTGATCGTGGTGATTATCACTGGGACAATTTCAGGGTTTGTCGGTGCTGTTCAGGCATTCTATCAACTAAAACCTATATCAGCACAAGGTATGATGGGCGGTTTTGTTGCTGTGCTTGTGCTAAAAGAACTTGCACCGATGCTTACTGCGTTTGTTATGGCTGCAAGGGTCGGAACTGGATTTGCCGCTGAATTAGGGACTATGAAAGTCACAGAACAGATTGACGCCCTCAGAGCGATGGCAACAAGCCCAATAAAATACCTCGTAGTCCCAAGATTAGTCGCTTGTGCAGTTATGGTGCCGATATTGATCATATTCGCTGATGTCGCTGGCATACTCGGAGGGCTTTTTATTAGCCTTTCCTTCGGCATAAACAGTGGGGTATTTTATCAACAATTTCAAAAGTATTTCTATGTCGGTGATATAATTGGTGGAGTTATTAAAGGAGTAGTCTTCGGGTCTATTATCGCTATGGTAGGATGTTATAGGGGATTATATACAACAGGCGGAGCAGAGGGCGTAGGACGCGCTACCGCTATATCAGCAGTTCATTCATTTGTGCTTATAATAGTGGCTGATTTCTTTTTGAATTATCTTATTAATGCTATCCTTGATGTCTCGTAAAAATGATAAATATAAAGAAGCTAACTAAGAGTTTTGAAAACAATTTGGTATTAAAAGGTGTTGATCTCACCATAGAAAAAGGCGATACTATGGTCGTAATGGGTGCAAGCGGATGCGGTAAAAGTGTTCTATTAAAACTTATTATCAGACTTCTTGACCCAGATAGTGGCGAGATATGGATTGACGGAAAAGAGATTACGCATTTATCTGAAAAACAGATGGACGAGGTTCGCAAGGACATTGGCATGGTCTTTCAGTCATCAGCTCTTTTTGATTCTCTCACTGTTGGAGAAAATGTCGGTTTTTGCCTTGTCCGAAGAACAACGATGACAAAATCTGAGATCGCCAAAACCGTCGCTGAAAAATTAGAGATGGTCGGACTTAAAGGCATAGAAAATATGATGCCATCAGACCTTAGTGGTGGTATGAGAAAACGTGTTAGCTTGGCAAGGGCAATATCAATGAACCCTCAAATAATACTTTATGATGAGCCAACCACAGGTTTAGACCCTCTAATGGCAGAGGAAATAAACATACTTATAAAGAAGCTACATGATGAGTTAGGCGTAACTTCTATTGTTGTTACTCATGATATGAAAAGTGCGTTTTCTGTTGCTACAAAAATGGCTATGCTGAAAAATGGTGAAATAATAGCTGTTGGCACGCCTAATGAAATGCGTTCAAACAGCCAACCATGGGTCTTTGATTTCATTAACACAGGCATATTTTGTGATGATCCTAATAAATTGACTACTAGATAATGTGAGAAAGTGAGAAATCTTCTGATGAAAGCTAAACGATGGCATAATGAAGTAAAAGTGGGATTGATGGTTATTATAGGACTCTCGCTTTTGTCTGTTCTTTTGCTAAAAGCATCACGATGGCAACCAAGCATAAATAATCAATACATTAAAATAAGATTTGATAATGTAGGTGGTTTAGTAAAAAATGCCCAAGTGAGCATGTATGGAATGGAGATCGGAAAAGTAACCTCAATTGATCTGATGGGCGATTGGGTGCAAGTGACTGCACAAATAGATAAAAAAGTCAAAATAAGGGAAGGATACAGAATCGTTATTGATGTAATCGGCATCATAGGTGAAAAATATATAGAGATAATAAATGGTCCATTGACAAATAAATTAACCAATGATGATCCGTTAATAGGGACAAGTCCACCAAGCATAGGTGATATATTAATTCAGGTCAATGACATTGCAAAAAGGTCATCTGATGCACTAAATTTGGCAAAAAATGCAATAATAGCAAATCAGGATAACGTCCGTTCTAGCATAAAAGATGCGAGAGAATTCATCGGAGAGACAAAGGACATAGTCAAAAAAACTATAAATGATCTTAATATTTTATTAGCAAATATCAATAAAATCACGGGAGGAAAAGAGACTGACGTAGCTCAAACTATAACTGAGCTAAAAAAACTTGTCACGGAATTAAACAAAGATCGGAGTCGCATCTTGCCAGCAGTCCAATCAATGACTGAAAGCATCAATAGCATAATCAACGTATCATCCCCGATAGTTGCAGGATCGCTTGAAAATCTTCGGAAGTCGTCAGAAGAGGTAAACGCTCTTACAAAAAAAATTGACGGATACGTAGATGATTTAAATAAATCAATATCAGAACTTATGACACAAGTTGATGGTATAGCAGATTCAAGCGATCAGAAGCTCCAAAAGGCATTGATAGACTTTAATCGTGCAAGTGCATTGTTGAATAATGTCTTAGACAGGGCAGATTACATAATTGAGGAAGTAGAAAAAGGCAACGGCACGTTAGGAAAATTAGTAAAAAGTGAAGATAGCTATAAACAAATAAACGAGACAATAGCTGTCAGTAAAAGTGCTATTGGCAAAGTTAATGATGCAACTGATAGGATTAATAAAAAACTGAATTATTTTGACGGAATTGATATGAGGGCAGAATACCAACTTGGCTATAACAGTCTATCAGAAAGTCTACAAAATAAAGTAAATTTTTCAATTTTGCCGAAATCCCCTTATACTTATACCGCAGGGCTATTTATGAAAGGTAATGATGTCAAGTATGATATTTTAGCTGGAAGAAGGTTCGGAAATCTGACCATAAGAGGCGGATTTATCAAATCAAAGGCAGGATTAGGATTAGATTATTGGTTAATTCCAAATCGCGCTGGATTGTCAATAGATGGTGTAGGCATTACACATAGAGAACCAGAAGTTGATGTTGATGCATCAGTTAGGGTATTCCGCGATTGGTATTTATTGTTCGGCGCTGAGGACATTACCAGTTCGGAACCCGGCATTAATGTCGGCATTAAGGCAGTGTTTAAGTAAGATGAAGCAGAAAACGATATTTGTGTGTCAAGAATGTGGGGCAAAATCCCCAAAATGGGTTGGACAATGCCCTGAATGCAATAAATGGAATACTATGGTTGAGGAGTTGGTCAGTTCCATTCCTTCGCCATCAAATAGACGTAGGCTTGTCAACGATAGTTATGATCAACCTAAGCCAATATCAAGTATAGAAACTATTGATCAAGAAAGGCTAAAATCTGGGATAGAGGAATTTGACAGGGTTCTTGGTGGAGGTGCAGTCCCCGGTTCTGTGATCTTAATCGGCGGAGACCCCGGCATCGGAAAATCAACGCTTCTGCTTCAAGTCCTTGATAGATTGACACAAAATTATGGAAAAACGCTTTATGTCTCTGGCGAGGAATCAGCACGTCAGATAAAACTTCGCGCAAGTCGTCTTGGGATTGAATCTTCCGACCTACATGTCCTTTGTGAGACTGACATAGAGGCGATAGAAGTTCACATAGATAAACTATCTCCTAAAATAGTCGTTGTAGATTCTATCCAAACAATGCAGAGATCGGACATAGACTCAATTCCCGGAAATATAACACAGGTTAGAGAAAGTTCAATGGCTTTAACATCAATAGCCAAAAGCAGAAATATACCGATATTTATTGTCGGACATATAACCAAAGAGGGCAGTATTGCTGGTCCTAAGGTTATGGAACATATCGTTGATACAGTTTTGTATATGGAAGGCGATTCGTATCATGTTTACAGGATATTACGTGCAGTTAAAAATCGCTTCGGCTCAACAAACGAGATCGGGGTTTTTGAGATGAGAGACTCTGGGCTTGTTGAGATCACTAATCCATCAGAGATGCTTTTGAGTGAGCGAAAAGAGAATATATCTGGCTCAGTTGTTGTGTCAATAATGGAAGGGACTCGCCCAATATTGCTTGAATTACAGGCATTAGTATCTCCTGCTTACTTTGGCGTGCCACAACGCACTGCTAATGGCATAGACCGTAATAGATTGGCTTTGTTGTTAGCAGTTTTGGATAAAAGGGCAGGTTTTCGCATCCAAAATTCAGATGTCTTTGTCAATGTCGTCGGCGGTATGCAGGCAGAAGAACCCGGCATTGATCTTGGCGTTATGGTTGCCCTAATATCTAATCATAAAGACAAACCTGTCGATCCAAAAACTGTGGTCATAGGTGAAGTGGGATTAGGCGGAGAGGTTAGGGCAGTTTCGCAAGCGGAAAAACGGATAAAAGAATCCGCAAGGTTAGGATTTAAAAGGGCTATTATATCTCATTATAATGTTCGTGGACTTAATATAAAAGAGGATATTGAAGTTGTCGGTGTCCAGATGGTAAAAGATGCTTTAAATATCTTATTATGAAATGGTATAAACTGAATTGGGATTTCTTGTAATCATATTATTAAATCATTTATTCAATTCCCAATTCATAATTCTTAAGGTGGTGAAAAGTGTTGGTAATGTGGGTGATTCGTATTTTATTTATTATTATTAGTTCTATTGTAGGTTATTCGTGCAGTTATTATGTAAATATCAATAAATGGCAAGGGTTTGCGACAGGATTAATTTTCTCAATCGTTGTTGTAGTTATTGAGCGACTTCTAAGAAATGTTTCACTTAAAGAAATAATATCATGTTTGTTTGGATTAGTTGCTGGACTTGTCGCTGCTAATCTTTTGGTATTCTTGACATCGGTTATAATAGAGGGTAGCGAGAATAAAAATATACTTCGCATGGTAGCGGCAGGATCAAGTCTTACGCTTGGTTATCTTGGAATGACTGTTGCTTATAAAAAACGTGATGAATTTTCATTTTTTGCACCTGTGGAAGCAGGATTTTCTAGGCGAAGCAATAATAACATAAAAATTCTTGATACTAATGTGATAATTGATGGTCGTATATTGGATATTTGCGAGTCTGGCTTTATTGAAGGCACAATAATTATCCCGCGTTTTGTCTTAAACGAGTTGCAATATATCGCTGATTCTGCTGATGTCCTTAGGCGAAATAGAGGGCGAAGAGGTTTGGATATACTTCATAAAATGCAAAAAAATCCCGGTATTGATGTGCGGATAATTGAACAGGATTTTCCAGATATAAAAGAAGTAGATGCTAAACTGATAGAATTAGCGAAGTCTATAGGTGGGAAAGTTATCACTAATGATTTTAACCTAAACCAAGTCGCCGAGCTTCAAGCGGTGTCTGTCCTCAATATTAACGAACTCGCTAATGCGGTAAAGCCAGTAATACTGCCGGGCGAGACTATGAACGTCAGAGTCATAAAAGAAGGCAAAGAGCAGGCACAAGGCGTTGCATATCTTGATGACGGAACTATGGTTGTAGTGGAAAATGGCAGATATTTAATAGGACAGACTTTGGATGTTGTCGTTACAAGTATCCTTCAAACAACCGCTGGAAGAATGATATTCACTAAGAAGAAAGAAAACGGCGACTCAGAAACAAGATATTCATAAATGCAAGCACAAGCAATAATACCCTCAGCAGGTTTAGGCAAAAGGATGGGAGGCGTAAAAAAGCCTTTTATCCTTTTAAGAGATAAGCCGATTTTAGCATGGACGTTAGATGTTTTTCAAAAGTGCGAATCCATAGATAATATATTAATTGTCACAGCAGAAGGCGATGAAACTCGCATAATTAATGAAATCGTTAATCCATATCATTTTGATAAAGTTTGTGATATTATCATCGGCGGAGAAACACGCCAAGAATCAGTATTTAACGCCCTTTGTAAAGTGCGGTCAGATGCCGATATAGTGGTTATTCACGATGCGGTCAGACCGTTTGTTACAGAGGATATGATACTCAAATCAATAGAGCAAGCTGATCAATTTGGTTCAGCGATAGTCGCAGTTCCAGTTAAAGATACGATCAAAGAGTCCAACAATGATGGATTCGTATCAAAAACACTTGATAGACAACTACTTTGGTCAATTCAAACTCCGCAGTCCTTTAAATATAAACTCATCATGCAGGCACATCGTTATGCAAGAGAAAATCAAATCCAAGCAACCGATGACGCGTCTCTGATTGAACAAATAGGACATAAAGTTAAAATTATCATGGGAAGCTATGATAACATAAAAATTACAACAGTTGACGACATAGTCATTGCAGAGGCGATCCTAAAATTGAAGGGAATGATCTAATTTATGATTCATAATTTCTTACAACTTCCTTCACTCTCTTTTGTTAAGGGACAATTTGCTTTTGGATTAACTTATTGCAATTCATTAATTAAGGCATTTTTAATTGTTTTATTGCTTTCACTAATTTACGGATGTAGCACATTAAGCCAGCCTAATAATTTAAGGAAATCAGACACTTCTTCGGCAATTATAAGCGGATCAGAAGGTCAACTGCCAAGCACTTATCAACTTCACGACGTCCCGCACAATCCCCGTAAGCAAAGAGGCACAGATTGCGCTCCCGATTCTTTGAGAATGGTGCTTAGTTATAGAGGAAGAAATGTCGGCGAGCAAGATATACCAAGATTACTTACAAGTAGAGGAACAGGCGGAGGGACTACCTTTGGTCAAATGCAGGATATCGCGGTCGACTCTTATGGATTGCCTACTTTTGTTGTCCATAACTGCGATCTTGATAGCATAAAATCAGCAATTGTCAATAAAATTCCACCGATAATAGCTTATAGATCGGGCGGAAGAAATTTTCATGCTGTTGTTGGAGTTGGATATGATGATAAAAGAAACCTAATGTTTGTTCATGATCCAAATATACTTGGCGTTCGGAAGATGCGATATTCTGACCTTGGTGGATTTTCAGATGACGGATTACAAAGGCTTTCCTGTCTATTTGTGCTTCCAGCAGGATCAACGGAAGATGAGTTCCGAAAAGATTTAGCGAAATATGTTCCAAAAGAAAATATTGACAAGTTGATAATATCGTCAATGTATCCATCAGGAGCTGGTAAGTAGCTTCTAAGATAGGTTTAAGATGTTTTGAATAATTAAAGCTTATAAAGGGAGGTATTCTTATATGAAAAAAGTTAAAGTTGGTTTGGTTGGTTCTCAGTTTGTTAGCACAATTCATGCTGAGTCGCTTAAACGAGTCCCAGATGCAGAGATCATAGCGGTAGCATCAAAGACAGAAGAACATGTCAAGACATTCGCCAAACATCATAATATCCCTCATTATTTTACAGATTATAAAAAGATGTTAGAGATGGACGAGCTTGATATGGTCATAATTGGCGCTCCAAATTATCTACATGCCCAAATTACCGTTGATTCCGCAAAAGCTGGAAAGCATGTTGTCTGTGAAAAACCTCTCTGTATGAACCTTAAAGAAGCGGATTTGATGATAGAGACATGCAAAAAGGAAAAAGTGAAACTGATGTATGCAGAAGAATTGTGTTTTACGCCAAAATATGTCAGGTTAAAGCAGTTAGTTGATGAGGGGGCGCTTGGCAAAGTATATATGGTCAAGCAAAGCGAAAAACACGACGGACCACACTCTCCTTGGTTTTGGGATGTTGAGTTATCGGGTGGTGGTGTAGTGCTTGATATGGGTTGCCATGCCTTTGAGTTTTTCAGATGGATACTCGGAAAGCCAGAAGTTGAAAGCGTTTATGCAGATATGGGGACTTATGTCCATAAAGATAAAACAAAAGGTGATGATAATAGCCTTGTCATCGTAAGGTTTGCCAATGAGGTTACGTGTCTTGCAGAAGAAAGTTGGGCAAAAAAAGGCGGTATGGACGATAGAGCAGAAGTCTATGGTTCAGAGGGCGTCGCTTATGCTAACTTGCTTATGGGAAATTCAATTTTGACTTATAGCGATGTCGGTTATGGATATGCTGTGGAGAAAGCTGGTTCAACAAAAGGATGGTCTTTCACTATATACGAGGAGGCATGGAATTATGGCTTCCCACAAGAGATGGAACATTTCGTTGATTGTGTGAAGAACGATAAAGAGCCAATGGAAACAGGGGAGGATGGCAGAGTAGTATTAGAGATGATATTTGCTGCTTATGAGTCTGCAAAGACAGGAAAGAAGGTTAATCTACCTTTTAAGACTGACGCTTCTAAACCGTTTGATCTTTTAAGGTAAAAATTGAGGAAAATATATATGGAAAAACGAATTCTTGGTCGCACTAATCTTGAAGTAAGCCTTTTAGGTATGGGAGGGCTATTCATATCAAGCGTCGGCGGAAAAGGACGAGATGAAGCCTGTAAAGCCATACGACGAGCATTGGAACTTGGCGTCAATTATTTAGATTCAGCCCCGACTTATGCAGATAGCGAAGAAGTATTAGGCATTGCCCTTGAAGGAATACCCAGGAACTCATATTATTTATCAACGAAACTTGGCGGAAGACCACAACCTTTTAATCCCAAAGACAAAGACGCCTTACGTCGTTCAGTTGACGAAAGCCTTAGACTTCTCAAAACGGATTACATAGATATTTTAATGATCCACGAGCCAGATCGCCCCGGACAATATGATTGGTGGACGGATTATGATAACTTTTATGGTCCTGTCTTGGAGTTGCTTGAGGAATTAAAAGGGCAAAAAATAATAAGATTTACCGGGTTAGGCGGAACTACTGCATATCAATTGCCCCATATAATGGCAACGGGAAATTATGATGTTGTCCTTACCGCATTTAATTATAGTCTGCTTTGGAGAGAGGCAGAGATAGCAATATTTCCAGAAGCAAAGAAGCAAAATATGGGAGTTATCATCGGTTCGCCACTGCAACAAGGGGCGCTTTCACGCAAATATCCCGAGATAGAGACAGGGGCATGGTGGTTAAGTCCACCACGGCAAAATCAGTATAAACGTCTCTATGCTTATTTAGATGAGATAAACCTTTCACTTCCAGAAGCAGGTATCCGTATGGTTCTATCAAATCCCATTGTCTCTACGATACTTATGGGGGCAAGGTCAGTTGAAGAAGTAGAGCAAAACGTCAAATCTGTCAACGCAGGACCATTATCAGAGGAGATATTATCTGAGCTTCAAAAGATCGCTGATATGGTGCCATTTCGTCCTTTTGAGGAGCCATTTGGATTGCCATTTGGACGAAAGTATTTTGGACCCGGAATCGCTAGATAGAGAGGAGTAAAACAATGCACGAATTAGTAAAACTTCAAGTCCCAAAAGGGCATGTTGGTATCCATTGGTTTGAGCAAAACAGCTATGCAATTAAAGATTCACATAGCACAATAGTATTAATTGATCCGTATTTTCCGCACAAACGTCCACCAGAAGTATTTGTCCATACAGAACCACCGCTTGATGAATCTCAATTGCCGATAAACTATGTCCTGTTAACACACGCACACGGCGACCATACATGTTCCGAAACTCTGGAAAGGATCAATAAATATTGGCCCGGTGCAATCTACGTCGGACCTAAGGAAAGTATAAAACAGATACTTGAACAGACCGAAATAAAAGAATCAAACACAGTAACGATCAGTGCAGGAGAATCAACAGAGATAGGCACAATGACCGCTTACGCAGTTTATGCCAAGCCTCCCGAAGGCGACCCAAAAGCTGGTATAGGGAAGCCTGATGTAACTCATCTTGGATATGTTGTTGATGCTGATGGCATAAGGCTTTACTTCTCAGGAGATGAGATCAACACTTTTGCTGATAACGATGACCTGATAAAAGCTGTTGCAGATTTACATCCTGACATTGGTTTCATAACGAATCATCCGACCGAAGGGGAATTTCCGTTTATTGACGGCAGTATTAAAATGGCTCAGAGAATTGGACTAAAAACAGTAGTTCCTGCTCATTATTCTTGTTTTGTGAAAAGGGACTATGATCCAAAGCAATGGGCAGAGAAGTTTCCACCTGATGGTCCTAAACCACTAATTATCCCTGCAAACTCAAATATAATATATCCATAATGAAATATGAAGGGTTATAAAATAAATAGGATTTGCTACTCAGTTGTGCTCAGTCGGCTTATGAAATCTTGACAAGATCGGCATTTCTAATGTATACTTAAATCGTAAAGATAATATAAAATATAAGGCAAGAGACGCTTTTTCAATAATCCTTCTAACCTTTTTAACCTTCGCAAAGCATTCTACTGAGATTCTAAAAAATGGGACAAACTGCATTAAAAACTATTCTTGTGGTTGATGATGACGAGGACATCGGAGAATCAATAGTGGATGCCCTTTCGGAAGAAGGATACAATATTATTCACGTGGATAACGAAGAAGGGGCTTTAAACTTTCTGGATAAAAAGAGGGTTGATCTTGTCATAACTGCTATCAAAACTCCAGAAATAGATGGCATGCGATTGCTGAGCATAGCCAAAGAGAGATACCCTGAAACAGGCGTTATAATGGTTGCCAATTCAGAGAATATAGAATTGACAATCCGAGCTATAAAAGCAGGTGCGACTGATTTACAGATTAAGCCAATAAATATTGAAAAACTGAAAATTTCCGTTGGAGAAGCATTAAAAGACCGCATTATCCTCGCCGATAGCATAGAAAATCCCCATCCATTAGATAGCAAATATGGTTTGATGGGCTTTGTTGGGAACTCTGAAAAAATGCGAAAAGTCTATGAGACCATAATCAGAGTTGCCCCTGCTATGACTACGGTCTTGATTACAGGAGAAACTGGCACAGGAAAAAATCTCGTCGCCCGTGCAATACATCATAATAGTCCACGCAAAGACAAACCTTTTATAGAGTTAAGTTGCGCAGCATTGCCAGAAACTATTATGGAAAGCGAACTTTTCGGACATGAACGAGGGGCATTTACTTCCGCTGTTAAACAGAAGAAAGGTCGTTTTGAACTTGCCAACGGCGGAACACTTTTCCTCAATGAAATATCTGACATAAGCCCATACACACAAGTTAAACTTCTCAGAGTCTTGGAAGATAAAGAATTTGAAAGGGTTGGAGGCATAGAGACTATCTCCGTTGATGTCAGATTGATCGCTGCCACAAACAAAAATCTTGAAAAAGCCATTGAAGATGGCAAATTTAGAGAGGATTTGTATTATAGATTGCGAGGAGTGACCATTGATCTTCCACCTCTACGGCAAAGAAAAGAGGATATACCTTTACTCGTTGAAACCTTTATAAAACAATCTGCGAGACTTAATAATGTAAAAGTTAAAGGGATAACAGATCAAGCGATGCAGTTTTTAATAGAATATGATTGGCCCGGAAATGTCCGAGAGTTAAAAAATTGTATAGAAGGTATGGCGATCATGGCTAAAGGGTCAATTTTGGGAGTAAATGATTTGCCAAAATACATAAGACGCTCTGGCGATGATAAATGGCAAGTTAATATCCACGTTGGAATGTCCGTCAGAGATGCTGAAAGAGAACTCATCGCAGAAACGTTAAGATATACAAATAATAACAAAGCCCTTGCTGCAAAGATATTGAATATGGGGCTTAGAACGCTTTTCCGCAAGGTTAAGGAATATGATATTAATTGAGGAGAAAAAAGATGTTAAAAGGGATTCCGCCTGTAATATCGCCTGATTTAATGCACGCACTTATGAATATGGGACATGGCGACGAGATCGTCATAGCTGATGGCAACTTTCCAGCAGATACAAACGCTCAAAGACTTGTCAGGGCTGATGGAATAGATGTTTGCACTATATTAAAGGCAATCATGCAATTTTTTCCATTAGATACATTCGTAGAAGACCATGCAGTTGTGATGAAAGTTGTAGATCCAAACGCTCCCGAACCGCCTATATGGGAAGAATTTTGCAAAATACTGAGCACTGCCGAAGGTCGTCAAGTCAAATTAACCCCAATAGAACGTTTTGAGTTTTATGAAAGATCAAAAGATGCCTACTGCATCGTTGCCACAAGCGAAAAAGCGATCTACGCTAACATCATATTAAAAAAAGGCGTTGTTATAATCAACTAATCCTTAAAATAATAACTTTTCGCTTGACAATGTGCGTTTTTTATTATATAATACTTAACATAAGTTAAGTATAAAAGGAAATTCTATGAAAAAGGGATCAGACGAGGTTATAAGGGCTTTCATAGCTATTGAACTTACAGAAGAGATTAACAATAACCTTAAAAAACTTCAGGACAGCTTAAAGGATTTGATGCCAGACGTCAGATGGGTAAAATATGGCAATGTCCATTTAACATTGAAGTTTCTCGGAGATACAAAAGTTTCTATGTTGGAGTCAATAGGAAATGCAATTCAGGACATCGCTAAAAGATACTCTCCATTTACAATAAGCCTAACAGGGATAGGTGCTTTTCCAAGCATCCGTAAGCCGAGCGTTATCTGGACTGGTATCCAAAAAGGAAAAGAAGAGGTTGCCAAGTTAGCAAATGAAGTTGAATTAGCGATGGGACGATTCGGTTTCCCAAAAGAAAAGCGAGCATTTAAGCCTCATCTGACGATAGGGCGTGTCAGAGAGATCAAACATCCATCAGAAATGACAAAGGCTTTGGAGAATCCCAATGTCGGGGAAATAGGGGAATTTAAAGCAGATAGAATAAGCTTAATTAAAAGTCAATTAGACCCTGGTGGATCAATTTATACGACTTTATCAGAAGGGATATTTGTTTAATCCGCTGATTTTTGCAGTTTGATTTTTTGTGTTATTCTGTGCGTCCTCGTAGCTAAAATGGAGAAAGACTATGCAAAGTCTATTAGTAACCGGCGGAGCAGGTTTTATCGGAAGCAATTTTGTCAGGTATTGGTTGGAGAATTATCCCGATGATAAGGTCACTGTTTTAGATGCCTTAACTTATGCAGGAAACCTTGAAAGCCTCATAGCAGTTGAGAAAAATGAAAACTATCAGTTCGTTAAAGGTGATATTAGGGATTTCCCTCTTGTCACTCAATTAGCCAACGATGCTGATATTATCGTCCACTTTGCCGCTGAATCGCATGTTGACAGATCAATTCTTGGTCCTCAGGATTTCATTGATACAAATATTAAAGGGACATTTATCCTTTTAGAAGCGGTTAGAAAATGCTGGGAAAAGGATTTTGATAAAAAGAGATTTATTCATATTTCCACTGACGAGGTTTACGGTTCACTTGACTTTAACGATCCGCCATTTACAGAGGAATCGCAATACAAGCCTAACAGTCCTTACTCAGCAAGCAAGGCGTCCAGCGATCATTTAGTTAGAGCATATAATAGGACTTATAGTGTTCCAGCGATCATAACCCATTGTTCAAATAATTATGGACCCTATCAATTTCCAGAAAAGTTGATCCCTCTTATGATATTGAAGGCTTTAAAAAATGAGAAACTTCCAGTTTATGGCGATGGCAAAAATGTCAGGGATTGGATACATGTCATTGATCATTGTAGGGCAATTGACGTTGTCATAAAAAAAGGCAAAATCGGCGATGTATATAATATCGGTGGAGACAACGAAAAACCTAACATTGAGATCGTCAATATGATAGTTGAAAAGTTAGGGAGATCAAAAGATTTGATACAGTTTGTAAAAGATAGACCTGGGCATGATAGACGATATGCAATTGATATATCAAAGATTAAAAGACAACTTGGTTGGTCGCCTGAATATGATTTTGATAAAGGTTTAGATGATACGATAAAATGGTATATTGAAAACGAAGCATGGGTGAAAAGCTGTATCACTGGCGATTACCTAAATTATTACGAAAGAAATTATGCAGGACGAATTTAACCGCGTTTGTATAAAGACTTTTGAAATAGCAAGCAAATTGAAGTAAAAATTCGTTAGGAGAAAAATATGAAGATACCATTTAATAAGCCTCACCTGACAGGCAAAGAGCTTGGATATATAGAGGAGAGCCTTAAAAGCGGAAACATTGTCGGCAATTGCGAGTTTACAAAAAAATGCGAGAGACTGATGGAAGAAAAGTTCGGGGCAAAAAAAGTCCTGCTAACAGGTTCATGCACAGATGCTATGGAAATGGCTTCGTTATTAATAGACCTTCAACCTGATGATGAAGTTATAGTCCCATCATTCACATTTGTATCAACTGCAAACGCATTTATTTTGAGAGGTGCAAGACCTGTATTCGTTGACATTAGAGAGGATACATTAAACATTGACGAAAAAAAGATAGAAGAAAAGATAACAAACAAAACAAAAGCTATATATCCTGTCCATTATGCTGGTGTTTCCTGTGATATGGACGTTATAATGGATATTGCGAAAAAGTATAATCTCTATGTAATGGAAGACTCCGCTCAGGGCGTCAATGCAAGGTATAAAGGCAAATTTCTCGGAACAATAGGGCATCTCGGGGCTTATAGCTTTCATGGGACTAAAAATTACACCTGCGGAGAGGGCGGGGCGTTAGTAATCAATGACGAAAGATTTATTGAAAGGGCAGAGATACTCAGAGAAAAAGGCACTAACAGAAGCAAATTTATCCGAGGTGAAGTTGACAAATATACTTGGGTGGACATCGGATCAAGTTTCTTGCTTTCTGATGTTTCGGCGAGTTTTCTTTATGCTCAACTTGAAAATCTTGACGAGATCAAAGAAAAGCGAAAGGCAGTCTTTGATTTTTATTACGAAAATCTCAAAGAATTAGAAGACTCAGGTTATCTTAAACTGCCGACCATTCCCAAAGAATGTGAGACCAACTATCATATATTCTATATACTCTTACCGTCACACGAGATAAGAAACTCACTGATGGATCAGCTAAAATCCGAAGGCATACAATCAACATTCCATTATATACCGTTGCATAATTCACCAATGGGAATGAAGTTTGGATATAAAGATGGCGATCTCCCGATAACAGAAACTGTAAGCAGTTGTATATTAAGGCTTCCTTTTTACGCTGATCTGAAATTAGATGAATTATCATTCGTTGTTGAGAAGATAAAAGAAAAAATGTTAGAATAATGTTAAATAACGTTTTATATTTGATATTGGCATTTGTAATTTTAGGGGTGATTAAAATGAAGGAAAAAGAAGATAGCAACAGCAGTCACGAGGATAAAATGCGTGCTTTGGAATTGGCTATTACGCAAATAGATAGGCAATTTGGCAAAGGGGCGATAATGCGTATGGGGGAACGACCTGTTGTTGATGTTCCAGTGATACCTACAGGTGCGTTATCGCTTGATCTTGCATTAGGAGTTGGTGGAGTCCCAAGAGGTAGGATTATTGAGATATATGGACAAGAAGGCTCTGGAAAAACTACTATCTGTCTAAGTATCATCGCACAGGCACAAAAAAGCGGAGGAGTTGCTGCTTTCATAGATACTGAAAACGCTCTTAATCCTGCATGGGCAAAGACATTAGGAGTAGATTTAGAAAATTTGCTTATATCACAGCCAGATACAGGCGAACAGGCGTTAGAGATCGTTGACGTATTGATAAGAAGCGGGGGAGTAGATGTTGTTGTCGTTGACTCCGTTGCTGCGTTAGCTCCAAGGGCAGAAATTGAAGGAGAAATGGGCGATGCTCATGTCGGATTACAGGCAAGGCTTATGTCACAAGCTATGCGAAAGCTCAGCGGAGTTGTAAACAGGACAAAGACATGTCTTATATTTACAAATCAAATCCGTGAAAAAGTTGGCGTCATGTTTGGAAACCCAGAGACAACTCCCGGTGGACGCGCTTTGAAATTTTACGCTTCTGTCCGCATGGAGACAAGAAAAGGTTCAAGCATTAAAGATGGACAGACAATTGTCGGCGATCAGATGAAAGTCACCATTAGAAAAAATAAGGTCGCCCCTCCATTTAGACAGGCGGAATTTGATATAATGTTCAACGAGGGCATATCAAAAGAAGGAAATCTCATTGACCTTGGCGTTGAATATAAGATTATCCAAAAAAGTGGGGCATGGTTATCCTATGGCGAAGAAAGGTTAGGACAAGGCAGGGAAAATGCTAAACAATACCTTAAAGAACATCCAGAAATAGCTCAAAAAATTGAGGAAGAGATCAGAAAAACCGTTGATCAAGCTCCACCAGCTAAAATAGTTGATGATGAGGTTGACGATGATGAGGTTGACTATCAAGCTGAATTTACCCTTGATAGTGATAACAATTAGTGCGATAATATATTTGTCTGGGACGTTATCTCTTTTTGCGACTAGATCGCCTTGCAGAGTATTTTTATACTGCTACTATTTTATGAGAGACGTTCCAGACATTTTTTATCAAAATTTTATTGGAAGGCTAAAATGAAATCAATACTTTTGCTTTTTATATTCTTAACTTTAATAATATTATCTCAATGTTATGTCCATTCAGAAGAATCTAATCTTACAGATACAGTTGATTCTAAGATCATCTCTGCAAATAACAATTTTGGATTTAATCTTTTTAAAAACTTGATAAAAAAGTCTCCCAACAATAATATATTCATCTCGCCTATAAGCATAAATCTTGCCCTTGAATTAGCTTATAACGGAGCTAATGGTGAAACACAAAAAGCTATGGCAAAGGTTCTTGGATTAGAGGGTATAGATTTAGATACAGTAAATCAATCTAACTCAGTTCTTATAAATAGATACTTAGGTATTGATAATAAAGTCCAAATAGCTATCGCAAACTCAATCTGGGCGAATAAAGGTATCACTCTTAACCTTGACTTTGTAAGGCGAACAGAAGAACTCTATAATGCAAGGATCAGAAACCTTGATTTTAGCCATCCACTCGCGGTAAAAGCTATCAATGGTTGGATAAGCGACGAAACTAATGCCAAGATCAGTAGAATTGTTGAGAGAGTCAATAATGGTGCAATATTCTATCTCATAAATGCCCTTTATTTTAAGGGTGTTTGGACAAAGGAATTCAACAAGAATAACACCGCAGATAGAGAGTTTTATTTAATAAATGGCAAAAAGAAAATGATTCCTATGATGTCTCAGACAAGCGTCGTTAAATATTATCAAGGAAAGGATTTTGAGGCAATAAGCCTTCCTTATGGAAGTGGAAAAGTTAGTATGTATATATTCCTTCCGAATGTTAATTCCAATCTTAGCAAGTTTATCAATAATCTAAATGTCAACAATTGGGAAAAATGGATGTCAAATTTTTCCGAAAAAGAATTGACAATTGTTTTACCAAAGTTCAAAGTGAATTATGACGTTGTTTTGAATGACACCCTAAAAGAATTAGGTATGGAGATAGCTTTTGGTTCAGAAGCTGATTTTAGCGGACTTTGTAAAGAAAAGGTTTTTATTGACGAGGTAAAACACAAGACCATTATGGAAGTCAACGAAGAAGGCACAGAAGCAGCGTCTGTGACCTCCGTTGAAATGAAAATGAATGGAACTCCAAAGTTTGTGATCAATCGTCCGTTTTTTTGTGCTATTGTAGATAATACAACAGGATTGATATTATTTGTATGCTATGTCATTGATCCAAAACCTGATGATATAGCTTTGGAAACTCCTATTAAAAAGGAATAATATATTATTCTGTCAGTTGTAAAAATATATTTTTTATCAAAAGTATCAGTCAAACACTATCTTATAACGATGCAATTCCTCGCATTATTCACAATAACACCAAAGATATTTAGATCAGTGACGTTATCTGATAACGTGCCAAAAGAACTTGGCTTTGCTTCTCTGGTTTGCTTGAGCATGTTTAGAATAAAGTCTTTGTCTGTGAGACCTTGATTTGGCAATGGCTTTGATCCTCCGCCTTGTGTGAACATCGTCGGTTCTAATATAGCAAACTTAGCTTTCGGCGATTGATTGATAAAATAATTCTCTCCCATGCCAAATTGTGTTCCGAGCAGAAGCACGTTCATGTTTTCTCCGTTGCCTTTCAATAAAACTGTTGCTGGAACATAATTTGTCCCAACAAGTATCGTTGTCAGAAGAGAGAAATTCCCGTCAAAATTGTCTAATTCTATCGGCATAATACCTTCTTTGCTTGCAACTGCGGCAATCGCCCCATGCAAAGTAAACGTCCCTTTGCCTGTTAAGTTGATAAATTGTGGAAATTGACCGCTTTCATACCAGATGTCACGAGCTAATAATTTTCCACCATCAGTGACATCATAACTGATCCGATTGTTGCTTGATGCACCTGAAAATATGACAAATCGTCCTTCGGTTTTAGCATTAGTGCCTATCACTTTCACGCCAACATCACAATCAGAATGATTAAAATCATGTAAACTTATATCAATATTAGCGATCTTCTCTGCTAAAATTCCAACTTGCTTTGCACTTGACACATTGCCTCGTTCTATGAATATTTTAGCGTTTGGCTGATCGCAACCCTCAATGACTAAACCATCAACAACTCCAGACCCGCTAATGCTTAAATCCCTGATGACTGCATGGGATTGACCTATAATTTTTAGCAATGTATCGCCTTCTTTTCCTGACCATCTCAATAACGTCCTCACTCCATCGCCGATCAATTGGACATCAGACCCCTGCGGAATAATTATTGTTTTGTCTATTGCATATTCACCTGCTGGAAAGTGAATAACTGGTCTTTGCCCTTTTCTTTTCATAGCATCATTAATAGCTTGCTGAATGGCATCTGAGCTACTTCCTACGGGCAAGTCAATAATATGGCGATTATAATTTGATGGAGCAGAGGGCAAATCTGGTATTTTGACCTGAACCGTATCATAATCAACGATCTTGTCATCAATTGAGATAAAGTCCTTTTTAGCTTCTATTGGTTCTTTGACTGTGAATGTATTTCCAACAGAGATAAATCCTGCGACGGGATTAACCTTCACCTGTGGACTTATCCTTGACTTAAAATTATTATCAAACAACAACACAGGACCATGATTGCCAACCTGTATCGGCGTTTCTTTCGTTTCAATTATCATATTGCCTTGAATGGTTATGTTTGAAGAAGCAGTTATATTTTGGGCAAAGAAGAACATTTTTGAGCCTATTGTGGTGTTGTTTCGGAATGAAAAGTAGCCAGTATTTCCGATGCTTATATCAGAATCAGTGCTATTAATGAAAAAACTTTCATAGACATGGAAATTGCCAGCACCATAAATATTTGTAATGCCTACTCCGCATCTCTCAAAGATAGAATACCAAATGAACCAATCAAGGGAATTGAAATTCTGTATGCTAATTCCAGCCTTTGAACATCGGACAAATTTACATCTAAGGACAGCGGTCTCAGCTATGCCTTGCTCGGACATTATGCCCCCTTCAATGCCAAATTCTACATCTTTAATCACAATGTCCGAAAATTCGTTATATGTAACGAACCTTTTTCCGTGAACGATGGCGGTTTTTGCCTTGCCTTTGCCGTCAAACGTGAGTCTGCTAACCTTTGAATACCATGCTCCATAATCAAACATAATTCCGCCTGCCTCGCCATCCCATATTATCGCTGTTCTTGCAGGGTCTTCACCGACAATGCTTATGTCTTTTGACTCGTTATGTGTTTCTCTGAGCAAAACGAGAGTTTTTGTAATGCGATAATCGCCCATTGGGATATAAAGCACAAATTTTTTGCGATCCTCTTTGCGGAGATCGTCTAATGCTGATTGTATCGCTTGTGTGTCATCAGCTTTTCCATCGCCTATTGCCCCGTAATCTCTCCTTAAATCTGCCCAATTAGAAAAGGGTCCTACGAACTCATCTCTACCCATAGTCATCGCCTGTCCCTCACTTGTTATGATGATTATAGATGCGAAAATCAAAGATATTACAGTCAAGATTGCTTTCATTAAATGTCTCCTTTAATTGTCTGCCATTAAAGCCTCAATTTCATCAACTTTTTTTGGCACTGCATTTGTCAAAACTTCGTTTCCGCTTTCTGTGACAAGTATATCGTCCTCAATTCTTATGCCTATGCCTTTATACTGGTCGTCAACATCTTCTAAATCATCAGCGATATAAATCCCCGGCTCAACAGTTACGATCATTCCGGGTTCAAAGACCCTTTTATCATCACCGATCTTGCGACTGCCTACATCGTGGACATCTAATCCAAGCCAATGTCCAGCGGAGTGCATATAGAATTTATTATAGGATTTCTCCTCCATTATTTTATCCCGTTCACCTTTTAGCAATCCTATATCCATCAGACCGTCAACTATCACTTGAACAACCTTATCATGGTATCCATCAATTGTCTGTCCAACTCTAACCATTTCAATAGCAGATAACTGTGCAGAGAGGACAATATTGTATAGTTCCTTCTGTATCGGTGAAAACTTGCCATTAGCGGGAAACGTCCTTGTAATATCTGCGGAATAATGCTCATATTCACAACCTGCATCTATCAAAATAAGATCGCCATCTTTTACTTGACAGTTATTGGAGTCGTAATGAAGGCAGGTTGCGTTGTTGCCTGATCCTACTATCGTTGGATATGCAGGTTCTGCCCCATTTTTTGTAAATGTATATTCAATTATCGCCTGAAATTCATATTCATACATTTCTGGTTTTGCCAACTTCATAGCGTCAATATGTGCAGAACAGGATATTTCAGCGGATTTTCTCGTCAACTCAATCTCGTATTCATCTTTTATCATACGCATATCTCTGACTATTTCTCCGGGATCAATAAGAGACGAAAGCCCTGTAAGTGAATCGTATCTTTTCCATTTTGTCCGCTTTAAGAGATCAAGTATTTTGTTATCAAGATTTTCGTCACTGCCGATGCTATAATATAATTTTTCTACATTTTCACAATATTTAGGCAATGTATTTTCTAACTCAGATATAGGGTATGTGATGTCAAATCCGTATTTTTCTTTTGCACCATCAACGCCAGCACGTTTGCCTGTCCATATCTCTTGTGTCCTGTCATTCGGTCTGACAAAAAGTATGGATTTATGCTCAGGGTGTTCAGGTGCAAGAACTAAAACGGTCTCTGGCTCTTTGAATCCTGTTAAGTAATAGAGATTGCTATCTTGTCTGTATTTGTGGCGACATGGTTTTGCACTGCTGAATATTGCTATGCCATTGCTGATCTTTGACATCAACTTTTCTCGTCTTCGTCTAAATATTTCAATATTCATAATATCTCCCTAAAAAATTTATATGATTGAGACTTATTCTAAACGATTTTGTTAAACAATATGATGCTATTCTTATTGATCTTTTAGCG
>Ga0078972_1008509_pt1 | contig 21386 bp, 16 predicted proteins | sample YelNatPaOPGAMG01_FD_67568 | JGI IMG/M metagenome (GOLD analysis project Ga0078972, IMG submission 67568) | Hot spring thermophilic microbial communities from Obsidian Pool, Yellowstone National Park, USA - OP-RAMG-01 (SPADES assembly) (version 2) | ecosystem: Environmental > Aquatic > Thermal...
CAATATCTTTTGCAAGTAAATACGCTTTCTGGTCGTCAACATCTTCAGGTTCAACCATTATTCTTATTTCTCTGCCTGCTTGAATTGCATATGCCTGTACAACCCCTCTAAAACTTGTAGCAACTTTTTCAAGTCGTTCTAATCTTTTTATATATTGTTCAACTGATTCTCTTCTTGCACCTGGTCTTGAAGCAGAAATTGCATCTGCTGCTGCTATTATAAATGCTTCAACCGATTCGGGCTTAGCAAATCCTTCATGGTGAGAAAGAATAATATTTATTACTTTTTCTGATTCGCCATATTTTTTTGCAATTTCAGCAGAAATCTGATGATGTGTCCCTTCTACATCCTGATCCACTGCTTTTCCTATGTCATGTAATAAAGCGGCACGTTTACAAATGTTTATATCTGCACCAAGTTCACCAGCAATAGCACCAGCAAGCCATGCAACCTCTTTTGTATGTTGAAGTTGATTCTGGCCATAAGATGTTCTGAATTTTAGTTTTCCAAGAATTTTCAGAATTTCAGGATGAAGGTTGACAACTCCAACTTCAAGAGCTGTCTGTTCACCAATTTCTTTAAGAACATTTTCCATATCGTTTTTCACTTTTTCAACAACTTCTTCAATTCTACCAGGGTGAATTCTTCCGTCAGCAAGTAGTTTTTCCATAGCAATTCTTGCAATTTCTCTTCTTATGGGGTCAAAAGCAGATATAGTTATAGTTTCAGGAGTATCGTCAACTATTAAGTCAACCCCAGTTGCCTGTTCAAAAGCACGAATATTTCTACCTTCACGTCCTATAACTCTGCCTTTTATTTCATCATTTGGAATTGGTATTGTTGTAGTGGTTGTATCAGCAGTATGCTCAGTTGCAACTCTCTGTATTGCAATCGCAAGTATTTCTTTTGCTTTTTTTTCAGCATTCTCAATTGCCTGTTGTTCTATACTTCTTGCTATTAGGGCAGATTCTTTTCTTGCTTCTTCTTCATAGTTCTGCATTAATATTTTTTTTGCTTCCTCTGCCGTCATTCCAGAGATTTTTTCTAAAATCTGCCTTTGTTCTTCTTTTGTTTTTTGCACAGAAGCGATGTCTTCATTTAGAATTTTTTCTTTCTGGTTTAGTTGTTTTTCCTTCTCTTGAAGTTCTTTTTCTTTTCTATCAAGTATATCTACCTTTTTTTCGAGGTATTCTTCTCTCTGATTCAATCTTCTCTCAAGGGAGATAAGTTCTTTTTTCCTTTCTCTGTATTCTTGCTCTGCTTCTCTTCTTTCTCTCTCAAGTGTCTCTTTTGCTTCTAAGAGAGCTTCTTTCTTTTTTGATTCAGCAATTGCCTGTGCTTCAGATATTATTTTTTTTGCCAGGGACTCTGCTGAATTCAATTTGGATTTTGCATAAATCATTCTTAATAAGTAGCCAGCGATTATTCCAATAACTGTTGCCGTTAATATCAGTGTCAGCGACATATCTTGACTCCTTTCTCAGTGACAAGTTTGGATACGGGCAGGTCTTTTTTACTAAAATTGAATTTCTTAACAATCTGGCATTCAAAAGAGATTCCTATTCTTTTTTTTAATGGTATTTTTTTAAGAAAATTATCGTAATAACCTTTTCCATATCCAATTCTATTGCCATTCAGGTCAAAAACTACTCCAGGGACAAAAACAAGGTCAATATTTTTTTCTTTTACCTTCTTAGTTTTTCTAAAAGGTTCTAAGATATTATGGAATCCAGGTTTTAGGTCCCTGTAGTAATTTTTGATTTCCATTGGCATTATTTTTCCGTCACTGATAACTTTTGGCAATAAGACCTTTTTTTTAAGTTTTAAAGATTGTATTATAATTTTTTTTGTATCTGGTTCTGAGCCAAAATTTGCAAACAACATAATTGTTTTTGCTTTTATAAATTCATTAAGTTTGAGTAAATTTTTATATATTTTTTCGCTCTTTTTCCTTCTTTCTTTTTCTGGAATAGAGTTTCTTAATTTTAATATTTTCTTCCTAAGTTGACTTTTTTCTATTTCTCCATGCTTCAAGTCGTTTTTTGATTTCAATTTCATAACCCTGCTCAGTTGGAATATAAAAAATTTTTCTGTCAGGCATATATTCCTGTTCAACAAAATGTCCTTTAAAATTATGAGGGTATTTATAACCTTTGCCATGTCCAAACTTTTCACTGTCAAGATGTGCATCTTTTAAGTGGTCTGGAACTTCCCTTTTAGGGCCTTTCTCTATTTCTTCTTCAGCAGAACATATAGCAAGATAACTTGAATTTGATTTTGGTGCACACGAAATATATATAGTTGCCTGTGCAAGTGGTATTTTTGCTTCTGGCATACCTACAAATTCTACTGCATGAAGACAAGCCACAGCAATTGAAAGTGCCTGTGGGTCAGCATTTCCAACATCTTCACTTGCCAATATTACAAGTCGCCTTGCTATAAATCTTGGGTCTTCACCTGCAGAAAGCATTTTTGCAAGCCAATAAAGTGCAGAATCAGGGTCAGAGCCCCGCACCGATTTAATAAAAGCAGAGATATGGTCGTAGTGCTGGTCTCCTGTTTTATCGTATAAAATAGCTTTTTTCTGTATTGACTCTTCTGCAACATTTATATCAAAAATTATAGTTCCATCCTTTTCTGGTTTGGTTGTTAAAACACCGATCTCTAAGGCATTGAGAGATTTTCTTGCATCTCCTTCAGAATATTTTACAATGTGATTCAAAGCATCTTCTGTTATTTTTATTTTATAGTTGCCAAGTCCTGAATTTTTATCTTTGAGTGCGTTCTCCATTATGATTTTAATTTCTGATTCTTTTAACGGCTTGAATTCAAATACAAGTGACCTTGAAAGAAGTGCGGAATTAATGTAGAAATATGGATTTTCAGTTGTAGTTCCTATTAAAACTATTATTCCTTTTTCAACATCTGGCAAGAGTACATCTTGTTGATTTTTATTAAAGTGATGAATTTCATCAAGTAAAAGAATTGTTTTTTTGTTATTTATTTCTTTCCTTTGATATGCTGAGTGTATTATTTTTCTTAATTCCTGAACCCCAATGGTTATTGCGTTTGACTCAATAAAATATGAATTTGTATGTTTTGATATAATTTTTGCAAGTGCAGTTTTTCCTGTTCCCGGTGGACCATAGAATATAACAGAGCCAAGCCGGTCTGATTCTATTGCCCTTCTTAGAAGTTTATTCTTGCCCAGAATATGTTCCTGGCCTACAAATTTATCTAAAGAATCGGGTGCTATCCTTAAAGCCAGAGGAGAAAATTCATTTTTTATTTTTTTATGTTCTGTAAATAAGTCAGGTTCAGTTAGATTCTTCATTATAGTAAGATATGCCACTTTGTAGCAAATGCAAAACTAAAAATTAAAAAGCCCCGCGTGTGCCGTGGTTCCTCAGGTCGTTGCTAAAGCACTCTTCCAGAATTCTGGAATAAGCAGAAAGTTCTGCTTTATTGCTTTACTTGTCTGCTAGCATACACCTGGTTTTCACCAACACCGCAGGGCGTAATTTTCAATCTAAGGCACTTTCTATAGTATTTATTAACTCGTCGATTTTTTCATCAGTCATTGATACAAAATTATTATGTTCTGTTTTTAATCTAAATAACTCATCTGCAATATTAAGCGCTGCTAAGACAGCTATTCTTGAAGTTTCCTGGATGCCGGTGTAGGAACTGGCTTCACGCAATTTTTCTTCTACATATTTTGCTATTGCCTGGACATCAAGAGGGTTGAGATCTGACTTCACTTCATAAAATCTTCCAAGAATCTGTACTGTGATTGTATCTTTCATTTTTTCAGATTTTTGCAATAGCAAATTTTTCAAGAAGTTTTGTAATTTTCTCTTTAATTATTTTTTTCTGATTTTCTAATGTTTCATTTGCAAGTTTAGTTTTTTTTACTTTTTCTCTTTCCGCCTCCAGATATTTAAGTTCTGCTAAAATTTTCTCATTTTCTGTTTTTAATTTTTTTGAATATTCAACAAGTTCTTGAATTTTTTCTTCAAGAATTTTAAGTTTTTCCATTTCTATAAAAATTATACAATATTGAACTTAAAAAGTCAAATTTTTTTCAAAATTTCCTTAATGATATTCCAAATTTTGAAAGTTTTGAAAGTATCTCTTCTGTTTTTTTGTTCACTTCCTCGTCTGTAAGCGTTTTCTTTGTATGCTGAAAATTCAAAGCAATGCCTAAACTTTTGGTTTTTTCAGGAATATTTTTACCACAGTAAACATCAAATAGTTCAGGTGTTATTTTTAATTCATCAGTTTCACATTTTGAGATCTCCCTGGTTATTTCTGAATATGAGATATTTTCAGGGACTATTATTGATATGTCTCTTTTTGACTTTGGAAACAATGGATACGGGACAAATGTTTTCTTATAAGAATATTTTTCTGCAATAAACTCAAGATTGATTTCAGCAAAATATATATCTTTTTTAATCTTAGGATGGAACTCAGAATTTAGCAAACCATAAGAAGCAATAATTGTTCCGTCTAAATATGAGCAGATAGCTGACTCAATAGGATTAAATAGTTTACTTGGATTTTTTGACATATCATACGAAAGGTTGAGTTCATTCTTTAGTAATGTTTGTATAAGTCCATTGAAATAAGAGAAGTCAATCTTTTGTGATTTGTATTTCCAGTGGTGGTGGGTGATGTTCCCGGTTGCTATTATACCAAGCATGTTTGTCTCTTTTGTATTTCCATTTTCAACAAAAAATACTTTACCTACTTCAAACAATTTTATATCTTCGAATTGGCTGTCAATATTTGTTATCAGGTTTTTAAGTAATTCTGGCAAAAGTGAAATTCTTAAAAATTGCGTTTCCTTTGAGAGAGGGTTTTCTATCTCAACAGGGACTTTTTCAAAACTATGTGACTTCAATTTTAGGTAGTCATCTTCTTTGTTGAATCCATAATTTATTGTTTCATAAAATCCTTGGGAGAGCAAAAAATTTCTTACAATATTCTGGAGATCAAGAACCGGCTGTGGTATATTGTAAAGCGGTATTGATGTTGCACAAACTTTTATAGGTATGTTTTCATATCCTTTAATTCTTGCAACCTCTTCAATTAGGTCTATTTCTTCATTTATGTCTACTCTATGTGTTGGTGGTCTTACAAGAAAATTTTCCTGCCGAGGTTCTATTTCCATACCAAGAGATGTCAATATTTCGGCAATTTCTTTTCTATCCAACTCGGTTGAAAGAATGCTGTTTAATCTATCTATTCTCAAAGAGATAGTTTCTTTTTTAATTTTTTCTGGATAAACATCATTTCTTGTTATAAATTTTGCATCAGCATATTCAATAAGAAGACAAATTGCTCTTTTACTTGCTGTGTCACAGTTATCCCAGGTTGTGCCTCTTTCAAATCTATAGGATGATTCTGTTGTAATATTTAATTTTTGTCTTGTGCTACGAATGTTTTTCGGATTAAAAATTGCACTTTCAAGCAATATTTCTTTTGTCGAATCAGTAATTCCAGATGTCTCTGAACCAATTACTCCTGCAATTGCCTGCGCATTCTTAGAATCTGATATAACAAGCATATTTTCATCAAGTTCGTAATTTTTCCCATCAAGACCTAAAACTTTTTCTTTGTCCCTTGCTTTCCTGACTATAATTTTCTTACCATCTAATTTTTCAAAATCAAAGGCATGAAGAGGATGTCCAAATTCAAGTAAAACATAGTTTGTAATATCAACTATATTGTTTATAGGCCTTAATCCACATTTTTTGAGTCGGTTTTTTATCTTGATTGGCGACTGTTTAACTTCTATATCTTTTAGAAGACATGCAATATATCTCTGACAAAGAGATGGTTCAGATATTTCTACAGATAGTGTTTCTTCTGATTTATCTGTTAAATATATTTCAGGATATTTCAAGTTGAGTTTAAGTTTTGCACTCAGTTCTCTTGCTATTCCTATTATGCTTAAACAGTCAGGCCTATTTGGGTGAATTTCAATATCAAAAATAAAATCTTCAAGTTCATCTAAAATAGCACTGAGGTCTTTACCTACAGGTGTTTCTCTTGGTAGAATCATTATACCAGTATGATCGTCGTCTATACCAAGTTCTTTTGAGGAGCAAAGCATTCCTTCAGATTTCACTTTTCTTATGCTCATGGCCTTTATTTCTGTACCATCAGAAAGTTTTGCGCCAGGAAGTGCAAGAGGAACAATATCATTTTGTTTAATATTTTTTGCACCGCAGACAATTGAATATTCTTTTTTCCCGTCAGTAACATTGCAGATTGTCAGTTTATCTGCATTTGGGTGAGGAGTTATAGACCTTATTTCTGCAGTGACTATATTTTTGAACTCACTTTTTACTTCGGTAATCTCGCTTACTTCAAACCCAATTGATAATAAGATTTTTGCTATCTCTTCTGGAGAATAAGATTCAATAGATACAAATTCTTTTAGCCAGTTATATGGAACTTTCATTTTTTAAAATTGTTTTAAAAATTTTAAGTTATTTTCAAAAAAAAGACGCATGTCATCAATGTGATATTTTAACATAGCAATTCTTTCAACGCCCATGCCAAAGGCATAGCCAGTATATTTTTCTCTATCATATTTTACTGTATCAAAAACTTTTGGATTTACCATTCCACAGCCAAGAATCTCAAGCCATCCTGAATTTTTGCAAACTCTACAGCCCTTTCCTTTACAGATTTCACACATAATATCCATTTCTGCAGATGGTTCAGTAAAAGGGAAATAAGAAGGCCTAAATCTGACAGATATTTCTTCAGAAAAAACTTTCTTTGCAAATACAGTCAAAACACCTTTAAGTTCAGCAAAAGTTATATTTTCATCAACAACAAGTCCTTCAACCTGATGAAAAACATGTGAGTGAGTTGCATCTGTTGCTTCATGGCGATAGACCCTTCCAGGCACAATTACTCTAATAGGTGGCTTATATTTTTCCATAACTCTTACCTGAACAGGAGAAGTGTGCGTTCTTAAAAGCAGTTGTCTATTTGTGCCTGCGATATAGAAGGTGTCCTGCATGTCTCTTGCTGGATGTCCCTGTGGAATATTTAATGCTTCAAAATTGTAATAGTCAGTTTCAATTTCTGGACCTGTTGCTACCTGAAATCCTAAGGATAAAAAGGCAAGAGTAATTTTTTCTATTATCTGTGTTAAAGGGTGTGGATGTGCAAATTCAAATGGGTATCCAGGGAGAGAAATATCAATTTTTTCTTCTTGAATTTTTATATCTGTTTTTAGAAATTCTTTTTCTTTTGTTTCAACTAAAATTTTTAACTCAGCATGAATTGAATTTATTAACTTTCCTAATTCTTTTCGGTTGGATAAGGAGAGTTGAGAAAGCGACTTTGTAAAATTTGAAAAAATCCCTTTTCTTCCAAGATATTTTATTTTTAATTCTTGAACCTGTTCACTATTTTTTGTTTCATTGAGTAGTTTTTTGAATTCCTCGGCAGTCCTTTGGATATGCTCAGAAGAGAGTTTTGTCATAGACCCACGATCTTTTCTAAGTGTTCTTTGGCAAGTTTGTTATTTGGATCAATTTCAACAGATTTCTCATACATCTTTCTTGCTTCTTCTATGTTGTTTTTTGCTTCATAGACAAGGCCCAGGTTATAATATGTTTCTGAGTTTCTGGGATTCAATTCTATGGCTTTTTTGAATTCTTCAATTGCCTTGTCGTATTTTCCGTTTATAAAATAAAACTTACCAAGTTCGATCAGCGATTCCTCAGTTTCCTTTTTATCAGATATTTCTTTCTTTTTATTCATTCTTTTTTAGACGCTCAACATCAGAATCCTTGCCAATAACCACAAGAATGTCGCCATCGTTGAGTTCGTCATCTGCCAGCGGTGCTATATTTATTTCTTCTTTAAAATCAGTTTCACCAGAGTCAGTTAAATAAGGCACTTTTCTTTTTATAGCAATAATGTTGATATTGTACTCTGAACGAATTTTTGCCTGTTTTATTGTCTTTCCAATAAATTTTTTAGGGACAATTAATTCAACTATATTGTATTCAGGTGAAAGTTCAATTTCTTCCAGTATATTTGGAGAAATCAGCCCTTCAGCAACTCTTTTTGCCATTTCAAGTTCAGGATATACAATTCTATCTGCACCAAGTTTCGCTGATATTCTTGCATGTAATTGATTTATACATTTAACTATTATCTTTTTTACTCCAAGTTCCTTCATGTGCAATGTAACAAGGACGCTATCTTCTAATGATTCGCCAATAGCAACAATCCCTACATCAATATCCTTAGGATTTAATGACTTTAAGAACTTTTCATCAGTAGCATCAGCAGTCAGTGCCTGAGTGACAAAGGGTGCAATATTTTGCACTTTTTTTTCATCTGTGTCTACAGCAATAACCTGTGCACCTTTTTCTGTTAAATATTTTGCTACATTTTCTCCAAAAGTTCCAAGCCCAACTACAAGAAATTGTTTTTTTGTCATAGATTTTTAAGTGAGGTTATATAGCAAGGGTATTTTTAACAAGGTCTGCAAGTTTTTTGAATGATTCCGAATCGTTTGTTGCCATTTCAGCAAGTACTTTTCTATTTAGTCTTATGCCTGCTTTTTTCAAACCAAACATAAATCTACTGTAAGAAAGACCGAGTTGCCTTGAAAGTGCATTGATTTTTGTAATCCAGAGTTTCCTAAAGTCGCCTTTCTTATCCTTTCTTCCGCGGTATGCATGGACAAGCGATTTCTGAACCTGTTGAAGAACCATTCTCCAGCGGTTCTTTTTGTTTGAATAATAGCCCTTTGCTAATCTAAAATACTTCTTTTTTCTTTGCCTTGTATAGACAACACTCTTTGTTTTCATTTTTCATTCCTAATCAAAAATTGATTTTTAATCTTCGCAGATATTATTATACCCAAATTTTGTTTTGATTGTCAAGGGTGCGAATCAAATTACAGCCACATTCTTAAATGAGCAGGAGTGTATGTAATTAGATGTCCCTTGCCAAAGTAAGACCAAAGATATTTTTTGCACCTGACTGTTTTAAGACCTTTGCGCACTGGTTTATAGTTTCGCCCGTTGTTGAGACATCGTCAACAATTAAAACAGATTTCCCCATAAAATATCCGCTGTCTCGGACAGCAAATGCTTCATTAATATTTAGTAATCTTTCTTCCCTATTGAGTTTTGCTTGTGGCTTTGTCAATTTTTTTCTATAAAGATTTAAGTTGTCATATTCTATATTGAATTTTTTCGAAATCAATTTTGCAATTAATTCTGATTGGTTAAATCCCCTTTTGAATTTTCGTAAATAGTGTATTGGGACAGGTGTTACTAAATCAACATTAAGTAGATAATTGTTTTTCTGCAAGTAGTTGATAAAAAAATCTGACAGGAAAAATCCCAAATATTCCTTCCCTTTATATTTTAACATATGGATACATTTCTTAATTGGTTCCTCAAAATATGTAATTCCACGAATCAAATTGTAATACACTTTTTCTTTGTTGTCTGTACATCTTTGACAGTATTTTTCACCTGAATTTACAGGCAGCCCGCATTTTTCACAAATGGGTGGTTCAATAAATTTTATTTTTTGATAGCAAACTGTGCATAGATATTTAGACATTTCACTAGACGAAATATAATTCCCACAGAACAAACATGTTTTTGGAAATAAAAAATCTATAGAGTTTTTAAGAATTTTTTTCATATTAAAATACTATTGTCAATTGCCCTGAGATGCTATATGAGGTGTAATTCTCATCATTTTTTTCTCTGTTCTGGAATCTTTCATAACCAGCACCTATTTTCATACGAAGATTGGGTGAGACCTCATAGTCAACACTTAATGAGCCAGAGTGTCTATCAGTTCTATTTTTTGTAACATCTCCAAGGTCAGTGTCTGTTTTTGTGTAGGTATAGTTGCCATTAAAAATGAATCTGTTTGTCAGCGGTAGTGATTTACCTAAGAAAGGTAATTTTATACCTGCAGGAAAAGATGTATCAGCATACATAGACAGACCAAGGGTTGTAGTTTTTAAGTCCTGGGTCGGTTTTTCTGCAATTTCTTTAATTATAGGGTCACCTGGCCACGCCTTATCTTCCTTATAGCCGAAGCGTGGAGTAAATCTAATCTTAAACATATCAAAACTTGTCTGTGCTGAATAATCCCAGGACCTGCTAAGAGAAGTAACCTTGTTCTGGTTATAGTCATAATTTCTTGATTCAGAATTTCCATAGTGAGTAGAAATTGAAAGTTTTTTAAGAAGATTGAATCTTAAATCATAACTGTTGCTGATATTTCTGCTTTCAGTTAAAGGTTTTTTCTCTTTTTCCTTTTCTTTTTCTATTATACTGAATGATTTATCAACTTTACTAAATATTTTATAGTCAAGTTGTGAATCAGAGAGATATCTTTCAAAACCCAATATTCTTTCAAACTCATATAAGTTAAGAGTTAAGTCAGGCCAGATACGAACATAATTTTCTGTCTGTGTTCCCATTGAATAGTTATATTGTTTTGTTTCAGTGTGCGTTCCACTTGCTCTTGTTTTGTTAAGGACTGAGAATCTTTCTGGGAATGGAACACCTTCAAGAAAATTCCATCCACTTGACCAGCGCCATGTATCTTTTTTTGTAAGAGATGTAAGTTTATTTTGAATTTCTGTAAGAGTGATTATAGATAAATCCTTTTCAAAGAGATTTTTTCTTGTCCATAGTTTGCTCAGTGAAGGATATGAACTCCAAACATTTTCATATTTATCACCATCTTCAATTCTGTAGTTTCCAGAAATAGTTAGAGATTGTGTTGGCTTAAATTTAGAAAGAATATCTTTTATTCCAAGACTTACTGAAAGATCTCCTGATGCATTTCTGTTTATTATTTTTAATTTTGAAATTTTTTTAGGGTCTGTTTCTGCAAAGTTAAATGTTTCTTCATTTGAAATAGAATAATTTAAATTCGGCACAAACCATCTGTTTATTCTTAAAGATAAACTTGTCCCTGCTGTTTGTCTATTTGATTTATCATATTTTTCTGGAAAATCTTTAAGAATTGGGCTGTCTTTTATCCACTCTTCTTCATATTGTTTTTTTTCATAGACCCTAGTTTGAGAAAATGAAGGATTTAATGTCAATCTGTTCCATATTTGAAATGGAGTCCTTACTGAATAGTTGTAAGATGTCTCAATAACAGTTGGATTGGAAGTTGATTTAACAATATCCCAGGGTCTGATCTCTGTATTTGTTATTCCACCTGTCACACTGATGTTTGCTGGTAAAAGAGAGTCAAATAAGTTAAGCCCGGTTATGCGCGGCACAGAATAATCAAAACTTGGAGAATGTGTTACCTGAATATCAGACCTGTATATTTTTTGACCCCTGTTAGAAATACTTGAAATTGATATTGTATAGCCATATCCCAACCTTGGAAGCGACCCGATAGATAAACTTGTGTTCCCGGAAAAATTCATTCTTATAACTTTGTCTTCTTCAAGGGCAGAGACAAGTTCACCTGACTTTTCTACTGAAGGAGTCCTTGTTTCAGTAACCCCACCTGAGAAAGACATTGGCATAAAACTTAATCTTGTAAAATTTAGATAGCCTGTCTTCTCAAATAATTCCTGATTTGTTATTGGTTGTGCAAATGTTTCAAAATCAGAATCAATATGTTTATATTTGCCTCCGAGAGTAGCCCAGCCGGGAATTCCTAAGTCAGCATAGACCTTGTATGCAGCACCTTCTCTTTCAAATGGGTCAGTTACATGGATTTCATTTATCCATAGAAAACCAGTATTCTGTTTTGCACTGCCTTTTGAGACAGCAATTTTCAAATAGTTTATGTTTGAAAGAGAAGGTTTTCCAATACCAAAACCATTGCCAGAACATACAGGCATTATATCAGAACCATCATCTGCTTTTACTGGCTCTGGTTGCCATATATCTGGAACTTCATCTTTAACTTTGCTTACATCTAACTGATTTATAGTTAAAAGACGCCATCCTGTCCATCTTACAGGAACAATATATTCAAAATAGTTGTTGTCGTCACTACCTGCTCTAAATATGAGTGTTTCGCCATTGCCAGTTCCATATACAAAAAATCTTAGTTTTTTATGAGTTGAAAAATCCTGCGCCCTTGTATATGTGAGTTTTGTCACAAGTTCTGTTGAACCAGAAACACTAAAATCATATCTGAGTTCTAATGCCTGTTCTTTTTTTGTAGTATCTTTAGGAAGGTCGCCATACAGGTCTTCATAATCTGCTTTCTTTTTTTCAATCAGACCTTCATATCTATAATTTTCATCATCATAATTGTTGACTGCATAAATAGTCAATCCCGGAGTCAATGTTTCCCATTTGTTACCTACAACCTGAATTTGTGCAAATTGAATTTTTCCTGTCTTATTTTTTGCTTCAATTGTTATTCTTATCTGTTTTACATATTGCCATTGTTCAGGAACAATTTTTTGAAGGTCAAATCTTTTATATGTCCATTTTGTTGAACTTAAATTACTCATATCTATTTCATACCTTTTGTTTTCTATTGGAAGATCCGAAAGGTTAAAAATTCCATCGTTGTTTAGGTCCTCTGAATCTATTAAACCATTGCCTGCACCTATTCTTTTCTGAGTATCAAGAAAATCCTCAGGGTCAAAAAGCCAGCCGATGTCTTCTCCATCATTTAGTACATTGTTTTTGTTTATATCTTCAGTGTCAAATTTTCCATCATGGTCAACATCTTCGTTGAACTGTCCAAATTCAATAATTATTTTATCCTGTGAAGTTTGAGGAGTTCCTCTCAATCTTATTTCTAAGTAATTTTTTTTAGAAAAATCAAGGCCTGAATATGAAAGATTTTGAACTATTGCACAATAAGTTGCTCTTGAAAGGTCGTAGTTTATATCTAAGACACTTTGTTTTTCATCCTTTGATGCAGTAATCTCATATATGTCTTTCGTATATTCTTCGCTGTTGTCAATATTTAATGCTTCAGATGGGTAAGGATTTGGTGTCCATCCGTATTTCCAGGAATCCTTATGAAGAGATGGTCCTTCTTCAAGTTTTATACCTTCCATTGATTCAATTATTGCTTTTCCATAAGTATTCATATTTCTTTTACTGTGAGCATATTCTCCACCGAAGCCCAGTCTAAAAGGACCAAGTGGCAGGTCTGCAACTCTGGAATCAACTTCATATACCTCTAAGTCCTGAGCAATTGAGCGAAGGTCAGGAATTGACTGTGGTCTTGGAGGAAAATTTTTCATATAACTTACTCCTACAAATAAGTTTCTTGTAAGAGAAAGTTCACTTCTTCCACCAAAAAATGTTTCACCAACCTGGACGCCAAAAGTTGTATATTCATAACTTACATCAATAATACTTGTATCTACTATTTTGTCTTCTTCAAGGAAAGTTAAAATTCCTACATCATAGTCAATAAAATAGTCAACATCTCTTTTTAGAAGTTTTCCGTCCAGTATTACTCTTTCTGATTCAGGAATTATTCCAGGTCTTAGCGTAAATGTTTTAGTTCTGTATCTGTATTCAATAAAGAATTTATATCCTGAATGTGTGCCACTTTCCCCCTCATATGCTCTTGAAGGAAAAGGTCTCCACTCATTCCCGTTATCATCTTCAATATAAAAAATACCACTTTCAAAATCTACTTTTATATTCTGTGGATATTTTGGCACGGGTCTGCCTTCTATTTCAGGTGGCTCTTCGCCAGAATCGGTTACTATTTTTAGAAAGAAATTTCCTCTTCCGTTGTCACGGACTATTTGAGTTCTGCCAATGTAATAATAGTTTTTCATTTCTCTTGTTATTCCCGGAGTGTTATATTCGTCTTTTATTAGAATATAATTAGTTGTTCCAAGAGATTCTCTAAGATAGGTTCCATCTGTTTTCTGGTAGTCAACACAAATAATATGATTACTTCCAACAGGATTTCTGAAAATAATTATTCCTTTTGAATAGTCAATTGTATAATGCTGGCCAGGATATAATCTATCAAATTTTCCTATACCAGGAGATGAACTTGATACAGAATAACTTGTAGAAGACATACTTACAAACGAAATGTTTAAAGCATTCTGGTCATCACTTGAATTTCTGTTATCAAGATAAACAACTTCTGTCCCGGGTTTAATAGTATCGGTCCCAAAGGCAATTTTATAATACTTTTTTTTGTAATACCCTGTATCAATTATATTTGGTCTTTCAAGACGAGTGTTACCTGTAAACCTTTTTGTCTCAGGAATTCCTTTTGCCTGACTTGCTACAAGAAGTGTTTTTAGGTTTTTATATTTTGTATCTAATTTTATACCAAAAGCCGGTTTACTATATCCAACAAATTCTGTATTTGGCAAAGCGATATTTATATCACCAAATGCGGCTTCCTGAACAAACTCTTCAGGATCTCCTCTATATACAACAGAAATGTCTCTTCTGTCAGGAACTGTGTCGTCAAAATCAACATTTACTGAAATTTTCCTTCCAACCTGACCTTTTATTCTTACCTGTAATTCCTGCTGCATACTGAAATCTGCTTTGTCTCTTTTAGTTTCTGATTCTTTGTCATAATCTATATACTTAAAGTCCATCCCGATGAGTTTTCTTCCTGAAATTGAAAGTCGTGTTTCATATGGAAGTTCAATTACAGCCCCTGGAGGTGGCGGTGGAAGTTCAAGTTTTGCTGGTTGGGTTGAAACCTCAACTTTTTCTCCTGGTTTTCTACCTTCTTCTATTGCTTTTCTCATCTGGTTCCATTGTTCCTGAGAAAAGCCAAAAGGTTCTTTTTCTTCTGATGTTTCATCAAGTTTCAATGATTTGGCAGACGAATTTCTAAATATAAATATCGATGTTAAAAGTATTAAAAATATAATCTTAGAGTTTTTCAAGAAAACTCCTTAAACACAAAATAACTACAATCGGCTTTGTAACATTGAAATTCCTGTTGCTTACTATATATTATAGCGAATTTCTTAATTTTTTGCTATAATTTTTTAGAAAATTATGAAAATTATTACAAGGTATATTTATAGCCAGATTTTTGCTTCTTCCATTTTAGGTTTTATAGTTTTTACTTTAGTCCTTTTACTTAATAATTTTTTTCAACTAATTGACCTTTTAATAAATAAGGCCATTTCATTATTTGACATTATTCAGATAGTTGGTCTACTTATTTTGTCTTTATTTACTCTTACTGTTCCGATGTCTTTACTTTTTGCTGTGTTGTTGACTTATAGTAGAATGGCTGAAGACAATGAAATTATCGCTTTAAATTCAAGTGCAGTAAAGACATTTTCTTTTGTATATCAGCCAGTATTTCTTTCAATTATAGTAAGTTTAGTTCTTTGCTGGCTGAATTTGTCAGTTATTCCAAAAGTTCAGACAGAATTCCAGAATATATATTTTTCCATTGCAAAAAAGCAACCTGTCTTAAGATTTCAGAAAAAGACATTCAATAAGATTGGAAATTATAGAATTTATATTGATGAAATTGATAAAAAAAATGAATTGTTGAAAGGTATTACTATATATCAATTTGAAGAAGATAATGCTCAACCTACAAAATCTCACATAAGAATAATAGCACAGACAGGAAGAGTAAATTTTGACTTAGATGGAAAAATAGTTTTTACACTTAATAATGGAATAATCCAGACAGAGTCAGAAGATTCAAAAGAAAAACTCACACATTTTTCCTTTGAAAACTATTTAGTTTCAATAAAAACAAAAGAAATTGCTTCACAGGAAGTTAAGACACTCAGAGAACTTACAGGCAAGGAACTTCTAAATGAAATCAAAAAATATAAAAGTCAGGGAATTCCAACAAAATATCTTGAGACAGAGTATTTCCTTAGGTGGTCAATTGGATTTTCTGCTTTTTCTTTGGTTATTCTTGGACTACCACTTGGAATGATTACTCATCGTGGAGGTAGAACAATTGGCTTTGGATTAAGTATTTTAATTTTGTGTTTGTATTATTTTCTTTTAATAGGTAGCATTACTGTCTCTGAAAGAGGAATATTACCTGCTTCTGTTTCTCTCTGGTTTCCGAATATTATTTCAGTGTTTGCAGGCACAGTTCTACTTTTGAAATTGTTAAGAGAAACATAAAAATGAAAATCCTTAACAGATATTTTTTGAAAGAATTTCTTGTTTCATTTTTCCTGGGGCTTATTCTTTTTTGCTCAATTTTTTTGATTTCAGAATTCTTTTTCCGACTAACTGATTTTATTAAATATAAAGCAACTCTTGGATTTATTCTTAAATATTTGTTTATTCATATTCCATTATGGGTAAGAGACACGATGCCGGTTGCTGTTCTTTTAGGTATTGTTTTTACATTGAACAGATTCAATAAATTCGGTGAAATTATTGCAATAAAGTCATGCGGTATTAATCTAAATAGAATTTTTATCCCTGTTTTCTTAACAACATTTGTTTTTGTAATTACAGGTATATATCTTAACACAAGAATTGTTCCTGATGTTTTCAGCAAGGCATATAACCTTCGCGAAATAGAACTTTGCAAAAGAGAAAAAGACACATCTAAGATTTATAGAAATCTTACCTATAAATTAAGTGACTTAAGACAAGTCACTATTGGGAAATTTATTTTAGATGCAAAAACATTGTTTGATATTACAATAGATACTTTAAGTAAAAATCATACACTTGTTGAGCAGATAAAAGCAGAAAAGATGGTTTTTACTGACGGAAAATGGGAACTTCAGAATGTGATTGAAAGAAAGTTTAATACCACTGGACAAGAATTGATTTCTGAAAAAAAATATAAGACACTTTTTCTTGATATTTCAAGAAAACCAGAAGATTTTGTCCCGATGACGAAAGAAATAGATATGATGACAATAGATGAACTGAAAAATGAAATAGAAAAACTCAAGAGGAATGGAGAACCTGTAAATAAAGAATTAGTTGCATATCATTTAAGGTTTTCTTATCCATTTGCGTCAATAATTGTTTTATTTACAGGAATACCATTTGCACTTGGGCTTTCAGGAAAATATGTAAAAATTAGAGGGGTTGGCTATGTCCTTGCTATGTCTTTTTTTTACTGGACTTTACTTTCAGTTGGAAGGGTTCTTGCAGAGACAGGAATTCTGCCTGCATTTATTGGTGCATGGCTAAGTAATATAGTTTTCTTTATTGTAGGACTTTTACTTTTCAAAAATTTAATGAGATAGATAATTGTAGCGAAGCATCTGAAGGAATGGATAAATCTTTATTTACTTTTGTAGATTCTGAACTCATTGAGCCGGCAAGGTCAAAAACAAAGTGTAATATATTCAGCCCAAAACCTCCTGTATAAGTAAGATTGCTTTCCTTTTCAATATTCTTCATTATTCCAAACCTCAAAGGCAAATTTAGATAAGATTTGTTTATAATGTTTATTTCAGTTCCAAGTGCCCAAATTTTTTGCTTATAACCTGGAATCAGTGTCGGATTGTCTGTTAAATCAACATCAGAAGAAATTGACCAGAAATTCAATGGATAGAAAGCAACGCCTGCTCTTATCTGTGGCTCAAGATAAATTTCTTCTTCGTTATATTTTTTTGCTTCATCAGGTAAATCAAATTTCGGTTTATTTATATTTTTGGCAACAATTCCAAATTTTGAACGCAAGAAACTTTTTCTTTTGTCAAACATAATTCCAAGATCAACTGCTGGCTGGATTGACTGTTTTGTATATTTTTTTGTTAAGTCGGAAATTGTGTCCTGAAGTTCTGTCTCTTCTTCAAAAACATTTTTTCTGTAATAGCCAACATTTCCTATAAGAATTTTTAATGATGCACCAATATACAGGTCATCAATTAGTAAGTTTCTTGAACTGCTTAATGAAATTTCAGTAATGTTTATCCCACGCAGAGTCAAATTTGACTGGTTGTTTGCAAATGGATTAGATGAATTTGCATTACTAAGTAGATTTATTATAAGTTCTTTATTGTCTTTTATTGTCTTAATTGCATTTTGAATTTCAGAAGTTGAAACTCCGTTTGCTATTGCTGCGTTTACAAGTGCGTTTGCAAGTTCCTGGTCTGAAATTCCTGAAGGGATTTCAACACCTGCTTTTGAAAGGCTATCTTTAAGCCATGGTATTACATCAGTTGCAAGTTCAGTGCTTTCTGGAGTAACAGTAGTTGTATCAACAGTTGTTGTGTCAATAACAATTCCTTCAAAACCAGAACCCTGTGGTCTTATAAGTGAACTTAAAGCAGTTGTGCCAGAAGCAGTGCTACTTCCAAGCCAGAAATTAAAATCAGTGTATGGCTTTATTCCAACATAAGTATAGTTATTTACAGCAAAAGTGTATCTACCAATTCTTATGCCAATCCCACCAACTGTATTGACAATCGCCCCTTTTCCTTCAGAGCCAATATCTTTTATATTTTTCATTGCGGTTGTAATTGCAGCAAATTGTGAGACATCAATTGTTCCGCCGGTTTTTTGTGCCTTTTCAATTTTTTCAAATTTATCTGAAAGTTCAGCAATATTGTTTGCATTTTCAAGAATATTCCCTGTAAATACTACCCCCGCACCAAATGGAAGATAAAAATCAAAGCCAGTTCTCTGTGCCCCAAGACCAGCAGGATTCCAGTATCCACTTTCTGCATTTTCTGAGATAGCAGTGCAGGCACCACCTATACCAAGTGCCCTTGGCCCATAAACCAAAAATTCACTCCCACTCAAATTGTTTATACTTAACAAACAAAAAATAAGGATCAAAAAACTAATAAACGACTTCATGTTTAACTCCTTACCTGTAAATTTAGGAAATTAATAAGTGATGGCATACTTAAGTCCTATAAAATGGCCATCGTAGTTGTAAGGCAGGTATTTCTCAAATTTCATATTTGATGACTGAACCTGATATGTATAAAAAATTGAAAGTGAAGAAACTTCTGTTGCTTTTTTAGTAAAACCCAGTGTAAGTAAAGTCAACATTATGTTTTGTTTTTCTCCTTCAATGAATTGATTAGAAGCATCGCGGGGCTGTCTATCTGAATAAAACTTGTAATCAAATTCAGGGCTGAACACAAAATCCCATTTTTTTGAAAGTGAAAAATTAACTGGCAAAGAAAAAATTACTTCTGAATAATCATAATAGTTTGACTGATATGAAACAGGACTGGTTGAGCCAGCAGATTCAAAATGTTGGTAGTTCTGGTTTGAATCCCTCATTTTGAATGATATGCTTGGAACAAAAACAATCCTATTTGAAACCTTCTGCGTTCTCTCAGCTGTAAGAGATATAATTATGTCTTTCTGAAGAGTATCGCTGTAGTAGGAGCCGTCTGACTGAACAGTATCTGTAATAACTTTCTGTTTTGTATATGACTGCAAAGCAAAGCCAACATTAAATTTATTCAATCCATAGACCAGGTCCCCGCGAACCTGAATTATATTGTGATTTTGTTTTCCTGCTTCTGATTCTGCTTCACCTGTTCCTGCCTGAAATTCTTTTAATAAGTCAGTGTAATTAGGGAACTCAAGATAGTGGTAATCAATTGAACCACCAAGTTTAAATTTTTCAAACTCTTTCTCTACTCCAACCAGACCGCCAATGCGATTGTAGTCATAAAGTCCATATCCCCATGCCTCATTTGCGCCTGTTCTTCTATTTTCTTTCATATAGTCAAATTGTGCTCTTAAAGTAAGTTTTTCTTTTATTTTCCAGTTGTGTCTTAAAAGGTAAAGATAGTCAAGATATCTGTCGGTAAATCTTTCCCCTTCCTGTGTTTTAAGTCCCGGGCCAAGGTATTTCAATTCAAAAAATCCAATAGTTGAATGTTTTTCATGTGATTTTACTATCAGACCGATGTCATTTAATAAATTTATTGTGAATGTTGGATCACCGCCTTTTGAAGGAATAGAAACACCTTCAGTGAACTGAAAATCGTAATAAGGAGCAAGATTAAAGGCAGTTAGAAGTGAGAAGTTAGAAGTAGAAATTAAAAACAAAACAGTGAGTAAAAAGAAAGCGGGTAAGCGGGTAAGCGGATAAGCGGATGAGTGGAAAAATTTTAACGATTTAACTGCTAAACTACTAAACCGCCCAACAACCAAAGTTAATTTTTCATTTGTTATTTCTATCTTTTTCATTTTTAATTTTGAATTTTTAATTGTCAGAAATACCAGTGCCATGCCATAAAAGGATGAACTACAAATAGTCCTTCAGGATAAATATTAAAACCAAGTTCTAAGTGTTTATGATACCATGCAATACGAGATACAATTTTGCCCTGTTTTATTCCATAGCCAAGATGTGCTACAACATATTTATCTTTTCTCAATTGATTCTCAATTCCAGTGACAATAAAATAGTCAGCAACAGCAATATCCAATTCACTCATCTTGAATGCGCCAAATTCAATTGCCTTTTCAAATTTTACATTTATGAATGCATTTGAATAGTTAAATCCAGCATAAAGCCGGGTGTTTTCTTCAACTGACTTTGTAAAAATAATTCCAATGCAATAGTCCTGAAAAGATGGTTTAACTGTTTCAGTTGATTCTTTTGACATCATTTCTGATGCAACATCAACTGCAAGCATTCTTCCATACTGGGCTAAAATATCAACCTGTGGGACCCATTTAGCAAATGCACCATCTGAAATTGTTTTCACTTTTACATTTATATTTGCCCAAGTGGCAGGAAAAATTGTTGGATAAAAATTTGTTCTGATTGTTCCATGTCTTTCTTTAATTACAGGTGTGAAATCAACATTGTCTGTATGAAGGTTAAATAGAAAATCACCTGGATTGTCAAGAAATCTCAATCCAAGATTTACAATTTCTTTACCAATGGGTGTGTTATAAAATTCATCTGAATACAACAGACCTGTAAGTAAAATGGTGCTTGCTATTACAAGAAATATCTTTTTCATAGATTAAAGTTCAGAGTTAGATTTTGAACTTGACATTTCAATTTTATCTAACTGACCCATAAGTTTCTGTGCTATTGGTATAACTATATCTGCTGTATAAACAAGGTCAAGATTGCCACCAGCAAAGAAGTCCGGCATTTTGTTGAAGGTCTCTTTATAAGAGTTTTTCTCTTCTGAAGATAATTTTTCTGTATCAACATCTTGAGAAACTAAATATGTACCAAGTTTATTTTCTTTAACAACAATTGTCTGCTGTGCTGCAACCTGTTTTATAAGTGTAAAAGGATTTATGTCTTTGCTGTTGACAAAATCACTTTTTGAAAGAATTTTTCCATCATTGTTTATTACGAAGATTTCTGTACCGGTGTGCACAAATTTTTCACTATCTCCTAAAGAGAATTTCCCATCATTATTATCATCTTTATAAATTCTTATCCCGGGGGAAATTGTCCATGCCCACAGTTTATCATCACCATTG
>Ga0078972_1008510_pt1 | contig 21386 bp, 15 predicted proteins | sample YelNatPaOPGAMG01_FD_67568 | JGI IMG/M metagenome (GOLD analysis project Ga0078972, IMG submission 67568) | Hot spring thermophilic microbial communities from Obsidian Pool, Yellowstone National Park, USA - OP-RAMG-01 (SPADES assembly) (version 2) | ecosystem: Environmental > Aquatic > Thermal...
TGTTGCCCGCGGTGATATGGGCTATGGCCCGCGTATGGCCCATTCATGGCCCACGCCGATGGCACGCGCGAAGCGCGCCATCGATCAAGATGACCTTCGGTTTGATCCTGCGCTGCGCTTTTGGGCCACAGCCGTTTTTTCCGCGGCCGGCAAGAGATAAGCCTCGAGCGCCAGCCTGACAACATCGGATCTCGAGGGGATCTTGCCCATCGTGCCATGCAGCTCCATACGACGCTTGTCTAGGGATTCCATGAGTTCTTGAGGCAAGCGGACGTTGATTTGCAGTCTGTCCATCGCAGATGACCTTGCTTGTGGTGTTGCAGAAGCATAACAGCGTCTACAAAACAGACATTGACTTTTTGCGCTAGATGTCTACACTCACGACAAGCGCACAAAAGGCGTGTTAGACAGGAGTCATTGAGATGGATGTCACATACCTCACGACCGAGGAGTTGGCAAATCGAATCAAATACGACCCCCGCACGATCCGCGAACGATTGAAGGACGCGGTACTCATCGAGGGAACGCATTACATCCGGCCTTTCGGTGGCCGCAAAATTCTCTACATCTGGGAACGTATCGAATGCGACATGCGGCTGTCGCCTTCCATCGAGATCCCGATGGCCAATGGCGGGGTGTGCCATGGGTAGTGTTCGCAGGCAGCAGCAGAGCGGGAAGCTTTTCGTGGATTTCCGCTTTCAGGGTAAGCGCTGTCGCGAGTACACCTTGCTCGACGACACGCCTGAAAATCGAGCGAAATTGATGCGGCTGCTGCAACGCATCGATCGCGACATTCATCGGGGGAGCTTCGACTACGCCCGGTATTTTCCGAACAGCAGAGCAGCAAAAGAAGCTGTCGTTCCACCGAGGCAATCGCCTGGTGCACGAAGTGATGTCGCCGTGCATCAAACTAGTGTCAACGTGACGGTGACCAGAAGACAAACCTCGGTATTCGCCGACTTCGTCAAGCAGTGGCAAGCCGAGAATGCCGTGCAATGGCGGCGTTCCTATCGGCGCACAGTGGCCGACATCGTGAGCAGCCACCTTGAGCCGCACTTCGGCCGACAAGAGGTCGGAGACATCACGCGGGAGCAGATTTTGATCTTTCGGTCCGCACTCGCCAAAGCACCGGGCCGAAAGAAAGACACCCTGTCACCCCGCCGGTTCAACGCAGTGATGAACATTCTGCGCAGCATCCTTTTCGAGGCCTCCGACCGTTACAAGTTTACCTGCCCGTACTACAACATCAAGGCGCTCAAAGTCCCCAAGAGCGACGTACAGCCCTTCACGTTGGACGAGGTGCGCCGCATCATCCAGAACGTGCGCGAAGACTTTCGCGACTATTACACCGTGCGCTTTTTCACCGGGCTGCGCACCGGGGAAATCGACGGCCTGAAGTGGAAGTATGTGGACTTCGCCCGCCGCCTGATCCTGGTGCGCGAAACCATTGTCGCGGGCGAACTGGAAGACGACACCAAAACGATCGAATCCCACCGCGACGTGCAGATGAGCCAAGTCGTTTTCGAGGCGCTGCAACGTCAGAAGGCCCGTACCGGGCACCTGGGAGTGTGGGTGTTCTGTAACCGTGAAGGCCGGCCACTAGATCACAACAACGTGACCAAGCGCGTGTGGTATCCGCTGCTTCGATACCTCGGATTGCAGCAACGGCGTCCCTATCAGACACGGCACACCGCCGCGACGCTCTGGCTGGCCGCCGGTGAAAACCCCGAGTGGATCGCGCGCCAGATGGGGCACACCTCGACTGAGATGCTGTTCAAGGTCTACAGCCGCTATGTGCCCAACCTGACGCGCCGAGACGGCTCGGCCTTCGAGCGCCTGCTTGCAACCAATTGGACGACCACTACCGATGTGGCCAGCGTGGCTGCAACGCATCCTGAGGAGGCCGCGCAACATGGCTGAGGCGACACTTCCCCATCCTACCGATCTTCCCATGTTGCCGCGGGTGTTACGCCTCATCAGTCTGCAGACGCAAGAGCAGGAGAAGGGGCGTCTCACGTTCACCGCCCAGCTCTATCACGACAGCGCACAAATGCGGGTGCGATGGAGCGCGCGGCAAATCGATGTGCGGCTGCGGCATGGCGTCTTGGTCAGTCCCCGCTGGACTGGCCCTGGCCGCAGCGAGCAGGGTTGCCTGCTCATCGCCCGCCTCGCCGTCATGGAGCGTCCGGTGACCGACTGTGCGCTGTTCGAGACGGTGCCTCCCGGTTGGGCGCAGGATCGGAATCTCATCCGACGCGCGCGGGCGTTGCTGGGCGCACTACCTCCGTCGTACCGACAACTGTTCGATGCCATCTTCTGGGATGCAGACCGCTTTCGTGGCTTGTGCACCGGACCTTCTTCCATGCAAGGCCACCATGCCGAACGCTGCGGCAATCTGCGGCATACCGTCGAGGTGGCCGAGCAGGTGCGGGCGCTTTGCCTCGACCGGGCCTATGTGCACAGGGATCTGGCCGTGCTGTCGGCGCTGCTGCACGACGCTGGCAAGGCCGTGGAATACCGCGTCGACCGCGACGGCAACTGGACCTTGACCGATCGGGGCAGACTGCTTGGGCATCGCGTGACCGCCATCGAGTGGATTGCCGCGGCGCTGGGACGCTGGGGCATTCGTCTGCCTGATGGGCATGCTGAGGTGCTCTTGCACAACCTGAGCCGTGGCCCACGCCCCGCCCTGGATGGGGCTGCGCGAGCCGCAAACGCCGGAAGCCGAGATGCTGTCGCTGGCCGACCGGCTGTCTGGCACCGATGATTTGATGGCGCGATGCCTGCCCGAGCATGCCGGGTGGGGCAAGTTCCATCGCCATCTCGGGCGCAAGCCGTACCGGGTGGCAGACGTCATCACGCAGTCCGCTTGATTCGTCGCCTTCGGATACGAGTTCAACCCGGCCATCATCATGGCAAGGTTGCTCGGTGACCGAAGTGAACCTTGCCGCGTGCCCGGCAGACAGCACAGTCGTGCTTGATCTCATGAGGTGGCGGCAGCCGGTGGAGCTTGTGGGCGAAGGGGTGGTGCGGTGGGCAAGCCGGTGGGCGGGCGGTGGGCGGCGCAGTCCGTCCACGGGCCGTCCACGAGTCTTGTCCACGGCCGCCGCAGGCGCGCCCCGGTGCCCGCAGGGCATCGTCCACAAATCCACGGGAGAGACTTGCCAAGGGAGATGCACAGACGGAGATACCCAGACGTCCCAGACTATGATCACGACACAGCTCAATCGTGTATCGCGAGTCCGCCATTATTCACTTATGACAACACCCAGCATGGACCGAGAGGTGTGGCTCGACTGCTTTACGGCTCCTTGCGGGACGCCTCTGCAGTACTGACCATCGGCATGGCGACCCGACACCGCGACAGCCCACAGAGGGTCAAGTTCGACCTGCACCACACAACTTGGCAGGACGTGGCGCTGACATCGATTCGCGGCGTCCATGCGGCAGTCCCGAGCGATTGCCTGGACGGTTACCCCAGTGCGCAGGATGACGTGCTGGCGCTGACCCCTGTGGCCATCGAGCTCCTTGTGTACCTTCGGCCCCTGCTGCTGCAACCTGCCGGGCGGGGTAAGAACAAAGGTTTTGAGGTCGTTGCTGGGCTGTCGACCTGGCAGGTTTTGCGGCCTTGGCATGCGGCAGCGCGGCGGGCAGCCACGGCTGAGCAGGGGTCAGACGCGCACGCACCGACACAGGAGCTGCCCGGCGACGTCGCGCATGCACAAGCCCAAGAGCCAGCCGACGACGACCCGTCCATCTCGCAGCATGCCAAGCCGCAGAGGGCGGCTCCCATGCCGCCGCGCGCTGAGGTACCGGCGCTCGTTCTCACCCAGAAACTCTCCGACAATGCGATTCACCAACTCGCCCTGGCCGAGCGCTGGGCGCTGGCCTGCAGCCTGGCCCCGATGCGACGCGTTGCTCAGGATCTGGCCTTGCTGCACAAAGAGGCCCGCGCCCTGGGTCTGATCGATGATCTGACGCCCGGTCTGCGCAGCCTTGCTGCCCTTGCGCGTGTTCTGGGGGTATCGGCGCAGAGTCTGCGCAAGCGACGGCGCGTCAGCGATCGTGGCGATGACCGAACCTGAGGTCCAAACGCTGCGACCAGCGAGCGCCGTCGAGCGTCTGCTGCAGTTGTGTCATTACGACGCATCGGTCAGTGCGCTGCTGGATTGGATCGAGCCGCCCAGCACGGCACTTGCCCTTCCTCTGGTCACGGCAGGCTTGCGCGACCTGCTTCAGGTGATGCAAGACCTTATCCGGCGCGAGGCCGACGTCTTCGACAGCATCGACGCAGCGACGCTCCAGGCCTTGGACAGTGGCCTCGATGCCATCGGGCCCGTGCTGCAGGCGCTACCAGACGAGCCGATCTCATCGGCCGTTGCACCGTCAGCCCAGCGTCCGAAGCAGCCGTTTCGCGGGGCGATGCGCGACCATCCCCTCTACACCCTGATCGGTAGCTGGAAACGCACACCCGAGGCCACCGCCAGGCGCGACGCTGTCGCTGCCATCGTGTTGTTCGCGAAGGAACGCAGCATCAGACTGCGCATGGCGGGAGAGGGACAAACGCCGGTCTACGCGGGCTGCAAAGCCGCACGGCAGCTCATCGAAAGCGCAAGCTGGCCGATCCCAGCGGGCGATTCCCTGGCCGATTGGTTCAAGCGCTTGCGGCAGCTGGCCGAACAACCTCGCGCCGCCAGTGACGCGCGCGTGCAGCTCAACGAACTGCGTCGGCTGATCGAACCCGTGCTGAAGCAACGCGGATTGCTCACCGGAGAGGACGACGAACATCGCAATGCCGACGGCGAGTTCGTCAGCGTGGATCAGCACCTCGAGAGGTTACCTTCCGGGGATCGGCTGATCGTGCAGCGCGAAGTGCGCCTGGCCACGACGTCGCGCGCGGCCCTCGAGCGCGACGGCCTGACCCTGGCCGAGTTCGATCCTGCAGAAGAATATGTCGAGTGGGTCGAGTTTGGCGAAGACGCCGAGGATGGCAAAGGCCAGGCATCCGAATCGTTGGAGCGCAGCCTGGCCGAACAGGTGCTGCGCGCCAAAAGCCTGATTGCGCGGCGCGAGCGCAGCGCGCAACTACTCGCCGAGGATTGGGCGCGTGCGACCGACGCTGAAATCGCCCGGTTCTGGGCTGCATTGCAACAGGCGCGCATCGATTCCGGCGATGGACTGCAGCGCGAAGCCCTCGCCTTGCTCGCCCTGGCGCTGTGGACGGGCCGACCGGCGAAGGACATCGCCGCGATGCAGATCGTCAAACGCCACGAGGACGCACCCGTGCACTGGAGCGATGGTCTGCTCCTGTGGTCACTCGACACCCGCGACCTCGCCGCCTCGGTGCTGCGCCCGGCGGGCCAGCCGCGGCATCGCGGCCTCGATCTGGGACAGGCCAGGGTCAGCGCCGATCGCGTCGTGCTGGAGGTGGACGGTTTGGTTGGCGCGTTTGTCGACGCCTTGCCCAATGTCCAGAAGCTCCAGACGCAGGACCGCATCCGGCCGATCATGGCGTTTACGACCTCTGCGCTGGAGCTGATCGCTGCCGCAGCGCACTGGGTGCGGGAACATGCCGCGCACACCCGCGGTCGCCTGACCCTGCCGATGGTGGAATCGTGGATGTTTCGCCGCTTGGTCGAGCGTCGGCGTGACCACGCCCTCGCAAGCTTGGCCACAGGGCGGCCGCATCAGGCGGCCGACACCGGACTGCACTATCTCGCCACCCCGGTGCAGGACTTGGTGCAATGGTTGCGGGCCGAACAAGACGGCGCACTGGATGCCTTGCGTCGCCACCAAGCCAGTCTGCAGCCGGGGCCGCTGGATCGTCGCCCGATCACTCTCGCCGATGGGGCGTCAGATGCGGTGGCAGGCGCACGCATCGTGCCGCAACTGCGTGCGATTCAAACCATGGTTCGCGCCCTACAGCAGGCCGTGCGCGATGCCCGCGGTCAGCCGAACGCGCGTGACGCGAGGCTGACACTGCACAACGCACTGACCCAATACGTCCACGCCATGCTGCGTTTCGGCCTGGGTTTGCGCGATGTCGGTCAGCCGCTGCCGGGCTGGGACCGCATCGATTTGCACCACGGCGTCGTGTTGCTCAGCGACAAAGACGACGTTGCGGGCACGGCCACGCGCCTGGTGCCGCTATGCGCCATCCTTGCGCGTCAGCTCCAGATCTACGCCCGGCATTGCCGCGCCACCTTGGCCACTGTTGTACCCGACGAGATCGACCAACCTCCGTCGGTGCTGTTTTATCTGCAGCGCAAAGGCCAACGCATCGAGCGCATCGACCACCCCACCGAAGACCTGCGCCAGGCATTCCGGGAGCTGACTGGATACACCCTGCCGTTGAACACGGGCCGTCACTGGCTGCGCTCGCGCCTCGTCCAGGAAAATCTCCCTGGCGAAATGATCGAATTCTTCATGGGGCACTGGCAACGCGGCGCCGAGCCTTGGGGGCGCTACAGCACCCTGCCGCCCCGCACTATGATCGACACCCTGCGTCCCGTGCTGGACCGACTCGTGCGCGAAGCCGGTTTCCGCGCCTTGCGAGGATGGTCATGAATGCGTCGCAATGGAGTGGCTTCGATGTCGATCCGGTGTGGGTCATTGGCAGCGCACCGGACGTACGTCGTCGCCGGGAGGCCAGTGAGCAGCGCCGGGTCACGGTGCAAACCGCGGTGCGGGAGTGGATCAAGGAGGCGAAGCACCAAGACTGGCTGGCGGGCGTGCCCAGCCTGACCATCGATGCCGCCGACGTCGACGCCCTGCGCAGCAAGATCGATGTCACCTACCAAGGCGCTGACCGGCGCTGGGCGGCGAACTACCTGGCGCGGGGCCTGGAACGTGGCCGCCAGCAGTGCGACTGGAAGGTGCGGGTTCCCGCGTACGTGCTCACGCTGCGCCTGCCCAAGCCGCAGCTCAACGCCGAGACCTTCGTCGGCCTCACGCAGGTCGATGCCGTCGAGCGCGCCATCCTTGACGAGTGGGCGCGGTGCGCCAGTGCGCAAAAGTCGGTCACGCTGGAGACGGTGTTGATCAGCGCGATCTGGTTCTCCGCTTTGCTGGATCGCAAGCGCATCGCTGCGGTGCATGCGCAGCTCAGTGTTCAGGCGCTGCGTGTCACACCCGACGGCCGTTGGGCCTGGGTCGAGTGGCAGGATGCGGTGGGCAACTGGCAGCGCCATGTGTTCGACTCGATCACCGCGTTGTTGGCGCTGCGCTGGTTGCACACCCAGCCGATGCGAGACAAGGTGTCTGGCGGCGAGCCGCCAGGAGAGCCGGACGCCCAGGAGACAGGATTGTCACGCCGACTCTGGCGCGTTCTGCGCACGCAGCATCGCCTGGAGACCTTCGGGATCAACAGCTCGAGCGCGTTCCTGCAGGCAGCGCAGGCCAAATGGCATTACCGCCTGCCGCCCGTGCTCGCCCACTTTGCCAGCGGCAGGATCGAGACCGTGGCCCTGGCTCCGCATGCGTGGTGGCGGGTCGTCCTGGGTCAGCGGCTGGCGCCACATGCTGAACAAACGGCCGCCGTAGAGCCTGTGGAAGACGAGGAAAGCGCCACCGAGCAAGCCGCGGATGGACAGGGCAAGCGCGGCCGGGGTCGGGGCGGCGGCGATCGCAAAGCTTCTGTGGAAAACGGCGTTTGGGTCCGCACGCTGATGCTGGGCGACAACCGGCGTGCGCAGCAAGTCGTAGCTGAACTGCGTCGCCAGCAAAAAAGCCAATTCGATCCCCGCAGCCTGAACTGGGTACTGGCCGATTGGATGATCGCCCAGATGCGTCCACGCGGCCGCAAAGGCAATCGCCTGAGTACCGCGCGCGAGCTGCTCACCCGGGTCGACCGGCGGTTGCACGCGGTGCTGGGCGACAGCGTTCCCGACGACCCCGCGGTGTGGAACGACGCCATCGAAGCCATCATGCAGGCCGCTCCCCAGCGCAACCGCGGCAACCTTCGTGCGGCGTTGCGCCTGCTCGATGACCATGTGCGTCGCCTCAAGCGGTGGGAGCAAGCGGCTGCCGATCTCGGCCGTGACGAGGGCGGCATGGTCGATGCCCAACTCGTCACCGAGACCGAATTCCAGGCACTGCTGCACGAACTGCAGGCCTGCGCCGCCCCGCGCGAATGCCAAATCGCCGCCATCCTGGGTTATCGCTGCGGACTGCGGCGCACCGAAATCCGCGGCCTGCGCCTGATCGATTGGCAGGACGGGCCTGAGCCCTTGCTGTTCGTGCGCAGCCATGCGGCAAGAGCACTCAAGCGTGACAGTGGACGCCGGGTGCTCGCTCTGGCAGCACTGTGCCGGCCCGAGGAGCTGGACCTGCTGCGGGCACACCGCCACACTATCGCGCAACTCGCCCTGCCGCTGCAGCAGGTGATCGATTCGGTCCTTCTGATTCCGCAGGCCCAAGATCCTGCCAAGCCATGGCCCGAGGACTCGTTGTTCGGGCCCGTACAGCAGGCGCTGGTTGCGGTCTGCGGCGAGCCGCAGATGCGTTTCCATCACCTGCGGCATGGTGCGGCCAATCGCACCCTGGCCGATCTGCTCGGCCCGGTCTTGCCGGGCGCTGCGCTGCTCCTCGATCCGCATGGCTCCAGCGCGGACATCACCCAGGCGCGTCACCGCGCCCTCGTCGGCGTAGGCCCTGCGCTGCGGCCGCTGTTGTGGGCGACCAGCGCGTTCATGGGGCATGTCTCGCCGCAAACCACCCTTGGCAGCTATGTCCACATCCTGGACATGCTGCTCGGCCATGCGGTAGCCACTCTGGGCGATGTGACCATTCCCACGGCGACACTCGCGTGGATGGCGCACACCACGGCGGGCCACATCGATGTGCAGCGGCATCGCTTCAATGCGGGCCGGTCATCAATCCCATTCCTGCGGTTCGAAGCAGCCTTGGTGGCACGCTCAGGCAAGCGCCTCACCACGCAAATCCCACTGGGCTGTCCCTGGCCGGCAGAACCCAGGACGCAGGACGGCCAGTCGGTGCCGGTTGCGGTTGATCCAGCCACCAAGCGTCTGCGCAATGTCGTCGAGGCTCTGAACGTCATCCATGCGCTGTGGAACGATCCCTCTGATCCTGAGGCGCTGCGCGTCACGACACCAGAAATGGGACGGGTCATCGCTGAGCACTGCCACCGTTGGGCGGCGTTGCGCGGCCCCAGTCTTGCGCGCCGCAACAAGGCGGGTTGCATCGACGCGCCGATCTGCGTGGGTGATCTGCGGCTGGATCGGCCGCGTCGGCCGGCACTGTTGCAATCCAGGCCACTGCAGCGTCAAGCGCAGGCCTGCCTGACTGCCTGGAGGAGCTGGCACGAGGCGGAGCCCTCCCAAGTCGAGCAGGCACTCACGCTGCACTGGTCGGTGCGGGATGCCGATGATCACGCCGTGGTGTTCACCGACCCCGGCCAGGCGGCACGGTGGCTGAACGCGATGCGGCACCTACATACGCTGGGCGCTCCATCGCTTGTCGATGCCTTGCGGTGGCTGCACACGCCCAAGGCCCCGAGCGCGATGGATGCGCAAGCGCAGCGCATGCACTGGGTGCAAGCGTTACAACTCCAGAACCACCGAGTAGCCACTGCATCGCCACGCCGATTTGTACGCGGTGGCCCAAACTTGACGGCTGGAACGCTGCGGGCGGATGACGGCAGCGGCAAAGGTCAGCCTGGCGGTCTGTTCAAGGCGCTGGATGCAGCAGCGTATGTGATGACGGTGTCGGTTTTGCTCCGGGGAACGCGATGAAAAACGGAGACCCTCAGGATTTAATGGCCACCACACATCGCTCAGGAGACGTCAAGTTGTCGCGTGCTCACACAGTCCATTGAACCCGTTTGATGGCTTGATGACCAACGGCCCGTAGACGCTTATGGAAGGCCATAACCTGCGCCGACAGGGGGCAGATGTGAGACAGTACCGACATGAAACAGAGGAGCCTGAGCAGCACCGTGACGGGATTCGAGCGCGTGGCCAAGAGGACGCGCAAGCGCGAGTTCTTGGACGAGATGAACCGGGTGGTGCACTGGTTGAAACTGGTGGCGCTGATTGCCCCGTTTGCCCCGGCGCGCAGCGCTAAGGGTGGGTCGCAAGGGCAGAGAATTTGAGGCGCGGAAAATTCCAATAGCATCGTTGCCCGTGGGCTTATCTTTGCCGGCGCGCGAACAGCACGTCGTCGAGCGTGCGCGCCACGATATAGCGGGCAGGGTTCTCTTGAACCGCAAGTGCCGCAAAGTGCACTTTGCCGCATTCGATCTTGGCGCGTTCCTTGTCGCGCAGGTCGTCTGCAAACAGACTCCCCTTCGTTTCGACGACAAAATACAGGCGCTGCGCCCCATCCGCCTCCACCAGCACGGCCCAGTCAGGGTTGTAGGGGCCCAGCGGCGTGGGCACATCGAACCATCCCGGCAGCTTCACGTAAAGCTTGACGGCGTCGTTCTTCTCCATCGCGTCGGCGAAGTCGCGCTCCGGCGCAGAGTCGTACACCACGTGTTCGTAGATGGACTTGCTTGTATCGAGCAGCATGTTCTTGAGATAACCGGTCAACTCCTCCTGCTCGAACAGCTCCTGCGCGTAGTAGTACTCATCACCAAGTCTTTGGTACTTAATGCCATCGACCAGCGCCAGCCGCTTGCGGCGATTGATGGCCTCGGCAGCAATTTCGATGAACTGCTGGGGGTTGCGCCGGAAGTCGGCAAGCCGACCGCTTCCCGTCAGAATGGCGACGAGGGTGCGGCGCGTGAGTTGGGTGCGGTCCTGAAGGTCGGTCAGTAGATCGGGCAGGTCGATATCCGTCTCATCGAGCACCACCGTGGCGGCGCCGTCCTTTTCAATGGCTTCTACCCCGGCCTTGCCGATCGCGATATCGGCCTTGCGCCACTGCAAGCGCGTCTTCGCAATCGCAGGCGCCTTCTGCAGCGCGTCGATGCAGTCCCGTATTAGCTTGTCGTTGTCGAATTTCACTCGGTAGGTCGTGCGGTGCTTGATTCGGTCCCAAAGCGAACGAAAATCGTCAGATACATAGAGCCCCTTGTTGAGCGGCACGGTTCGGCGTTCGTCCGCGTTTTTGATGTCCAGCCGACCACACACCTTGCGCAGTACCTCAACGATCTGCTGGCGCTGCCCCTCGAACTCCGCCGGCAGCACCACTGTTCCGTCCTTCAGCGCCGCCTTGAGCGAGTCCTGGGCTTTGCCCTTGGCATCGATGTATCCGGTCACCTTCAGGTGCTCCCATAGTGCTGTGGAGCCTTCCATCCCGAGCGGCACTGCGCGTCCCTCCGGGCCGACGGTGGAAATGCCAGCAAACTGATGTTTTTCCACCACACCAAAGCGAATGCCAGTGTCTTCCTCGATCTCACGCTGCAAATTCTCCGCGAACTGCTCATAGCTTTCGGTGGCGATCACGGTCAGCGTATTGACCTCAAAGCCCCGCACACGTTCGCCGTGTTGGTTCACGCACAGGCGCAGGCCGCGACCGATGGTCTGACGCCGCTCGCGCTCGGTTTGGATATCGCGCAAGGTGCAAATTTGGAACACATTGGGGTTGTCCCAGCCTTCTCTAAGCGCCGAGTGGGAGAAGATGAACTTCAACGGCGTCTCGAAGGACAGCAGCTTCTCTTTGTCCTTCATGATGAGGTTGTAGGCGCGTTCGGCGTTCTCACGGGCCGTCTGGTTATTCTCCGCCGTATCAACCCAGCCGCCCTTCTTGTCGATTGAGAAGTAGCCGTTGTGGACTTCCTCCGCACAACGGTCGATATCCTGGCCCTGAAATAACGCGCGGTAGGCGGGCAGCTTCGCCACGCGCCGGTACTCTTCCTCGAATATCAGCGCATACGGCCCCTTGACCGGATTGCCGTCGGCGTTATAAGCCCGATATTTCGCGACCTCGTCGATGAAAAACAGCGACAGCACCTTGATCCCCAGCGGGCGCAGCCGGAGTTCCTTGTCCAGATGCTCCTTGATCGTGCGGCGGATCATCTCCCGCTGCACGGCCAACGGGTCTACATCCCCGTGCGCCTGCCCAGGCTGCAGGAACACCTCGCCGCCGGGAAAGCGCAGCTCCAGGTATTGCTGCTTGACGTTGATTTCGCCAATGCGCATGTCGGCATAGATCGTCCGGCCGCTTAGCTCTTCAAGCCGGTCGCCATCGGACACCGTCATCTCCCGGCGCTGCACGCTGCTTGCCGCCTGCGCGTCCAACTCCACCACGGCGCTGATCTTCCCGCGCTTGTTCGACACCGAGACAAGACGCACGTAGGGCTTGTTGTGTGCGTCCTCCACCGTGGCCGAGGCCACCTCGATCTGCTTGACCAGCTTGCGCTCGTAGGCATCCACCGCGTCGAGCCGGAACACCATGTGGTGCTTGTCCACGTGGGTCGCCGAATAGCGCAGCGTGCACAGGGGGTTCATCGCCTCCAGTGCTGCTTTACCTTGGCCCTGCAGGCCGCCATCGACGCTCTGCGGCTCATCGACGATGAGGATGGGCCGCGTGGCGCGGATCAAGTCGATGGGCTTCTCGCCGCCGGTTTTTTCGCTGTCCTTGTAGAGGTTGTTGACGTCTTTCTTGTTGATAGCGCCAACGGTCACCACCATGATCTGGATGTTGGAGCTGGTGGCGAAGTTGCGTACCTGCCCGAGCTTGCTGGAGTCGTACAGGAAGTAATCGAAGGGCACGCCGGCATATAGGCCCTTGAAGTGTTCCTCGGTGATCTGCAAGGTCTTGTACACGCCCTCCTTGATTGCCACCGACGGCACCACGATCACGAACTTCGTGAAGCCGAAGCGCTTGTTCAACTCGAAGATCGTGCGCAGGTACACATAGGTCTTGCCGGTGCCGGTTTCCATTTCCACCGTGAAGTCGCCCGAAGCCAGCATGCCGGAAGGCGGCAGCCCGTTGCGCAGCTGCACCTCCTGCAGGTTTTTCAGCAGCTCGTCGTCCAAGAGCGTCAGGCGGTTGCCCACACCGAGATCCGACTCGGCTACCCCTAGCATCAGCTGTTGCGGCACCGTGCCGGGGAGCAGATCGTCATCAGGCGTTAGGGCCTTCATCGTCACCGTGAACTCGGTGCGGCACACTTCCTGGCCGCGAAACAGGTCGCACACGGCCTCGATAGCCTGCAACTGGTAGTCGAGGTCGGGTTCGAAATGCAGTTTCATCGCCCCCCCCTCACAGACTGCGTACGTTCTTGATGCCGTGCTGCTGCAAAATGGCGGCAAGATTCGTCTTGGCCACGTCGTCGGCGAAGGCGCTGTCACGGAACACGCAGGTGGTGTCCCCGGCGGGGGCGAGTTCCTTGTGCCAGCCGATGATGCCCTGCGCCAGCGCTTCCACCTCATCGACGCGGATGTCTGGCGCCAGGCAGGCCACTAGCACCCCGGCGCCCACCGAATGCACGGTCTTGCCGGCGACTTCGCGCTGCTCTATGGGTACGCACAGGTCTAGTCCGAGCTTGAGCAGCAGCTCGTAGAGGATGTCCGCTTCACTACGACCTTCGACGATGTGCTCTTGGTGCGCGAGCAGCTCCCTTTCAAGATCGGCAGGCTTTGGGTTCCAGGCACGGATATTCGAGGTGTCGAGCTTGAAGACGCGAAAGCCCGTGTCGCCCTGCCAATCGGGGTTTTCCTCCTTGATTTTCTTCGCTGCGCGGCGCAGGCGCTCTTTGGTCAGTTCGGCGATAGTGCGCGGCTTGCCCAGCTTGTCGCAGAACTCGGCGGCGGTTTTTTGTTCTTTGTTTTCCGGGTCGAGCGGCTCGGGAAGCTGGACCAGGATATGGCGGCGGCTCTGCTTATCCTGGGCGTTTTGCGCCATCACAGCGTGGCCAGTGGTGCCGGAGCCGGCAAAAAAGTCCATTACGATATCGTCATTTCTGGTTGCAATGTCGACGATTCGTTGGATTAGGAATGGCGATTTCGGGAAGTCCATAACCGCAGCGCCGAATAGGTCCTTCACTGCCTTGCGGCCATAGTCGTTATTGAATTCCTTGTCTAGCCATATCGATTTGGCTAGGGTCGATGCCACCTCCCCGTCTTCTCCGTTCAGGTAGTCCTTGCGAAATACTCTCCAGCTACCATCCGTCATTCGGCTCGCAGTTAGCAATGGCCCATCAGCGCGGACCTTCTCTGGGCTCCACGTCCAGCAAGTCTTGACACCGTCCGGTGCAATTGGCCAGACCTCTTCCGTAAACTCGTTGTCTTCCTTAAGAGCTACAGCGCCAGTAGTTGGATTGACATACAAAGGAAAATACAGGGTCGGACGCGTGATGGGGTTAAACGCTTGATTTCTGTTCCGGAGCCCAAGCTCCCGATACCTGCCACGATCATCGGTCTTGTTGTACTCCTCAAGCATGGCTCCGTCTTTGGCCATGCCGGTGATGCTCCCTTCAACATCGGGATTCTTGACAAAGACGATTAAGTTGTCGTGAGTCTTGGCGAAGTACTTGTCAAGGTGCCGGCCTCTGGGATTGACCAGAACTGACAGAGCTGCAATAAAGCACTCTTCTCCGAAAATCTCCACCCCGATTTTCTTCACATTGTCGAGCTCTGTGTCGTCAATGCTAATGAAAAGGGCGCCATCTTCCCGCAGCAGTTTGCGGGCAAGCTTCAGTCGCGGATACATCATATTCAGCCAATCGGTATGGAACCGCCCGCTGGCCTCGGTATTGCTGCTGATCCTCCGGCCGCCTTCCACTTGCCCGGTCAGCTCCAGATAGTTGCGGATGCTGTCCTGAAAATTGTCCGGATAGACGAAATCCTTGCCAGTGTTGTAGGGCGGGTCGATGTAGATGAGCTTGACCTTGCCAGCGTAGCTTTTTTGCAAGAGCTTGAGCACCTCCAGGTTGTCGCCCTCGATCATCAGGTTCTGGGTAGTGTCCCAATCGACGCTCTCTTCCGGGCAGGGGCGCAGGGTGCCGGTGGAGGGGGTGAGCGCCAGTTGCCGCGCCCGGCGCTTGCCGTGCCAGTTGAGGCCGTATTTCTCCTCGGCGTCCGTGACTGTCTTGTCGCCCACAAGTTGTTTCAGCACGTCCACATTGACGGCCAAACCCTGCGGCCCTTCGGTGATCAGCTCCGGGAACAGGGCCTTGAGCGATTCGATGTTCTGCGCGATGAGGTCGGCGGAGCGGGATTCCGGGGTGTGGAGGTCGATTTTCTGCATGGTGTTGTTGTCCTTCAAATCCTGATCAAAGCTGTTGCCGGCAGGCGGCCAATTGGGCTTCCACGCGCTTCATGTGAAGGTTCAGCTCCACCTGCCGGGCAATCTGTTTTTCTTTTTTCGCCTGGTTGCGCAGCCGCGCCGCTTCGGCCTGCAATTGCTGGCACTGCGCAAGCGCCTGCCGACGTGCGGCAGCCTGCTCGGCGCCTTGCGCCAAGGTAAAGCGGCCCGTCAGCCGGGCGGCAGCGAGCGCGGTGAGGGCGTCCATCCAGCCCTGATAGAGCGCCAGGAGATGGGCGCTCGGCCGCCGGCTGATGGCAAGCGTGCCCAGGAAGCTCTGTAGGGCGTCGTCCGAGGGCGCATCATCCGGCAGACTCACCTGCGCAACCTCGCCATCGAGCACCATCCTGCCCGCCTCGTTCTGCGCCCAGCGTTTGTGTGCCAGCGAAAGCGACAGCTTCGGCGTGGCCACGGCGATGAGCAGCACCGGGTAAGGTACGGCGCGATGGATGAGCTCCGTCAGGCGCGTGAGCAGCGCGGCCGTGACCCGTCCATCCCGCAACGTGACGGTGAGCAGGGCGATTTCCAGATACTCCCGCTCGTCGTCGCGATACGGCGCGACCCCGATGGTGTTGGGCTTGAGCGCGGCCACCCACTCGACCGCCTCGACCGCCTCGTTGATGAGGCGCTTATCCCGTGCTGTGGGCGCACCTTGCTCCACCAGCATCTTTTTGGGCACACGCTGATCGACCCGGCAACTTGCGGGGAGGTCGAAGGCGGCGAGCAGCGCATCCGAATCCATGGCTAGCTTTGCACCCTCGCACGTGCGCGGGCCTGGGCACGGGCTTGCAGCATGGCCTGTACCTGTGCGTAGAGCTGGGCGTTGGCCTGAGCTCGGTCGGCCAACACCACAGCCAGTGCGTAGGGCTCGTCTTCGGCACGGTGCTCGTCTTGGGACCATGCGCTGTCTTGCCGGGTGATCACGACAAACACTTTGTTTCGTCCCCTTGGAGCTTGCTGAAAAGTCCAGCGGGAGACTTGCAGCGTGCCGTTCTTGCGGGTCTCGTTGGGCAGCCAGCGGCCATTGTCGCGTTCATCCATGCGTTCTTCCCGGTTGCGTTGGAAGGCTTGCGTCACCTCATCGAGGCTCGCGGCCACCACCAGGGTGAACCAGAGCTTGGCGCGGCGATAGTCCAGCCGGGTGGTGCGCACCTCTGGGCTGTAGGCCAGTGCCACGGTGATTTCGCGGGCACGGCGCCCGTTGGCCCAAAAGCTGACCGGCACGGGCAGCTCGAAGAAGTGGTGTTGGTCGTTGCCGATGCGTTCTTCCGCCAGCAGGGTCACCGTGTGGTCGAGCGAGCGATAGAGTGCTGTATCGTCCACGCGCCCAAAACCGATGAGTTGCAGCAGACGGTCACGCCCTTCGGGCCTGTTTCCTGGACCGAGCAAGGTTTCGCAGGCTTCGGGCCAGCGGGCGTGTGCTCCAATGAGCGCACGCAGCAGGTTCGGCGAGGCATCGGGCACTGCGGCCAGCAGGCGCGCGGCTTTGTGCGCTACCTGCGGTGCGGCATAGCTGGTGCCGATGTCCTCTTTGAATGCCGGGCCCGTGGCAAATCCGCCGTTGAGTGACACGACCCCCAGCCCCGCATGGCGAGTGCGGCCGCCGGTACGCACCAGGGCGATGTTGCCCGCATGCTCCACCACGTCCGGCTTGATGGCGCCGTTGATGGAGGGCCCGCTTCGCGTCAACGGAAAGGGTTGGTTCGCCCGCGCCAGGACATGATCTTCAATGGTGTTGGGATACCTCTGTGATTCGCGCGTGGCTTCGAACAGACTGATGCCGCCCACCGTGAGGACGTTGAGCGCCGTGGCCGGATCCAGCAACCGGGCATGCGCTTCAAACAGATAGTTGGGGTATTGCTCACGGGCGTCCAGCGGGAGTTGGTCGAGTTGCAGGTTGCCGGTCGGCACCACAAACAACACGCCCAGCTCGCGCGTAAGACGATCCAGGGTATAGGCCAGCCCGCGGACATGCCGGCCGTCATAGACCTTATTCAGGTCGCCATAGCTCAGGTTGAAAACCTTGCAACCGTACTGCCCGTGCAAGTCGCGCACGGCTTCCTCGACGGCGTTCTCGACGAATTCGGTCTGATCCTGGCCATCGTCTTCGAACACTTTGCCCGAGAACAGACGCAGTTGCGGGACAAATTGCCCGCGCTGGATGGCGCTTTGGACATCTCCGTACAGGGCCAAACCACCGACAAAGGTGCCATGCCAATGGGGATCAGCGTCGTGGGGGCTGCGATGCGGCTGCAAATAGCCTTGTGCATCGTCGACGGCGCGACCGAGTAGCGGGTGCCCCGAGGTCAGGCCGGAGTCAAGTACGGCAATTGCTGGTGCTTCTGCAGGTGGCGGAACGAGGGGCGGAAATTGATTGATGTCCGTACCGAGCAGTTCAACGGCAACACCTAGCCGCGGTGGTAGATCGACCGTGCGGACGTCCCGGTGGCGCAGAAGCTGTTCGGCCTGATCCCGGTTGCAGCGCAAGCGCAGCATCACGAGAGATGGCTGCTGGATCTCATCGAGCTTCTCGATACCGAGCTTCTGCAGCCAGGCCACGAACGCGCGAACCATGGCCTGGCGCTTGTCTTGCCGCTCCTGAGGCCAGAGCTCGACATCGAGCATGAACGGCGCTTGCGCGGGGAATCCCTGCTCACGCAGGGCGTTACCCGTGCGGTCTTCGGGTGTCCAGTGGTCGAAATCCTCGATGGCGTAAAGCAGTTCCTTGCGCGTGACCCTCCCATCTCGGGCCAAAGTGGCAAGGCGTTGCTCGAATTCCATCAAGCCTTGGTCGCTGGCGAAGGTCACTACAATGGCTTCGTCTTCCTGGCTGACGATTTCCACGCCGGGGATGGCGTCGAAAGCAGGGACGTTGTTGTCTCCGGCATGCAGCCGGATCTTCAGCAGTTTGCGGTCATCGAAGCCGCCAATGTCGGCCTGGTCAGGATCAGTGAGGCGTGTCTTTGCGGCCTGGAGCTTTTGCCCAAGCGCCGCGCCATGCGCACGTGGATTTGGCGGCGTGAAACCGCCCCCGAACCTTCGCGGATGGCGAGGATTGATTGGTGCTTCTCGCTCCAGCCGTAGGTGTTCATAGGCCATGCCTCCCCCTCCATCGTTCAGTTCTTATGCCGGTACTCGCGGGCCAACGCGGTATCCAGATGGCTTTTTTCCATGAACTCGCGGCCAGACAGGATCATTTCCTTGACTGCCCGCCGCAGCACACGCTCGATGTCGGCGTGCGACATGCCTTTGAACAGCGAGGCCACTTGCGCGTCATCGGCCTCGAAGTTGCGGCGGATCCCCGAAAGCTTGAGGGCGAGCAGGCGTTTGATCTGCTCCAGGTTAGGCATTTCGAAGCGCACGACTTCATCGAAGCGCCGCCAAACGGCCTTGTCGAGCAGGGTTTCGTAGTTGGTCGTGGCGATGAGGATGCTCTCGCCCCGATACCCATCCATCATTTGCAGAACGGCGTTTACAGACCGCTTGAGTTCCCCATGATCGGCGCTGTCCCCACGATCCTTGGTGAGCGCATCGAACTCGTCGAATAGCGCGACGACAGGCTGCTGCGCGATGTAGTCAAAAACCTTGCGCAGATTGGCGGCAGTCTCCCCAAGAAACGATGAAATCACCGAGTCAAGGCGGACGAGGACGAGCGGCATGGACAGGGCGTTGGCAATGACCTCGGCCGCTAATGTCTTGCCGCAACCCGGAGGGCCGCAAAACAAGAGCTTCTGGGCGGGCTGCATACCGTAGGAACGCAGGGTGTCAGCCCGGTTGTGCTCCATGAGGATTTCATCCAGGGCCGACTGCGTCGCATCGGACAGGATGATGTCTTTCTCCTCACGTACCACCGCGCGTTCTTCAAGCAAAGCAAGACCGTTGTCCTTGTTGGTCGGCAGGCTGGGAAGGCTGTGTAATTTGCGAATACTGTTTTCAGTGGAGGCATGCCCACCGTAGAGCAGCCGCTCGAGGTCATTCGCCAGCAGATGATGGTTCTTTTCCCGCTCTTCCTTGATGACAGCCTCGGACGCCGTACGAAAGCCCGCAGCATCCCCTTGAACCCCAGACTTGATGAGTTGCCGCAGTAGTTTTCCGCTAGCCATACGCCATCCCCTCACGCATCAATTCTTTCGCTTTGCGCTTGCTGCGCGGCTTTTGGAAGCACAATCAAAAACGCAAGCACCTCAAAGTCATCGCTTCCCGGCACGTCGCCTTTGATTGCATGCGTGCCACCCGGCGAAAAGAGGCTGGCAACCGCACGCTCTTCATTCTTACCGACGATGGAGGCGATGGCTGCGGCAAGCAGCTTCTGCGCATGGCGCATGTCCTCACCTTGCCGTGTACGCCTGTCGAAACGAGCGCAAGCATCCGCATCCGGCAGGCCGCGTCCCCACGCCAATCGCTTGAGGCGGTCGAGAACGTGCCGGGCTTGGGTGTGTGGCAGCAGGACACTGCCATCGTCACCCACATGAACCAGATAGTACGGCGCCAAAGGATATTCAGGCTGCCTTAGCCTTTCTGCCGCTGCTCCTTCAGCACGTAGGCAGAAGATCACACCCGTTGGAATATCAGCATCATTGGTGCTGATTACCGCGCAAGCGCCAAGTGGTAAGCCTTCGAGCTTTCCCGGCTGATCACGCAGATACTGCGCCAAGTCGATGCGAAAGTCGGTGAGTGTCAGATCGGTGATGGAAACGCCCGTGGACAGATCTTCCAAGTCGATGACCGTGTCTTGCAGCTTGAGCAGTTGCTTACGACGGTATTCGAGATCGTTCATCGAGTTGCCGGCCGATTGCTCGATGAGGTTCTCTTCGCCAGTGGCGGAGATATCCAGCAATACCATGCGCCCACTGACGCGCTGTTCGAGGTTTATGTACTCCTCGAGCTCCATATTGGGCCAGAAGTTGACCAGCTGGATGACCTGATTTGGCGATCCAATGCGGTCGATGCGACCGAAGCGCTGGATAATGCGAACCGGATTCCAGTGAATGTCGTAGTTGATCAGCCAATCGCAGTCTTGTAGGTTCTGGCCCTCGGAAATGCAATCGGTGGCGATGAGTAGGTCTAATTCACCTTCCCCCACTAATTCCGGAGGTCGCTCTTTGGATCGCGGCGAGAACGCGGTAAGAATCGATCCAAGGTCTGTGCGCAAGGTGGGGAGCGTTGCCTGGTTTCGACCGGATCCCACGACTAAAGCTGTTTCCACACCGAGTTGTTCCTTGGCCCAGGAAGCGAGCTCTTTGTACAGATGCTCTGCCGTGTCGGCAAAGGCCGTGAAAACTATGATCTTGCGATTGCCAGGATTAATGGGATGGCGACATTTGTGTGCAATCATCTCGCGCAGGGCCGAGAGTTTTGCGTCGCGCGCTGCGCCTATCTGTTTTGCAGCCGACAGCAGGGTGGATAGCCGGTTGCGGTCTTCGATCAGATCCTGCTTCCAGCGAATCAAGTCGACATCGGTGAGAAGCACTTTGACTTTGCGCCCTACCAGTAGAGGCTCGAAGACTGGATCATCAATATCGACATCGGAAATATCCAACTCTTCAATATCATCTGCGTACGCCTCGATCTGCGCAAGCATCGCATCAACGTCCCGTAGCTGTCGTTCAACAGTGAGCGCAAAAGACGACACCGCGCTTTCCATTCGCTTGAGCACGTTGATTCGCAAAAGTTGGACCAGACTCTCTTCCCGGTCTGCTTGGCGGAAGAAGCCTTCACCGCCTCGTACTTGCACGCGGTACTTTGCATCGTAGGCGGCTTGCTTTTGGGGCAAGACATAGCGCAAAGGAGCGTAAGCTGCGAGGTTGAGCCGCCGGATTTCTCGATTGATGTCTCGGATGCTTGGGAATTCGCCGGCGCGATCCACGTCCGCCTTGATATTAATCGGTTGCAGCCGAGCGGGGAAGCGACCCGTCTCGTTGGTGCCGTAGTACTTCTCGATGTGCCGGCGCGACCGGGCGATGGTTAGGGAAGGTCTGCACAACCCCCGCCAAAACGCGGACTGATGCGTCCATGTTCACATGGTGAAATCATGGTCGAATTTCGTGCTGAATTCACGGTGTTTTGACCCGATTGGGCTGGTTTTCGGGCCGTTGCCCGTATTGCAGGCGCACTCATCCCACGGCGCCCTGCAAAATGCGCTTGCGCACCATCCACAGGTTCGAGAGTGCGAA
>Ga0078972_1008511_pt1 | contig 21377 bp, 17 predicted proteins | sample YelNatPaOPGAMG01_FD_67568 | JGI IMG/M metagenome (GOLD analysis project Ga0078972, IMG submission 67568) | Hot spring thermophilic microbial communities from Obsidian Pool, Yellowstone National Park, USA - OP-RAMG-01 (SPADES assembly) (version 2) | ecosystem: Environmental > Aquatic > Thermal...
GGGGTGGGCGGGGGGGGGGGCCCCCCGCGCCGGTGGGGGGGGGAGGGGGAGGATGACCCCCCGGGGGAGGACGCCCGCGGGGGTGTCCACCCCCCCGCTCGCCGGGTGCTGACGCAACCCCGCTCGCCGGGTGCTGACGCAACCCCGCTCGCCTCAATCGGATGATGGCAATCCCTTCCTGTTACTATAATGTCGGTATGAATTGGCGCTGGTTGACTTTTTGGCGCTGGTTTCGTGCCGGGCCGCAGATAGAGAGCGCGCGGCGTTTGTTCCGGCGCCAGCGCGAGCATTTGGAATGGCAATTCTTTCAAGCGGCGTCAGCAAGCGGCAAGCCGCGCGGCCTGCGCTGGAAGGCCATTGACTGGGGCCCGGATGTCGAATTCGCCCGTGAGCGCCGCAGCGGCCAGCTCGCCGCTCTGGTCGGCGTCACCATTCAGTTCGAGGCTATCGAAGGCAGCGATATGGAGGGCCTGCCTGCGGTGGGCAATTTGCGCAACGGCTCTGCCGTGTTCTTTTTCCATCAGGGACGCTGGCACACCCTGGGCCGGGTAGTGTTCAACCTCAATCCTGATGAAGCACTGGCCCATTTTCACAATCAGTACGAACCCTTGCCCTCAGATTAATTAATTGATTAGCCGTGATCCGCAGGGGAACAGGAACGTGCTTCCCTGCATGAAGCAACTAACCGAAAAGCGCTACCATCGTCAAGCAAACGTCTTTAATCCCGCGACGGCGACAAGGGATAGTCGAGGATGGAAATGCCCAGGCGCGGCAACTCTTGCAGGCGACGCCAGCCGCGCGTTACCCGGGCTTCCTCCGTAGCGACGAAATCGCGGTCCATCAACTCTTTGGCAAAGGCCCCTTCACAACACATCGGCTCGAAGGCGGGATCGACGATGTACTGCGCCAGCGCTGGATTGCAGCGGATGTGGCGTTCGGGAAGGATGTGCAATTGTTCGGGCGGCACCTCGCCAAGCACGTAGCGGAGATACAGGTCGGATTCGGTGATCTCTTCGACTTCCCGACCGCAGACCTCGCACAGATAGCCTTGTTCGCAACGGGCCATGACTTCGGTTTTCCGCTTTCGGTGTTCGGCTTCGGTCCTCAATGTCCATCGTTTGGGTTTTACTGAAAACCGAACACCGAACACCGAAACCGTTACTCAATCTCGACACGATACGGCAGCATCAGCCATACTGGCTCTCCCCGCAGCTGTAGCAACCCATTCAGCCCCCGGAGCTTGTGCTGCAATGCGGGAGACAGAGAAGGCAACCGCATGCGCGGAGCGTGCAGGCCGCCCATTTCCTCTAGCAGCGAATCGAGAAAGCCCTTGCCTTGGGGCAGTTGGAGCAATTCTGGCTCCTTGTCGGCAGGCAAATCGGCCAAGGTACGAGCGGCAGCGATGGCGTCGTGCAGGGTGCCCAATTCGTCGATCAGGCCGTTTTCCTTGGCTTGCCGGCCGGTCCAGATACGGCCGCCAGCCAACTTGACCAACTGGTCGCGCGTCATCTTCTTGCCAGCTTTGTGACGGCCAGCCAGCGCCTTGTCGAGGAATTGATCGTACATATCCTGCATCAGCTTCCTCATGGCCTTGCGCTCGGAATCGCTGAAGGGTTTATCGATGGAGAAGATGCCGGCATGGGCGCCGCGGCTGATCGTTTCGGTGGTGATGCCAATTTTGTTAAGGGTGCCGCCAATGGCCAACTTGCCGCCGACGACGCCGATGGAACCAGTCAGGGTACTCGGTTCGGCAAAAATCTTCTGGGCGGCCATGCTGATGTAATAGCCGCCGCTGGCCGCCGTGTCGGACATGCTGGCGACGATCGGCTTCTTGGAACACCTCAGCTCGTTCCAGATGAGGTCGCTGGCCAACGCCGAGCCACCCGGACTGTCCACACGCAGTACGATCGCTTTGACTGTCTCGTCCTTCTCTGCTTGGCGGATGGCTTCAAGCAGCGTCGTCGAACCGACTGTCTCAATGTCAAAGATCCCTTGCTGGCTTTTACCCGTAGTGATGACACCGGTGGCATAGATAACAGCAATTTTGGGATGGGACGAGGTTCGCGTCTTGGACGGCGCCGCCAGCAGCTTGAAAAAGGCAAAGGGATTGGAAAAATCGATCTCTTTCTTCTCCGCCTTGCCGTAGTCCTTGACCAGGGTGAACGCCTCCGCTTTCTGTTGGTTTTTCAGAACGGTCTTGAGCTGGTCCTGATACTCTTCGGCGTAAGCAATACGGTCGAGGAATCCGGCTTTGAGGGCGGCGCGGGCCGTATAGGGCCCCTCATCGATCAGTTTCTTGACCTGCTCGGCCGTGAAGTTCTTGCTACGGCGGGAGTGGACAATGCATTGGACAAGACTGTTTTCAAAATAATCGTCGAGGACGCTGGTGAGTTGTTCGCGAGCTGGCTGGCTCATCTTTTTGCGCATGTACGGCTCGGCAGCGGACTTGTAATCGCCCATTTGCAGCATGTCCGCCTGAACGCCGATCTTCTCGAACAAGTCCTTGTAGAAGGACACTTCGGCGCGCAGGCCCGTCAACATCAACCAAGTGGATTCCGGCGCACACACTTCATCACACGCCAGGGCGGCCAGATAATCTTTGGTACTACCCGATTCGAGATAGGCATACACCTTTTTGCCGCTTTTGCGGAAGTCAGCGATGGCCCGCCTCAGTTCGTCGAGCTTGCCCCAGCCAATGTCCAGGCCGTCCAGTTGCAAGTACAGGGCCTGGATGTTGGCGTCTTGGCGCGCCTTGCGGATACGGTCGAGCTTGCTTTGGAAATGTTCGTTGAAGCTGCCCAGGAGCGGATCACTGGAAGGCGGCGCTTCTTCCAGCGAGCCGGACAGCTTGATGTGGGCCATGCGGACGACCTTTTTCTCGACTTTTGTTTCCTCGGCGCGGCCCGGCAGCACCACAGCGAATCCAGCCAACACGATTGCATAGCGATGAAGCGACATCTCTATCCCTTCCTTTACGACATTTATGGAACGTTGCGGCGAGGTCTCCCGGCCACGCCCTCTTATTGCAGTGGCCTATAGTCCCAGCCGGCGGCCCGGTCTTCCGACCGGGCCCCAATGTACTCCTTTATCCGGTTAGCGACGCTTCTGTGAAGCGTCGCTAACCGCCTGTTCTTACGCCAAACCAACTTCCTTCTTTGCTTTGGCGTACCAATTGCTGAACATACCCGTCTTGACTTTGTAATTGTTCTCCTCGATCACTTCCAGGACCATGCGTTTGCATTGCACGTCGTTCTTTTTGCCCTGGGTGCGCTTCTTGCATTGGGTTACGGCGTCGTTAAATTCCTTCTCATCGATCTTACCGTCGTTGCCAGCGAAGGTGTCGATGAGGTCCTTGATTTCGCTGAGGACGCGGCTTTCGAGGACGTAGCCATGCGTATCGCAGACCTGGGCCAGGGCGGCACGGGCAGAATCGACGGTGACCCCCAATTGAAGGGCCCCCTGGAGGATTTCGCGTTCCTCGTTTTTGTCGATGTACTTGTCATCATAGGCCCGCAGTTTGACTTCTTCCACGAACCGTTTTTTCACTTCGTCCAGAGACATGAGCAATCTCCTTCCACAAAGGCGCTTCTCACGATCCGGCCACCCCCAATGGTGCCCGAGGTCTCTCGGAGAGTAGTTCGCCGCGGTTTCACCGACATTTGGGACTAGCGTTGGATTATGACACCTACCCACAGCACAAGCAAGGGTTTCTAGGGTACTGGGTGGGGCTGTTTCTTTCTCGGCAGCTTCTTCACGATAGGCGAGATGGGTAAGCGCCCATCTGCTCCAGTATGACGGAATCGCCGCCTCCTCGAGTGTCATTTCAGGGATACGAGAAATTCCAGAAGGTCAGCAGCTTGTTCTGCGGTCAGATCGCGCAGCAGGTGTTCGGGCATCAACGAGGTCTTTTGCGGCGTCAGTTTCTCCACTTCACGCGCCGGGATGCGGATTTCCTTCCCGCTTGCATCGCGCAAGAGGACGGCTTCCGCTGTCCGGGAAGCGAGCAATCCCGTGTGCAACCGCCCCGATTTCGTCTCGACCGTGTAGACGACATACTTGGGATCGACGACCTTGGACGGTTCCAGCAGGCTCTCCAGGAGTTGGGCGCGCGTGTTTTTGGCGGCAATTTGCGATAAATCGGGTCCGAGATCGCTGCCCACGCCGCGGACGCGATGGCAGTTGACACACTGAGTCACGGCCGCTTTGAAGAACAGTTCTCTGCCGCGGGCCGCGTCTCCTCGCAGCGACAGGATCTGTTCCGGTCGAATGACGTTGCCCAGCCTCTTGACCCGCTGCTCATCAGGAACAAAGCGCTCGAACAAGTCGCGCACCGTCGGTTCGGCCAGGCCCTGGGCAGCGGCCACGATTTCTGCCCGGATCGACTTGGGTAGGCGCCCTTGATCGAATTCGCGCACCAGCAGCAAGGCCGTGCTGGGCGAAGCCAACAGCCGACGGATAAGGTCGGCGCGTTCAGCGGCGCGTTGTTGTTCCGCCGGCCGGCGCGGGCCGGCCTGGAGCGCCGCCTCATCGAGTGAACAGAGCTTGTCCACCAAGGCTTGCTCGCCTTTGCGGAGCGGCAGCTGACGGATCCAATCGTGGATCAAGCGCAGGCCGTGCTCATCCACGATGGCGGAGCCGATGTGCGGCATCCGGCCTCGGCCGAGCTTGGCCATGCGGTAGTAGAGGACGGAACGAAAAGGATCACCGGCGGCGATAATACGGGCGTCAGGGATCGCAAATGTGCCTTGAACCGGGGGAGTGTCGAGGGCCTTGGTTTGTTCCAGGGTCAATTCCCGGCGCAGATCTATATCGGCCGTGCCGCCAGCACCGAATTGGTGGCAGTGTGCGCAGTTGACGTGCAGGTACGAACGGGCGCGGTCGTCAAGACAGGCGGAGGGGTCGTAGGGGTTGACCAGGCGGGCGGGGGGCTGAGGTGGGCCGCCAGAGCGTACCGGCGCCAGCACGCCGACATGTAGCAAAGTACGCATTTGATTGTCCACCACGCCATTGTAATTATGCTCGCGGTCGAGTTGGCCTGGGGTGAAGGCGAGCGCATAGCCAGCCCAGGGGTTATGACATTGCAAGCACTCGCCGCGGGCGGCGAAATGCCACGTCTGTTTTCGCTGCCCGCCGGGGGCCTGGCTGTCCTTGACCGTAAATATCTGATCGGCGCCGGAAGCAGGCACAAGGTCGGCGTCGGTCTGCTCGTCGTTCCAGCGGTACGTGTAACCGTGCCATTCACTGCCGTCGAAGTGCAGAATCTGGGTTTCCAGACGCCGGCGGCTCTGCGGCTGGCCGCGCTCCATCTCGAGCGAAAGCGTGCGTGCCAGAACGGCATCCTTGGGGAAGAGGAGTCGGCTGCTGAAGAAATTGCCGGGGATAGGCACGAGGCGATCATAGAGTTGCACGCTCGACGTGCCCGGCAGGGCGATGAAGCGCTCGGCCGTGGCATGATCGGCCCATTGCTCGGCTTGCACCGAGAACGGGACCACTCCGGGAGCCAGACGATGTTCCTTGACCGAAGTGAACAAGCCTGTCTCACTCAGCTTGCGTGGGAACTTCGTCGCTTCGTTTGCGGCGGCTGGGTTGGGAACCAGGCGATAGATGGCCCCCGCCGAATCGTAGTGCAGGACCAGCAATTCCCCGTCGGGTTCCTCGGCGAAGGCGACGATGTGCAGCGAGCTGCGGGCCAACTCGCGGTGCGAAACGATGCGGTCGCCGTCAAAGCGTGTTCCCCACAGCCGCCCCGTCACATAGTCGCCGCACACATAAGAGCCAACCAGGTCCTTCAAGCGTTTGCCGCGGTAGACGTAGCCTCCGGTGATCGAGGCCGCCTCGGTATGGGGAAAATCGAGCGTCGGTGGCAAAATCGGCGTCGGCCCGCGCCGGCTGTTGGGCCGCACCGGCTGCCGGCCTTCCATGACCGACCAGCCATAGTTGCCGCCTTTCCTCACACGATAAACCATTTCCCATAATTCCCAACCAACGTCGCCGACCCACAGCTCGCCGGTCTGACGATCGAAACTCATCTTCCACGGGTTGCGGAAGCCATAGGCCCAAATCTCCGGCCGAGCTTTCGGCGTGTGGAGGAAAGGATTATCGGCAGGAACGGCATAAGGCTTTCCGCCCTCCTCGTGGTCTACATCAATGCGCAGAAGGGACGACAGCAGGTCGCTGAGGTCCTGTCCCGTGTCGAGAGCGTCCGGCGGGTTGGGAGAAGTGGCATCGCCGGTCGAGATGTAGAGGAAGCCGTCTGGCCCGAACTGGAGGCAACCGCCGTTGTGCCCGCCTGCCCGCCAGGTGATGAGCACCTTTTCGCTCTTGGGATCAATGCGCGGCGGGTCGCCGTCGCTGACACGGAAGCGCGACACCCGTGTGCCATCGGGCAAGGGCGCCCCGGTTTTGCTATCGAGGACATAACAGACATAACAATAGCGATTGTCCGCAAAGTGCGGATGAAAGGTCAGGCCGTAGACGGCCCCAACGCCCTTGATGTCGCTGGCCTTGTCCCAGCTGTGCAGTTGGGTGGTCAAGTCGAGGAACAGATCGGCCTTTGCGCAGTCGGGATGGTTGGGGAAGGAGAACAATCGTCCCTCGTGTTCGCCGACGAACAGGCGCTTGCTCCCTGGAGCGCTGGTGAGGAGAAGGGGATTCTTGAAGGTGAGCTTGGGAAAGGCACGCTCCAGGCGATAAGGCGGCGGCGGCTCGGGAGAACCGACGATACGCGAGTTCGTCCAGGGGATGCGCTGGGCGACGCCATAAGGTTGGGCGGCAGGCTCGCGGTGCTTCTCGGCTGGGAGAAGAGAAGCAAGGAAAACACAGAGGGACGACAAGGGGACGGCGAATCGGAACGCCCTCGGCGCAGGCCCATGCTTTCGTGCTTTCGCTGCACATTTCACGACTGGAATCGAGGCCCCGTTGCAACCCATAGGAGTTAAGGCGGCAATAAAAGGTTACTTTTTCCTCTCAAAGGTTTGCATCTCCTCATTACTTTTATGGAAAATGAGCAGCGGCGGCTGTTCGGAAATGGCTACACGGAAGGTTTCCTGGTCTGGCAATTGGGTATTTGACCGTGCTGTCTTGTCTTGCGATAATTGCCGCAGTAGGCCCGTTTCGTGGTTTTCACCAAGCGAACAAGGAGACCTATCGTATGGCTACTGCAACTTCCAAGTCCAAACAGCGCAGCATTAAGCCGCCCAAGATCAAGGACCAGCCGCTCTTTATCGGCGGCAAATGGCAAGACAGCGTGTCAGGCAAGACCTTTCCGGTTATCAACCCGGCCACCGGCGAAACGATCTGCCACGTAGCCGAAGGCGACAAGGCCGATGTGGATCTGGCCGTTAAGGCCGCCCGCAAAGCATTCGAGGAAGGGCCGTGGCCGAAGATGAACGCCTCGGAGCGCGGCCGGCTCCTCCATAAACTCGCCGACCTCATCGAAGCCCACAAAGAAGAGCTGGCGGCACTGGAATCGCTCAACAACGGCAAGCCGCTGCGCGATGCCCTCCACATCGATTTGCCGATGGTCATCAAGTGCTATCGCTATTACGCCGGCTGGGCCGACAAGGTACACGGCAAGACCATCCCCGTCGAAGGCCCGTATTTCTGCTACACCCGCCACGAGCCGGTCGGCGTCGTCGGTCAGATCATTCCCTGGAACTTCCCGCTGCTGATGCAAGCGTGGAAGTGGGGACCGGCGTTGGCCACCGGTTGCACCGTCGTGCTGAAACCGGCCGAGCAGACGCCGTTGACGGCCTTGCGTGTCGCGGCGCTAGCTCAGGAAGCCGGCTTCCCGGACGGCGTCATCAACGTCGTGCCGGGCTACGGCCCGACCGCCGGGGCCGCCATCAGCGAACATAAAGACATCGACAAAGTCGCCTTCACCGGCGAATACACGACTGGCCAACTCGTCATGGCCGCCGCCGCCAAGAGCAACCTCAAGCGCGTCAGCTTGGAGTTGGGAGGTAAAAGCCCCAACATCGTTTTCGCAGACGCCGATCTTGATGCCGCCGTCGAAGGAGCGTACTTCGGCCTATTCTTCAATCAAGGGCAGTGCTGCTGCGCCGGCAGCCGTTTGTTCGTCGAAGAGAAAATCCACGATCGCTTCGTGGAAAAAGTGGTGCAAAAGGCCAAAGCGCAAAAAGTCGGCGACCCATTCGATCCCGACACGACGCAAGGGCCGCAAGTCTCGCAGGAGCAGTTCGACCGCATCATGAGCTATATCGAGGCCGGCAAGAAAGAAGGGGCCAAGCTGTTGTGCGGCGGCAAGCGCATCGGTGAACGCGGTTACTTCATCGAACCGACCGTCTTCGATGAGGTCGCGGACGAGATGAAGATTGCCCGTGAGGAGATTTTCGGGCCGGTCATGAGCATTTTGAAGTTCAAGGATGTCAATGAAGTGCTGCGGCGTGGCAATCAGACATTCTACGGCCTGGCCGCTGCCGTGTGGACGCGCGACATCACCAAGGCCCATCGCTTGGCCAACGGCCTTCGCGCCGGCACGGTCTGGGTCAACTGCTACGACGTCTTCGATAGCGCCGCGCCGTTTGGCGGCTTCAAGATGAGCGGTTTTGGACGCGAACTGGGCGAATATGCTCTGGAACTGTACACAGAGGTCAAGACGGTTTACGTCCATCTGGGGGAATGAGCTAAGCTTGACAAAGAGGGACAACGAGCCGGGAGCGTAAACGACAACAGATGTGCCGTCGCTTACGCTCCCGGCTCGTAATTCTTTTTGCTTCTCTCTGAAGTTTCCCTTCGCGCCCGTTGCCGACGATGTTATAACGCTCTTGCAGATCGATTCCGTCCGCCGTGCCTCCCGCACGGCCCGGCAGACGCTGCGGATAACAGAGGAGGAAACCGATGCGTTGTTACGGCTTAGTCTTGGCTGCCTTGATGCTGGCGAAGCTGCCGGCCAGTGCCCAACAAGCGCAGCAACCACCTGCCCCATCGCCCGCCGCCGACAACAAGGTGTTGGACGAGCACTTGGCCAAGTGGGAAGCGGCGATGAAAAAAGTCGAGACCCTCGGCGCGCAATTGACGCGCATCGACAAGGATCCGGTTTTCGAGCGGGTCCAGAAGCTAACAGGCGTGGCCTACTACATGAAAGCCGGCGCCGGACCTAGCGCGCAGAACTTGGCCCTGCTGCAAATGAGCGTCGAAGGTCAGAAGGAATTCAAGGAGAAATTCATCTGCACCGGCGCCTACATCTACCAGTTCTTGCCCGAGCAAAAGGAGATCCGCTATTACAAATTGCCCAAGCCGGAGCCAGGACAGGTCGGCGAAGAAAACAACTTGCTAACTCTGCTGTTCGGCATGAAGGCCGAGGACGCCAAGCGGCGCTACGAGTTGAAATTAGATAAAGAAGATGCGAATTACATCTATGTGTATATCTCGCCGCGCTCGGCGGCAGACAAGGCCGACTTCCAGCGTGCCCGCTTGGTCCTCAACAAGAGCAACTACTTGCCCCGGCAGTTGTGGTTCGAGCATGCCAACCGCAGCGAGGTCCTGTGGGACATCCCCAATCTGCAAATCGGCATGGCCCTAGACCGTCGCACCTTCGACCCGCCGCAGGCGCCGCCGGGTTGGAAACTGGTGCCGGGCGAGAACCGCAGTCCCATCGCTCGGCCGGCCGAACCCACGCCGCCCGCCGGTAGGTAGCAAATCAGAAGCGTTAGAGCTTGCCAGACAAACCGCCCTTCCCGCCAGGTGGGGAGGGCGGAGAGTCGAGAACTGTACCAAGTTCAGCCGGGGACAGTATAAATCGAGTAAACTATCCTTCGCACGATTGATTGTGGGCTTTTTCCCCCACTCGACGAGCCGCCGGGTTCAACCCGGCGGCTCACTGGCGGTTCACTGTCCCCAACAGATGGTTAGGCGAAAAGCTGACCACGATTTATCGCAACTGTCTCCATTGTTCGCGGAATGCGCGCGAGGCTGGGGCGGGAAAATCGCGCACGGTCGTCCAGGCCGCTCCTGGTTCCGGCAGTCGTCGTAACCAACCTTCGTGCGCCAGCGGTCGGAGTACCAGCCGAGCGCAGCGCAAGGCCAGACGATAGAGCCACGGACGCCGCAACACTGCCGCCGATAAGTGATAGGCCCATTTCTCCCAGCGACCCTTGCTTTTCTCATGCGTTTGCAGTTCGCGCAAACCAATGAGCATATGCGGAATGTTGATCTTCACGGGGCATGCCGCCTGGCAGGCGCCGCACAGCGATGACGCATGCGGCAGGTGCGGATGGTCAGCGACGCTGTCGTACAAGGGCGTCAGGATACTGCCGATCGGCCCAGAGTAGACCCCGCCATAGGCATGACCGCCGATGCGGCGATAGACCGGACAGGCGTTCAAGCACGCCCCGCAGCGGATGCATTGCAAACTCTCACGGAACGGCGTTGCCAGCACACGTGAGCGGCCATTATCGAGCAGCACCAGGTGAAATTCCTCCGGTCCATCTGTCTCGCCGGGCCGGCGCGGTCCGGTGAGGAGGGTGGTGTATACCGACAGCGCTTGCCCTGTCGCCGCGCGCGCCAGCAATTTCAAAAACACCGGCAAATCGATCCAGCGCGGCAGCACTTTCTCAATGCCCATCAGGGCGACATGAATGCGCGGACAGGTGGTCGTCATTCGGATGTTTCCCTCGTTGGAGATGAGCACGATGGTCCCCGTCTCCGCGACAGCAAAGTTGACACCGCTGATGCCCATGTCGGCCTGTCTGAACTTCTCACGCAGCAACCGCCGCCCCGCCTTGGCCAGCGCCGGAGCTTCATCCGGCAGTGTTTCGCCGCTGTATTTCGACAAAATGCGCGCAATGCTCTCGCGCGTGTGATGCACTGCTGGAGCAACGAGATGCGACGGCCGTTCGCCGGCCAACTGGATGATGAACTCGCCGAAGTCTGTCTCCGTTACCTCGATTCCCGCCGCCTCCAGCGCGGGATTGAGGTGAATCTCCTCGGAGGTCATCGACTTCGATTTGACGATACGGCGCGTGTTGGTTTTCCGTGCGATGTCGAGAACGATTTGCCGCGCTTCTTCGGCATTGCTGGCCCAGTGGACGTGTCCGCCGTTTTTCTGCACGGCCGCTTCCAGTTGTTCGAGATAGCGGTCCAGATGCGCGAGTGTATGTTCCTTGATGCGCTTGGCGTGGCTGCGCAGAGCATCGCTGTCGGCCAACGCAGCATAGCCGCGGCGATTGCCAGCCATCAACGTGCTGGTCAGACGCACCAGCGCTTCTTGCAGGGGTGGATCGGCCAATGCTTGCTGAGCAGCGTTCAAGAAATCGTGATGCTCGTGACGGGCGTAGGTGTTCATATTCCCCGATCCACCAACTAGCCCGCTGCGCCAGCAAAGGCTGCCCTTGCTGGCGCAGCGGACTAGTACGTTACATTTTTTCCAGCAAGGGCCGCCCTTGCTGGCGCGGCGGGCTAGGCTGCCCTTGCTGGCGCGGCGGGCTAGGCTGCCCTTGCTGGCGCGGCGGGCTAGGCTGCCCTTGCTGGCGCGGCGGGCTAGTACGTTACGTTTTTTCCAGCACTTGGGCTAGATGCAATGTCCGCACCGAGCTGCCGCGGCGGCGCAGGCAGCCGGCGATGTTCATCAAACAACCGGCGTCCGTCGCCACCACCACCGATACACCGGTTTTCTCAATGAGACTGGCCTTGTCCTGAACCATTGCCCCGCTGATGTCGGGATAGCGCACCGAGAAGGAGCCGCCGAAACCGCAGCATTCGTCCGCGCGCTCCAGCTTGACGTACTCCAGCCCCTTCACGCGCGACAACAAGCGTTCCGGCTCCGTCAGCAGTCCCAGGCCGCGCAGATGGCAGGCCATGTGATACGTCACCTTGCCCTCGTAGCGCGCACCCACGTCCTCGACACCCAGCACATTGACCAGGAAATCCGATAATTCATGTGTGCGCCGCGCCATGTCCTCGGCTCGCAAACGCCAGACCGGATCATCGTGAAACAAGTGCGGATATTCTAACTTGATCATCGCCGCACACGAGCCGGAGGGAACGACGACGGTTTGGCCGTTGTCGAAAGTGCGGAGGGTGTGCCGGGCCAGCTCGCGGGCATCGTCGTGATAGCCGCTGTTGAAATGCGGTTGACCGCAGCATGTCTGTGCTTCGGGAAAGTCCACGGCAACGCCGAGACGGCGCAACAAGCGCACCGTGGCCACGCCCACGTCGGGGAAGAGCGCATCGCCCAGGCACGTCACGAGAAGCGAGACTTTCATATGGTTCACAGCAGACGCCGGCTCTCCTGTTCGAGTCCCTGATAGACGAAGCGCAGCACGCGCTCGGCCATGTGATTGAAATAGTCCCAGCTGTGTCCGCCGGCGCGAGTAGCCAGGTCGAGCTGGTGCGGCACACCCAAGGCGCTCAGCTTCTCGTGCAAGCGATCGCTGCCTCGATACCAGGCGTCGGCCGGGTCGATGCAATAAAAAATATGTGACGGAAATTGGCTCGGATGAATGTGCATGGGCACCGTATCCTGCCGACATTGCTCCTTGCTGTCGTACATGTCATCTATCGGCGTGCCCTGTCCGTACAGTTCATGATACTCGATGGCCGGCGCAATAGCAGCGACCACGGGGAACAGATCGGGATGTTTGAAAGCGAGTCGCAAGGCGCCCTGCCCACCCATGCTAATGCCGAACAGACCGATGCCGCGCGGCACGATGCCCCAGCGCTGGGCGAAAAAGGGCACGACGTTTTGCCGCACATGATGCTCTGGCGTCATCTGCGGATCGAACTCGGCGCAGATGCGGTCGGCCCACCACGCGTGCTGGCCGTGAGGGCAGACACAAGCGAGCCGCAATTCATCAAACAGCCGCGTGAAGGCAGGTTTATCGACGAGCGTTTGCAAGCCGGCGCCATGCAGAAACAGGACGCCGAAGCGTGGCGAGAGGGAAGCGGGCAAGTCGTACACGTCGGCGGGTTTGCCGCCAATATTCAGGCGCGTCCAGGTGCCGTTCATGAAGTTGGGTTCCGGAAACGTTGTCGGCATCAACCGGTTTTCATTTTATTGCGGGGACGTCTTCTTGTCGCCTCCTTGCGAAACAAATGACTCCCCATTTTCGCTCGCTTTCTTATCATGTTCCCTGCGGTCCTTGGTGTTCCAACCGGAGTGCCACGAATGAAGATCTTGCTGTCGGCCGACGACATTCAACGCCGTGTGGCCGAGATGGCTCAGCAAATTGCCGACGATTATCGCGGCCAGTCTGTTACCATCGTTGGTGTGCTGACCGGCTGTCTGATGTTCCTCGCGGACCTCGTGCGCCATCTCGATTTGCCGCTGCGTATCGGCTTGCTGCAAGCATCGAGCTATCGCGGCGCGACGACTACGCCGGGCCTTTTGCGTGTTCAGCTGGAGTTGTTGCCCGACTTGCGTGGCCGGCACGTCCTCTTGCTCGACGACATTCTCGATACGGGACAGACGCTCGCCTATCTGAACCGACATCTGCAGACCTTGGATGTGGCCTCGCTGCGTATCGCTGTGTTATTGCGTAAGGAGGGCCGCCAACAGGTGCCTCTCCATGTAGACTATCGGGGCTTCGACATTCCAGATGCCTTCGTGGTCGGCTATGGGCTGGATTATAATGACGAATACCGGCATCTGCCCTATGTCGCCGTGCTGAATCTGTAGTACATAATCAGGGCCGCTGCCATAAGGAGCGGGGGGAGCCGTTCCCTTACGGTCGCAGCCCTGACTTATTATGCGAAGTGTCCTCTTTGTCATTGCGAACTTGGAGTACAGCGGCCCAGCCCGACAACTGGGTGTGTTGGCAACAGGTTTGCCGCGCGACTCCTTCCACGTCCGTGTTGCCGTACTGGGCGGAGAGACGCCGTGGGCGACATCATTGCGTAGGGCGGGTGTCGCAGTCGAGGTGTTGGGGTGGCGGCGACCGTTCGACGCGGCGCCGTTTCTCGCACTGCGGCGGCTAGTGCAGGCGCTGCGGCCGGATGTGCTTCACGTCTGGGGCGCCACCGCGTTGCGTGCCGTTGTACTAACGGGTAGTCGAGCGAAGGCCCTTTGGGTCAGCGCCGCCTTGTCGTTCACGCAACCGATCGGGTGGATGGATCGCTGGCTGCTCGCGCGGGTCGGCGGCGTGATCGCCTTTGGCGCGGCGGAAGCAGAACGCTATCGCCGCCTCGGCGTTGCGGATACACGTCTTACCCTCGTTTCTCCGGCCATACCGGTCGAGACCAGTACAGTTCAGCCAGCCGAGTTGCCGGGTGTGACAGCGGCTGATCGTGTGTTGTTGGGACTGGGGCCGATCAAGCCGCACAAGGGGTTCCACAAGGCCATCTGGGCCTTCGACATCCTAAGACACTTGTACAAGGACGTACACTTTGTTCTGGTTGGTGACGGACCAGATCGGCCGCGTATCGAGCACTTTGCTCGCCAAATCGGCGTACGGGACCACGTTCATTTCCTCGGCAACTGTATCGAGACGGCGCCTCTTTTGCGCCGTTCTGATATGGTATGGGTGCCGAGCTTACATGGCGGCGGCGTCTGCGCCGCCCTCGAAGCGATGGCAGCGGGCCGACCTGTCGTGGCTTCACGCCTTCCGGATTTGGCCGAGATTGTTGTGGACGGCGAGACCGGTTTTCTGGTCGAGCCGAACGACAAAGCGGCATTGGCTCGACAGACACGCCTCTTGCTCGACGATCCCCAACGACGACAACGAATGGGCGAGTCCGGTCGGCAGCGTGTACGTGAGCATTTTACCGTGCATCGCCTCGTCGAGGCCTGTGGGCGACGATACGTTGGAGATTAGCGATGCGGCGCGGAAGGGACGCCTAACACGGGAGATTTCGTTTGTGAGAGACGTGTTGACGTTGATCCTGGCTGGTGGCAAGGGCACGCGCCTGGAACCCTTGACCCGCGATCGCGCCAAGCCAGCCGTGCCCTTCGGCGGATTGTATCGCATTATCGATTTCACCTTATCCAATTGCATCAACAGCGATCTCCGCCGGATCCTTGTGCTGACCCAGTACAAAGCGCACAGCCTGTCGCGCCACATCAGCGCGGGCTGGAACTTTCTGCCGCGCGCCTTGGACGAATATATCGAGGTCTTGCCGCCGCAACAGCGCATCGATGAGAACTGGTACAAAGGTACTGCCGATGCCATCTATCAAAATATTTATACTATTGAGAGGGCCAATCCACGTTATGTCCTTATTTTGGCCGGCGACCATATTTACAAGATGGATTACGGCCACATGATCCGCTCGCACATCGAACGCGGGGCCGACCTGACGATTGGCTGCATCCCCGTGCCGCGCAAAGACGGCTCCCACTTCGGCATTATGGACGTGGACAAGGAAGACCGTGTGGTCGGCTTTTTGGAAAAACCCGCCGATCCTCCCGAAATTGCCGACATGCCCGGCCAAACACTGGCATCCATGGGAATCTATGTGTTCACCGCTCGTATTATGTTCGAACTGCTGTGTCAGGATGCGACGCGGACAGACAGCGATCACGATTTCGGCAAGAACATTATTCCGCCGATCCTCGGTACGCACCGTGTTTTCGCTTATCGCTTCCGGGACCAGAACCGCAAAGAAGTGCCGTACTGGCGCGACGTGGGGACGCTCGACGCTTACTATCAGGCCAATATGGACCTCGTCAACGTTGATCCCGTGTTGAACTTGTATGATCGGGAATGGCCGATCCGTACTTATCAGCCGCAGTTGCCGCCGCCGAAATTTGTTTTCAATGATGGCCCAGGCGAAAACGCCCGGCGCGGTGAAGCGCACGATAGCATGGTCTGTCAAGGCTGCATCATCAGCGGAGGACATGTGCGCCACAGCATTCTCTCGCCAAACGTGCGCGTCAACAGTTACGCCGTCGTCGAGTCGTCGATCCTGTTCGATGGCGTCAACGTCGGCCGCCATTGCCGCATCCGGCGCGCCATCATCGACAAGGAAGTACAAATCCCTGCCGGCACGACTATCGGCCACAACCTGGAACATGATCGGCAGCGCGGCTTCACAATCAGTGAGCAAGGCGTCGTTGTCATCGCCAAGTCGGAGTTGCCTGAAACCTTTGCCCAGCGCCTCAAACCATCGTGAAGTCCTGCCATGACCGCTGTTCTTTCTCCTCGTCGTCCACGCCGCTGGATCGGTTTCTTCGTCGTCTTGGCCATACTGGCCGCCGTTGCTGTCCTTGTGCCTCTCGTCTACAACTTGAGTATTCAATTGCATCCAGGGCAACTGGCCCAGGCGCGAGAACGCTGGCAGAAGCAGGCCCCCCTCAATTACGACTTGGAATATCTGGTTCGGACCACGCATCCCGATCAAGAAGAAGAGGATGCTTATCTCGTGCAAGTCCGCAGCGGGCAAACAGTCCTTGTTGTTCACGATAACGAGGTGGTTTATCTTGATCCGTCACTGGCCTTTGCTGCGGGAGTAGGCGTGCTGGCCCTGTCGTCAGAAAGTCCTCAGCAATACGGCGTGCCGGCCCTCTTCGATGCAATGGAGATGATGCTGCGCCAAGAGGGACCTGCTGGCCGGCGTAACTTCGCCACAGCACAATTTGATCCGCAGGATGGTCATCCGTTTCACTACGTCTATCGTGTGCGCGGCACGAAAGAGCGCACTGAGTGGAACATCAAAATGACTCCTCTCCCGCCCGCGCATTCCTTGCGCTAGCACCTCGGCGGACAGCGTTCAACGAACGCGAGCTTGAAAACGGACAACGCCGCTGGCGCCGGGCAGAAGCCGTCCCATGATTTCCCATCGCAGAAGGAGCGAGCCGGCTTCGTTTGGCTGCGTGGTGAATACGGCAGGTCGATCCGATTGGGCGCTGCCAGGGACGTATTCCAGGCGCGTCGTCAGGCTGTCGGTGACGGCCACGTCGGTGATTGGCTGGCCGCCATGATTGCCGTATTTGAGGGTAAACGTCACGACATCGCCGACCTGAGCCGATTGGCGATCGGCGCACTTGATGAGTACAAGCGGCTTATCCGGCGGACAAGGCACTTCATTGCAGCACACTGTCAGATCGCGCGTCTCAGCCTCGGCCTGCACGATCCGTGCTCCCGCTTCGATGCGGCCAACCACGTTCGTGCCGGCAACGGACGCCGAACCTTGTACGCTTTCCCGACTGCTGAGCTGCCGGGCCAACTCCATTTGCTTGACCAAGCGCGTACGCTCACGCTCGCTCAGGGTCAGGACCGCTTTCGTTCCCAGAAGGGCGATTGGCCCCAGCGCCAATTCGGCGGCTTGCAGTACTTCACCATGCGTCAGGTCGGTGGCAGCGGCGACGCCTTCATTAGCGCTTGGTCTCTCTCGACCCTGCGTCCCTTGTAATCGTTCATATTGGTGCGCTTGCAAGGGCGGCGTTTGCACGTCGAGCAACCCCTGATTTTGTGCTTTGCGCGCAGCGCGGACGGTCTGCACGCCCTCGTAGTGGTTCAGTGGCGTCTCGCAGCGCAGTACCGCAAAGCGGGGTACGCAGAGACAGACGCTATTAGAATGCGTGACATGCCGTTGGCCCCTGCTGTCGGTGTACTCGGCAACGGTGTCTTCCGGCTCCACCCCGGCGAGATGTCCGTTGGCGTCGAAACCGGCCCGATTGCCGTGGTCGCCGCCGTCGTGCAGACACTCTTCCTCTAGTGGCTTCGGACCCAAACGCGGATCGTAAAACGGCCGGCAATCTCCTCCCCATCCTCCCCTTGCCAGAGGAGAGATCAGGAAGGTAGGCGGCGCCGCCGCCGGCATCAGTCCTTTCTCGCCGGGAAACAAGATCGTGCCGGGTACGGTCGTCCGACCGAGTTCCTCATCGGAAACAAGCAAGCGGCCGCCCATGCGGACGAAGAGCATGAGTCGGCCGCGATCTTGCGCTTCAAGGGACAGATCGCTGCCAGGCGGAAGATTTAGTTCCATCGGCTCCTCTTTGCCTTCCCCCTTTCTCAAGGAAGAGGTGGAGGAGGAGGCCGGCGGAACGCGGTCGGGGTTTTCGAGATAGATCACCTTACTAATAAGGTTGCCAGCCACGACACTTTCGATGTCGGCTTCAGTCAGCACAAGGGGAGCGGGATAATGGGCCGCGTTCAACTTTGGCGCCAACTTCAGGCTGCCGTGTACTTCCACGGTGGGAAAAATGCTGACGCCTGGATGACCGGGTAGGTTGCTAAGGCGCAGGCGGTAGCAATAGCCTGGTCTCATGCCGACGGCCACCGGCGTATCAAAGGAGCGCCGATAGGGGCCTTGATAAAAAGTAACACGCAGGCCAGTTCCACCTCGAAATTGGACAAAAAGGAGAGGCGAAGTCCCACGGGCTGGCAACGACGGCCCTGCTGGGGCCGCAGCCGTGGCCGTCACGGACAGAAGCACGATCAGGACCAGTCGTAAGAGATGGATTTTCATTGGGTAGGCCCCAAGGGAGTAGAGAGGACCAATGGGTTCTCTCGTTCTCAAGCAGAGCTTGAGAACGAGAGAATACCATGCCGGACTCTTTACCGTGTGACAGAAGGCGTCTTGGCGTTGCTTGGCTGAGCAGCTAATTCAGCCAGGGTCGGCAAGCGTTGCGGCGTTAGCTGCCCCGTTGGCGTGCCCGACGGGCCAGGGAACTGCGGGCCAGGCGAGTTTGTGCCCTGTGTGCCCGGCGGCGGCGGCAACATCTGGCTAGGGAATTGCGTGCCGGTCGGATAAGTACCGGGCACGCCCGGCGGCGGCAACATCTGCCCCGGCGGCGCCGTGCCGGGATTCATCTGCATTTCCAAGGTGCCCGGCTGGAGCGGCTGGCCATTGACCGTTCCATAGGGAACCATCGGCGGACGCGGCGGCAGGTTCGGCGCCATCTGGTTAGGCATGTTGGGCAAGGGCGGTTGCCCTGCCGGCGCGGCGCCCGGTGCGGCTGACGCCCACGGAGGGACAGGGGCTCCCGGCGGCGGCGGCAGGGCCGGCGGCGACACGCCCGGAGGCAAGGCCGGGGGATGCGGCACGAACGGATTAGGCGCATCCATCGCGGGAGTATTCGGCGCTTCCAGGTCGATGTTGCCCAGACGCACCACCAGTAAGATGCTGCCGCGCCGTTTGGCCTCAACGATCGGATCGACCCCCGGCTCCAGACGCGACGACACCACTTCATCCGGGCCGGTAGCGGCCAAGTCCTGAAATTGCGGATCGGGCAAGTAGATTACTTTGACCACGAAATTTCCTGCCGCCACTTGCTCGAAATCTTCCTCGGTGAACGAGACCGGTACAGCGCTGTGGGCCAGGAACGTGCAGGTCTTCGGTTTGGCCGGCACCACTTCCAGCGTGGGATACAATTCCAAGCCCGGACGATTGGGAATGTCGCTGAGCTTGAGGCGATAGATCGACGCTTGCAAGAAGTTGTAGCGAGCCGGCGCCTGGAGATACTGCGGGCCGAAGCCACCCTTGCCGTCGGCGCTGGGCCCATACCAAGAGATCTTCATGCCGGCCGGTCCAACGAACCGTACCTCGGTGCGTTGGACCGGGAACGGTGCGGCCGGAGCGCCGGTCAGGGCGCCGACAGCAGCGACGGCCCCGGGCGGTTGGAGGCCGGGCGGCAAGGCGCCGGGCGGCACGCCGGCGATACCCGGAGGCGAAATCAAGTTGCCAGGAGGGATACCGGCCCCGGGCGCCGGGCAGACGCCGCCGGGACAGGTGCCCGCAGTCAGGAGGAGAGGATACGCGCTGTCCTTGAAGTAACCGCTCTGCTGGACCAGATCCAGCGGTTGACTTGCCGCGATCATAGCTCGAGCTGCTTCGGCCCCGCTGGGCGGCTTCGCGTTGTACGGCGCTGCCATTTCCACCGGTTCCCCCCAGGCGCCTTGCACGGTCGGCACCGAAACGGGGTATTGCGGGCCCCAGTGGATGCCGTCTGGGGGAGTTGTGTTTTTGTGCCAGTATTGGCTCATGAACTGCCCGCCCAGCGCCGTGGCTGTTCCCAGCCCCAGCAGGGCCGTAAGCCCTATCATCGCCCGGATTCGCTGCATGACTTCTCCCTCACTCCGCAGGAGGTTAAGGGATTGGAGTAGGTGAGTGGTTGGCTACCTAACTCTCCAATCCCCTAACCTGCCTGGTTTTCTGGGTCTAACTGCGCACTCCAACCGGACGGAGAGCGCAGGTTCGTCTTTTCTCTTTCCGCTCCTGTGCCTATAAGTCGGCCTGCCGGACAAAGGATCTTTCAACAAACTCGGAAGGTTTTACCTATGTGGATTTACCGCTCCTTGTTGGCCCTCATCGGTGGTAGCTGCTTGGTGGTCTTGTCCGCCACTCTGACCCGGACGGCGGCGTCCGTCGCCCCCCTCACCGCTGCTGCCTCGCCTGCCCCCGAACCTTGCGCCGTCCCCCCTGCTCCCGCGCCATGCCCCGACGCTGCCGCCGAACGCTGTTTGGACCAGGCCATTGAGCTGTTCAGGACAGATCGTATTTGCTGGCTGGAAATGGCTATCTGGCAAAAGGCGCAGCTGCCAGGCTTTGTTTACGAAGCCGATGGCTCCTATCACCTGGCCCCCGGCCAACGTTTCCGCCTGGAAATGCACACGCACCTTACCGAAGGCGAGGGAACCATGCTCGCCGTCAGTGATGGCCGCGAGCTATGGCGGGCCGAACGTTCCGGCCAAGGCGCGTGGCAGAATGTTACGCACGTCAACCTCTCCGAAGTGTTTGCGGTCATGAACGGCCCTGCTGGACAGCAGCTCCGTGAAGAGTTTCTGCAAAGGCCGCACTTTCAAGGCATGACACCGCTCTTGCGCAATCTGCGCAGCCGCCTGGTTTGGGCACGAGGAGAACTGTTGCGACTGAGCAGCGGGGAACGTATCCATCTGACCGGCGTCTGGTCCAAAGAGGAGGCGCGCAAACGCGTCGCGCCCAATCAACCCTGGTTGGCCGCCCTGCCGCGCCAGTGTCATCTCTATCTCGATGCTCGCAGCTATTGGCCTCAGCGCGTCGAGTGGTGGGGACCAACCACGGCGGATGGACCCGACCGTTTGCTGGTCCAGATGGAGTTCCGCAATCCAGTGTTCAATCATCCGCTCCCGCCCCAAACGTGTGCTCGCCTGTTCGTTTTCCACCCCGGCGCCGCCACAATCGAGGATGAAACAGCCACGATCACGGCGGAGATGGCCAAGCGCGCCAGTGAATTAGTGGCGCAGCGTTCCGAACGCTAAGGACTGGCAGACTTTTCCCTCCCCCCTGTGGGGGAGGGAGCCTTGTTTTTCCCTCCCCCACAAGGGGGGAGGGAGTTGTATTTGTTCCCTCCCCCCTCTGTGGGGGAGGGTTAGGGTGGGGGGTTAGAACTCCTTGTCTGCATTGTACTTACCCCCCCCCCCCCCCCCCCCCCCCCCCCCCCCCCCCCCCGCCGGGGGGGGGCGGCTCTCCCCCCCCCCGGGCGGGGGGGGGGGGGGGTG
>Ga0078972_1008518_pt1 | contig 21361 bp, 24 predicted proteins | sample YelNatPaOPGAMG01_FD_67568 | JGI IMG/M metagenome (GOLD analysis project Ga0078972, IMG submission 67568) | Hot spring thermophilic microbial communities from Obsidian Pool, Yellowstone National Park, USA - OP-RAMG-01 (SPADES assembly) (version 2) | ecosystem: Environmental > Aquatic > Thermal...
GTAGCAGACCATCTGAACCCTTTGCTTCGCCTACACCCGCCTTCCCACCGCCGGCCGGCGCAGGCCGGCCGCCAGGCGGGGGGCGACTTCAGTCGACCCCGCCCACGCCCCCGGCCGGCGCGCGATGGGGCCGATTGAAATCGTCCTCCCTCTAGGCGTCGGCCTGCGCCGACGCTTTCCCACCCCAGGCCGGCCGCCAGGAGGGGGCGACTTCCGTCGATCCCGCCCGCGCCTTCCCGCTTCGGCCTTCTGAGTCCCCCTTTTTACCACTATCCGACTAATTTGTTAACGCCCAAGAAACCCGCACCTACCAAAATGAAACAGACACGGCAGAGGGCTGAGAAAGAGAGAAGCGTAAAGAAGTTGTCGCACCGGTTGCCAGCGGGTATAATAGGCACGGCCAAGGTGGTCTTACGCTCTGATAGAAAAGGAGGTTGGGATGGCTATCCAGACGAATGAAGACTTCCGGGCCGAGCGGGAGAGGTTGAACCAGGTCGTGATGAAATACGCCGGCCTGAACATCAAGCGGTTCTACAGCCTGGATGAGCAGGTGTATCGGGCCGGGGCGTTGCCGGCCCGGGTGAAGGAACTGCTGGGCCTGGTGGCCTCGCTGGTGCTGCGCTGCGACGATTGTGTCCGCTACCACATCCTCCGCTGCCACGAAGAGGGCCTCTCGGACGCCGAACTGGAGGAGGCCCTGGCCGTCGCCCTGGTCGTCGGCGGTTCCATCACCATTCCCCACCTCCGGCGGGCCCTGGCCGCCTGGGACGAATGTCGGGCCGGGGCATAATGGCCGGGGGAGGCGGGCATCATCCTTCGGAGTGGGAAGCGCCCCCGTGAGCGCTTGCGGGGGTTGCGAATGACCCAAATCTTGACAAGCAGCGTCTGATATGGTATACGATAATCGGTTCGCTCCTTACGGTTCGGCCGGTTCCGGCGGCGAAACCCCCGCCGGAAAGGGTCCATGCCTGACCTACACCGAATCCACGGGAATTTACGCCTGCGGAGAACTGGCTATGTGCCCTCCGGGGCGCATGGCCGAAAGAAGCAGGAACCGGGCTGGGTAATATTTGTCCATATCCCGGAGAACGGTTTCCCGTTCCCTTCCGCTTCCACCCGGCGCAGGTAGGTGAGCACCTGCTCGCGGATGTCATCGCGCACCTGGCGGAAGAGGGCCAGGCGTTCGGCCTCCGGGCCCGTCGCCGCCGCCGGGTCGGGAAACCCCATGTGCACCTGCCGGCCACGTCCCAGCCAGAAGGGGCACTGGGAAGCGGCGCTGTCGCACAGGGTGATGACCTGGTCAAAGTCCTGCCCGCGGAAGACCTCCAGGTGCTTGGGCTGCTGGGCGGAGATGTCCAGCCCCACCTCGGCCATGGCCTGCACCGCCAGCGGATGGACCTGCGCGGCCGGCGCGGTGCCGGCCGAATAGGCTTCCCAGGTGTCGCCCAGAAAGGCGTTGACCAGCGCCTCGGCCATCTGGCTGCGGGCCGAGTTGCCGGTGCAGAGAAAGAGAACCCGTCGTTTGCTCATCGCGTACTCCTGCCGGGGAATTCCCAGGCCTGGTTTTCCTGGTCCCCATTCCCAATTTACCCAAACCGGCCCGTGATATAGTCCTCCGTCCGCCTGTCTTTGGGCGTGGTGAAGATTTCCCGCGTCGGGCCGAACCCGATGAGTCGGCTGCGTGAGCACCTGGTAGCCCTGCCGGGACAGGTTGTACTCCAGCGTTTCCAGCAGGGTAGGCTCGTCTTCGACCACCAATACCTTTTCGCCCATCGGCTTTCTATTGGGGTCCAGGGCAACCCCGGATGAAGACCGGCCTCTTGGGGAGCAGTATAACACGATGGCGCTACCGTATCAAGTCGAGTATATCCCCGAGGCCGGGCGTCCGCCACTTGTGTAGGTGCGGGTTTCTTGGGTGTTAACAAATTAGTCGGATAGTGGTAGAATAGCCTCAGAAAGGAGGCTGCCATGAGCCGACGAGTCCTGACGCTAACGCCAGAACAGCGATCTGAACTGGAGCACCTTCGGGATCATGCCAGCAAACCCTATTTACGGGAACGAGACGCGGCCTTACTTGGGCAGTCGGCCTCGGCTGTTGCCCGGAACGGCCTGCTGCGGCGGCGCAACCCCAAGACGATTTGGGAATGGCTGAACCGCTACCAGGCCGACGGGGTAGCCGGCCTGCAGGTGAAACCGGGGCGCGGGCGCAAGCCCGTTTTTTCCCCCTCGAAGCCAGGAAGCGGCCCGCGATGAGGTGGAACAGGTGGTGCACCAGTCGCCCCAGCGGTATGGGTTCCCACGCAGCCGGTGGCGGTTGCAAGACGTGGGGCAAGCCATCTCCTGGCTCAAGGGATGCAGTCGTCCTGGGGTGGCCAAAGTGCTCCGTCGTTTGGGTTTCCGATACAAACAAGCGCGGAACTTTATCCGCAGCCCAGACCCCCAGTTTCGGGAGAAGTGGGACCGGATTTTGCGGGCTTTTCTGCAAGCACTGGAGCACCCCGAGGCCGTGGTCTTTCTCCTGGAAGATGAACTGACCTACTATCGGCAGCCGAGTCTGGCCCCCGCTTACGCCCTGACCGGGAGCACGGAGCCCCGTGCCTATCAAGAACCGTGTGGGAACACCCAGACGCGTGTTGCTGCAGCGCTGAACGGCGTCACCGGTCGGGTGACTTATCTCCAACGCAGTAAGGTGGGAGAGTTCTCCTTCTACGCCCAAATCCGGTCTGCTTATCCCGAGGCCCAGGTCATCTACCTGGTCGAGGACAACTGGCCCACGCACAAGTTGCCCGCCGTCCGGCAAGCCGCTGCCGAACAAGGCCTGGTGCCTTTGTTCCTCCCCACCTACGCGAGTTGGCTCAACCCGATCGAGAAGCTATGGCGTTGGCTCAAACAGGAAGTGCTCCATCTGCACCGGTGGGCTAATGACCTCGACCAACTCCGCCAGCAAGTATGCGCGTTCTTGGATCGATTTGCGGGGGGTTCAGATGACCTGCTGCGCTATGTCGGCTTACTATCCGGTTAATTTGTTAACGTTCAACAAACCCGCACCTACACAAGCGACGGTGGGCCAGTCCATAGCCCTCCAAAGGGCCTTGATGGGTGAATCGGAGGCAGGGGCCGGGAATAGCGCAGAAAACCGTCTTCAAAAATGGCGGGCGCCCTCCGAGGCCGGGGCGTTTGCGCATTCCGAGGCGATGGTATACAATACGGCGCGGCAATCGCCCCGAATCGTCCCACGGTCCTCCTGGACCTCCAGAGGATCGACCGCCTGGGCGACGGAAAGGCCGGGTCGGATGGATCGTAGACTTCGAGAAAAGGCCCTGCTGGTCCACCGGCGGCTGGCCGGCCTCTATGGGGAGCATCCCCATCGGCCGGGGATGGAGCCGGTGGCCGAACTGGTCTCCACCATCCTCTCCCAGAACACGAGCGATGGCAATCGGGACCGGGCCTTTGCCCGGCTGCGGGAGCGTTTTCCGAGTTGGGAGGCGGTGCGGGATGCCCCGGTGGAGGAGGTCGAGGAGGCCATCCGGCCGGCCGGCCTCTCCCGCATCAAGGCCCCGCGCATCCAGGAGGCCCTGCGCCGCATCACCCGGGAACGGGGGACGCTCGGTCTCGACTTCCTGGCGGAGATGCCCCTGGAAGAGGCCCGGGCCTGGCTGGAGTCGTTCCCCGGCGTGGGGCCCAAGACGGCGGCGATCGTGCTCCTCTTCTCCTTTGGCCGGCCGGCCTTCCCGGTGGATACCCACATCTACCGCCTGGGCCGACGTCTGGGCCTGCTCCCCCCCAACGTTTCCCGGGAAAAAGCCCACCGCGTTCTGGAGGAACTTCTCCCGCCGGAGACCTACCTGGCCTTTCACCTGAACCTGATTCGCCACGGGCGGGAGGTCTGCCATGCGCGCGCCCCGGCCTGCCGGCGTTGCCTCTTGTTGGACCTCTGTCCGTATGGCCAGTCGCCTGGAATGGGGGAATGGAATAATAGTTGACAAGTTGAGGAAAATATGATATATTAATAGTAGAGTTTCTATGCCGCTATGGAAAGGGAGATGAAAAAGGAGCAAAGAAATGGAGAGTTGGCCAAAGCACTTGGTTCATACCCCTTCGGAAGCGGAATGTCGCGTCCTCTTGGTTGACGAGCATCCGGTTCTGCGGCTGGGTCTGCGTGTGCTTCTGGAGCGGTTGCCGGATATGGAAGTTGTAGGCGAAGCGGGTGATGGTGAAGAGGCCCTGACCCTGGCGGAGAGACTGCGGCCGGACATGCTCATAACGGAATGCCGACTGCGGGTGTTAGAAGGGCCGGACCTGGTCCAAGAAATCCGGCGGCGAGGTCTTTCGATAAAGGCAGTGGCCTTGAGTGCCTACGATGACGACCGCTACTTGGCGAGAATGCGGGCTGTTGGTGCATTGGGGTACTTGCTCAAGCACGAACCCCCTCAAGCCATAGTGGCGGCAGTGCGGACGGCAGCACGGGGGTTGCCTTTTTGGGAAGAGCCCCAGTTGGTCCGTGTCCAACGCTGGCAGGAAGAGGTAGAATGGCGATGGAGTATGCTTACTGAGCGAGAGCGTGAAGTTCTGGCATGGGTAGCAATGGGGAAAGGCAATAAAGGGATTGCCCTGGAGATGGGAATCAGCGAAAAAACGGTAGAATACCACGTAAGCAATATTTTGGGCAAACTTGGTGTTGGTTCGCGAGGGGAAGCCATCGTATGGATTCAGGGGGCGGGGCTAAGAAGTACCGTCCTGCAGACAGGTTCCCAGGTAAAATCAGGGTTTTCCCTGGTTGACGGATGCCCAGTTTGGAATAGAATGGAGATAAATCGGGTGGGATTAGAGAGATGAAGGAGGTGAATATGCCTGTAGAATAGGGAATTGGGGAAGGATGGCTGGATTCAACCAGGGAGGAGGTGTATCATGAGTAAATCGGTGTCATTGATGCTCGTATTCTTGGTGGCAGTAGGGAGTCTCCTGATCGGGATTTTCCCCGCTGTTGCAACCTCAGCAGGGGAAGAGATTTCCCATGAAGTTGTGTTCACTATTCCCGTCGGTCAGGACGGTATAGAGTATGAGGGAGAACACCCTGAAATGCTGCCCTGGGGTCCGACGGCCTTCACGGTATCTCCCGATGGGAGTTTCTGGATTGCGGATGCTGCAGGTAACCGCCTTCTCCACTATAGTCCCGCTGGGAGCAGTTTGGGCATGGTGAACCTGGCCGGCCAGGTGGTTGGCATCGGCGACCTGGCGGTTACCCGTTCTGAGGTCTGGGTTCTGGACATCGCCTCGGTTATTCCCCAGGTGCTTCGTCTCTCTCCTGAGGGCAAATTGCTGGAGCGCTACGAAATTCCGGAGGGGTTGCGTCTCGAGGATGGTCTGAGCGGGATTGCTGTTGGGGACCAGGGCGAAGTCCTGATCGAGCGTGAAGGAGGTGCATCGGTTTCCCGCTTTCTGGACGCTGGAGGCCGGGTGGACATACTCCCTCTGCCTGGGTACACCCATCGTGGGCAGTTGTATGCCGCCCGGCCGGCGAATCTGGCATCTGGCGATGCTGGGCGGGGTTTTATCACCGTCGGCGAGGTCCAGATCGAGATAACCACGACCCATAGTTTGGGCGGCTTACACCTCCTTGGCTTTCATCCGGATGGCAGTTTCTACGTCGTTGTGGAGGAGGTGGCGGTTCAAGGAGCAATCCAGGTAGACCAGGTGGTGCGCCGTTATGGCATCGCCGGTGACCTGCTGGGGTTGGCCCGCATTCCGTTGGCTGAGCAACATACCTACGTGGCCCATAACCTTGCCGTTGGACCCGACGGCGCGGTTTACGCCCTGATCACGCGACCGGAGCGCGTGGAAGTATGGCGCCTGAGATTTTGCCATGCCCTGGCCCCGGTCCTCCCCCCGGTACCTGCAGGGGCGTCTGGAAGTGACGGCGATGTCCGGGGAGCAGTGCTGGCCTGTGTACCTCGCAGTTCGATGATGAGCACGGCCTCGGGCTATAGGAATAACTCCAAGTATCTCAGCGCGACCAATACGGATGGCGCGTGTTCGGGCCGGAGCAAACCACGCTATATCGGGGGAGCCGGTGTTTATCCCAGTGTGGCCTATGATTGGGGTGGCTGGGATACCGTGAGCGGTTATAACGGCTACATGTACCCCAATACCTACCAGGCCGGTGATATCAATACCAGCATGGAGAGCTGCTCACGAGGCACGGATTGCTCCGGATTCGTGAGCCGGGTCTGGCAACTTCCCTACAAATACAGTACCCGGACTTTGCCGAATGTATCCTGGCAACTCCCCTCGGTTAACTATCTGCAACCAGGCGACATTATGAACAAGGTCGATTCCCATGTAGTCCTGTTTTCAGGCTTCGGCGCAAATGGGATCTATGACTATGAATCCACCACCTACAATGCCTACGATCGGGTCGTGTACATCTATAGTTCCTGGAGTCGGCTGAGCGGCTATGTGCCGCGTCGGTACAACAACGTCTGTCCGTAGGACGGGTTGGCGGGACAGGGGCCCTCGGGAGCCTCTGTCCCGCCAATGTTGTCGGCAAAGGGTTGTGAATAGTTGACCCAAATCTTGACAAGTAGCGTCTGCTATGGTATACGATAAGGAGAACGGGTAAACCGGCCTATGGCCCTCCCTCTCCCTGTTTTCGGCAATCTCCGGTGAGGGCACCGGGAAACCTCTTTCAAGCGATATCCCCCGCTTCTCAAAATTCCCGGAGGAGGTGAAGATGGCATAATTTACCGGAGTTTATCGGACATCGCTATAGCAAGAGGAGGTTCGAAAATGGGATCAACTCGGATGTTCCGTAGGTTAGCCGGTCTTGTGGTTCCCGCTCTTCTTGTTCTTCTGGGTGCGTGCCAAGCCGGAGGTGTTCAGTCCCCCTCAGCCCCATCGTCAGTTGCCGGCGCTACCTCTCCTGTCCCCGCTGCAACCATCCTGTATCTCTACCAGGGCCGGTTGATAGAACAGGTTATCGGTGGCACGTCGCAGCGCCTCGCCGATTTACCCGATGCCGGAGCCATCCTGGATGCTACGGTGCTGGATGGCCGAGTGCTGATCTTGCGCGAACAGGGACTCCAGCGTACAATGCTGGCAGACGGTTCAACCGACCTGATGGTGCGTTTCGATGGGACGGCACGTTCCGGTTTCTTCGTCCCGGGTGGCCGAGAGATGGCGGTATTCCAGGTAACGGTGGATAACCCGCAGGCAGAATTTGGCCTGGAAACGCTCGTCGGCCTTTACCGGCCGGCTGGCGACAGTGCCCAGGTCGTGCTGTCTCTGCCCCAGGTCGAGCAGGCCCTGGGGACCACGGCGGATGGTCAGAGCCTCTATCTTCTGCCGCGTGGGCAAGACCCCTCCTTTGGGCGCTTATTGCTGGCCTCCCTTGAAACTGGAGCCGTCGGAGCCGAACTGCCGATTGAGGGTGAGGTGTTCGCCGTGCTGTCGCCCGATGGCCGTTACCTGGCCACGACGGTTCCGCAAGGCGCGCTAAACCTTTACGATCTTGTTTCCCAGCCCCTTACCCCAAGAGTATTCGCCCTTCCCCAATCGCCCAGCCACGCCTGGGGATTGCTCTGGTCGCCCGACAGCCGCTTTCTCTACTTCCTGCTCCGACCCGGCGGCCTATACGATGAGCCGGCAAGTTCCTACGGTTTGTGGCGTCTGGAGGTAGATTCAGGGGCAATTTCCCGGTTCGCTGCGATCTCCGAACCAGAAGGTTTCCTAGCCATCGACCACGATGGACGGTGGCTCGTTTGGGGGAGCCAGGACGGCACCGTTCGAGTGTGGGAAGCCCAGACGGGGAGGCAAGTGGCACAGATGTCCCCCTTCCGGGTGGATGTCAAGACCTTTAGTCCCGATGGGCAGTGGCTGCTGCTTCGGCATGTCCAGGAGGATAGGGCCGCCCTGGTGCGTCTGCCTGAGGGTACACCTGAAAGCCTTCCTTTGCCATCCGCTGCCACGGTGGCTGGCTGGCGCTAGGGTGTGCGTCGGGCCTGATTAAACATCGGAGGTGATGGAATAAGCGAGCGGATTCGTACCTTTATCGCCATCGAACTGCCGGAGGAGGTGCAACGTGGGCTGGCCCGGGTGCAGGGGGAATTGAAGCGCTCCCACCCGCCGGTGCGCTGGGTGTCTCCCGAAAAGATCCACGTCACCCTGAAGTTTCTGGGGGAGATCCCGGCCGAACAGGTGGAGACGGTCTGTCAGGCGACCGACCGGGTGGCGGCCTCCACGGCTCCCTTTGAGTTGGAGGCGGCCGGCGCGGGGGTTTTCCCCAATTTGCGCCGTCCCCGGGTGGTCTGGGTGGGGGTGCAGGGAGACCTTTCGGCCCTGCACGCGCTTCAGGCGAGCCTGGAACGGGAACTGGCCCAGGCCGGATTCCCCAGGGAGGAGCGGCCCTTCTCGCCCCATCTGACCCTGGGGCGGGTGCAGGAGCGGGCCGCTCCGGCCGAGGCCCGTTCACTGGGACAGGCGGTGGCCGCCCTGGAGGTGCCTTCGCTGGGCCGCTGGCGGGTGGAGCAGGTGGTGGTGATGCGCAGCGACCTGCGCCCGGAAGGGCCGATGTATACCCCCTTGCGGGTGTTGCGGCTGGGCGGCGGTTCCTAGGGAGGCCGGCCGGATATGCCCCTGTCGTTCTGCTTGTCCGGACCGTCCGCCTCCGGGTTCATATTTCAGGGCAGGCAGGTTCATCCGCTATGTAGCGCAGAGGTTTGTCCGCGCCGCGGGGCGATCTTGCCGCCGTTGGCCCGTTTGGACAAACCTCTGCGCCCGGTACAGACCGGTCAAACCTGTCTGCTACCGTGGGTACTCCCCGATCCATAGGACCCGGGGCAGGTGATTCCTGACGGCGTTATACAGGCGACGATCGCCGGTTACCAGCGTGCACCCTGTTTCCTCGGCCAGGGCCAGATAGGCCCCGTCATAGGCCGAACGGTCGCAGGTGCAGGCCAGTTCCAGGGCCCGCTTCCAGGAGAACTCCGCCGTCGGAAGGCCTAATGCCTGAAAGGTTTGGAGGATCTCCTGTCCTTTATTCAGGTCGATGCGGTTCCGCTTCATCGTCTGGAGGACGGCGTTGGTCACTTCATAAGGGAGCAAGGTGGGGACAAGCAATTCGACTTCCTCCTGGACATAGGCCCGGATGATCGCCTGGGCTTTCTCGTGTCTCTCCTCGTCGGGGAAGAAAGCCCTCAGTATCCTGCTGGCATCTATGACCATGGCCGCTCCTCCAGTTCCCTGCGGGAGGCCTCGTATAGTTCAGCCGCGGTTACGCCGGCCTCTTTCATCTCCCGGGAGAGGCGCACCATGCTCGAATAGGCTTGCAGGCGGCGGAGGCGCTCATACTCGGCAAAGGGCAGGATCACGGCATCGGGCTTTCCCCGGCGCAGGCCCGCCGCTTTACAGAATTCCATCCTTCCGCTAGAATAACAGGCATTCGGACACCTTTGGACGAGAGGATAGACCACGGTGGTCGGATACGGGGCGGGAATCAGCCGCCTGCTTCGGAAGGTCGAAACCGGCCTTTTCCTGGGCCCGTTGCTGGCCCTCCTTTTGCTCCCCCTGGCCTACCAGTTCACCCGCCCCATCTCCCTGGACCTGGGTTCTTCCCATGCCCTGCCCTATCTGGAGGGCTTTTTCGAGCCGGAGACGGCCCCCCTCCCGGAACCCCTCTGCCCCGCCGGGGAGAGGCATGGGCCATGTCCGGAACGGCTACGTTACGCCTATACCTCGTCCCGTTCCCATCTCCATCTGCCCGGCATCGGACGCGGGCCGGCCCTGCTCCTGCTCCGTATGGGCGGTGGAGTGGCCGGCGTCCGGCAGACCCTCCTGGCCGGCGGCCGGCCTCTGGGAACGGTGGCGGCCGGAAACTTCGCCACCTACGCCTATCTCCTGCCGACCAGCGCCATAGGACCCGACGGACTGACCCTGACCTGGGAGGGAGAGACCGCCTCTCCGCCCCAAGACCCCCGTCGCCTGGGCATCGCCGTGGCCTACCTCCTCTGGCTTCCCCTGGAAGGACCGGTGCAGCCGGATTGGGACAGGTCTTTTGGGTCGCCCTGGCGGCCCTGGCCCTCTACCTCCTGGCCCGGGCGCTCGACCTCTCGCCGGCCGTTTCGGCTCTCCTCTCCGCCCTCCTGGTCGTGCTCATCTCCCTGGGAATCGTCCTGGCCCGCCTCTACGTAACCATCTATACCCCGCGTCTGGCCGGCCTTCTCATGGTCCTGGCCCTGCTCCTGCCTCTTCTACGCCGTGCCGTTCGCCTTTCCCTGCGGCGAATCGGGATGGAGATGCCGGCCGGGGTGGAACGGGCCTTCTGGCGGGTCACCGCCCTGGCCGCGCTGGTCAAACTCGGCGGAACGCTCTATCCCCACCTCATCGTCCTCGATGCCCGGCCCCATGCCTATCGCGTCTATCGCTTCCTCTCCGGGGAAACCGATAGCCTTTTCCTCCCCGGCTCCTACTCCCACCTGGGATGGACGGTTGGACTGGAAGGGGGACAGTTCCCCTACTCGCCGCTCTTTCACCTTCTTTCCGTCCCGCTGACCCTGCTGCCCATCCCCCTGCCGCTGGGCATGGGCCTGCTGGCCGGCGCTTTGGATGTGGCCCGCAATCTGCTCCTCTACCTCCTGGGAGCCAGAATCGCCGGACGGCCGCGGGCCGGCCTCTGGGCCGCCCTCCTCTATACCCTCCTCCCGGCCCCCTACTACCTCCTCTCCTGGGGAAATTACCCGACCCAACTCGGCCTCTTCGCCGCCCTGCTGACCCTCACCTTCCTGGTCCTGAAGGGCGAACGTCTGTCCTGGAGAAAGGTCTTCCCCGGGTGGCTGGGAGTCCTGATCTTCGCCCTCCTTTCCTACACCGTCATCGGGGCGATGACGGCGTTGCTTCTCCTGCTCCTGCTCCCCCTGGAGGCAACGCTGGCCCCTTCTCCCGGCCAACGCCGCCGGCTGGGAGCCATCGTGGGCGGGCTTCTCCTGGCCGAAGGGATCGTCTTCCTCCTGTACCACAGCAACTTCAGCACCTACCTCTGGCAGGAGACCCTGCCGGCCGTCGTTCGGGCCGTGACCGGCAAGGTGGCCGGCCCGACCTCCCTTGAGGTAGACCCACGGCTGAGCCTCCTTTCCAACTGGGTGGCCAACTGGATTTTTACCCGCAACCATCTGACCGAGATGGGGCTGCTCTGGGCCGCGCTGGGCCTTCTGGTTCTCCTGGCGGAGCCGGCCCGCCGTCGATGGCGCCCTTTCCTTCTGGCCTGGCTGCTCACCTTCCCCCTGCTGGCCCTCTTCAGCGGCCTGGTGGCCGACCTGGTGCTGAAGCATGTCTTCTTCCTCTTCCCCCTGTTCTGTCTGGGGGCGGGAACCCTGGCCGAGGCCCTGTGGAGGAGGTCTCCGGCCGGCCGGGCCGCTGTCTTCCTTTTCTCCTGTCTCCTGGGCGGGATATCCCTGGTACGCTGGCTGGAGTACATCCTGGTCAAACGGCATTTCGTTTGACCGCCCTGGCGGCCCGGTGATAAAATGGTCCTGGCCGGGCCGATTGCGTAGCGAAAGGAGGGCCTATGGAGATCGCTGCCGACCTGACGCCGCTGGAGGTCCTGGGCGTCGCCATCCGCTCGGAGATCGAGGCGGCCGGCCTGTACCGCCATATGCTGACCCAGGTGGTCAATCGGGACCTGCGGGGGCGGCTGGAGTTCCTGATCGGCGAGGAGGAAAAGCATCGCCGCATCCTGGAGGAACTCTATGCCCGCCGTTTCCCCGGGGTGGAACTGGCCCTGCCGGCCCGTTCCCTGGTGCCCACCGTTCAGGCCGCGCTTCGGGAGGATACCCCCGTTCCCGAACTCTTCCGCCTGGCGATGGAGGCGGAGCGCCTGTCCGAGGAGTTTTACCGGGACCAGGCCGGCCGGGCCGAGGAGGAAAACTCTCGGGCCACCCTGACCTACCTGAGCCGTATGGAACGCGGCCACTACGAACTCTTGCGCGGCGAGTTCGAACTCCTCCAGCGTTATCCCGCCTATTACCAGGTGGAGACCTTCCACCCGGGAGAGGAACTCATGCATATCGGTCCTTGAAAACCGTCAGCAGAGGAGGCAAGATGGACAAGTGGGAATGCCTGGCCTGTGGCTACATCTACGATCCGGAAAAGGGCGACCCGGACGGCGGCATCCCGCCGGGGACGCCTTTTGAGGACCTGCCCGAGGACTGGGTCTGCCCCCAGTGTGGGGCCGGCAAGGACATGTTCGAGAAGGTCAAGTAGGCCGAACGAACGGCGTTTCCAGGCTGCCTTCCCTTCGGGGGCGACTGGAGGCGAGGAGGTCGGGCCATGAGCGAGAAAAAAGTCTGCGCCTACTGCGGCGAGGAGGTGGTGGGCGAGGGGGTACGGCGCGGCCGGCGGCTCTACTGTAGCGAGGCCTGTGCCTTTGAGGGCAACCGCAGCCTGGACTGCGCCGGCCGTACCGACATCAGCCGCGCCTCGCTGGAAGAAGAGATGGAGTTCCGCCGGAATCCGCCGACCTCCTGAGAGGCCGGCGGGCGGCGCCTCTCGCCGGAAAAACGACGGCCGGGTAGCGGCAGTGCCGCCGCCCGGCCGTTCCTGTTGACCGGGAGGTGTCCCGCTAGAACAGGCCCACCACTTTGCCCGTCTTCAGGTCGATATCCACGTCCACAAAGGCCGGCCGGGTGGGCAGTCCGGGCATGGTGCGCATGGCTCCGCAGAGCGGGTAGAGGAAGCCGGCCCCCACGCTGGCGCGGACGTCGCGGATGGGCAGCCGCCAGCCGCGCGGGGCTCCCTTGAGTTTCGGGTCGTGGGTGAAGGAGAGGTGGGTCTTGGCCATGCACAACGGCAGCCGGTCGTAGCCCAGTCGGGTGTAAAGTTCGATCTTCCGCTCGGCCTCCGGAAGGTAATCCACCCCGTCGGCCCGGTAGATCTCGCGGGCGATGATTTCGATCTTTTCCTTGATGGGGATATCCAGGGGATAGAGGAAACGGAAGCCGTTGGGTTGCTCGCAGGCCCGGACTACGGCCTCGGCCAGGGCGGCGCCGCCTGCGCCTCCTTTGGCCCAGACCTCGCTGAGGACCACGTCAAAGGCCCCCGCCTCCATGACGGCTTCGTGGATGGCTTCGATTTCCCGCTCGGTGTCGCTGGTGAAGCGGTTGATGGCCACCACCACCGGGACGCCGAACTTGCGCACATTCTCCACGTGCTGAATCAGGTTGGGCAGGCCCTGGCGGAGGAGTTCGACGTTCTCTTCGGTATAGGCCGGGTGGAGGGGCCGGCCGGGGATGACCTCCGGTCCGCCCCCGTGCATCTTCAGCGCACGCACGGAGCAGACCAGGACGACGCAGTTGGGGATGAGGCCGGAGTAGCGGCACTTGATGTTGAAGAACTTTTCCGTGCCGCAGTCGGCGCCGAAGCCGGACTCGGTGACCACATAGCCGTCCGGCCCCATCAGTTTGAGGGCAATCTGGTCGGCGATGATGGAGGAGTTTCCGTGGGCGATGTTGGCGAAGGGGCCGGCATGGACGAAGGCGGGAGTTCCCTCCAGCGTCTGCATCAGGTTGGGCATCAGGGCGTCCTTCATCAGGACGGTCATGGCCCCGGCCACCCGGAGGTCTTCGGCGGTCAGCGGACGGCCGTCCTTGGAAAAGCCCCAGACGATGCGGCCCAGCCGTTCCCGCAGGTCGGCCAGTCCCCGGTAGCCGTCCACCAGGGCCAGGATGGCCATGATCTCCGAGGCGACGGTGATGTCGTAGCCACCCAGGCGGGGGACGCCGTCGGTGCTTTCGGGCAGTTGGGCCACGATCTCCCGCAGGGTGCTTCCGGCGGGGAGGGGGGCGTCGGCCTGGCCGGCCTTCAGCCCGATGACGATGTTGCGGAGCGCCCGGTCGTTCACATCCACCACCCGGTTCCAGAGGATGGAATCGGGGTCGATGTTCAGGCGGGGGATTTCCGGGCAGAAGCGGGCCAGTTGCTCGTCGGTGAGTTCCCGTTCGTGGAGGATACGGGCGTCGATGGCGGCGGCCAGGAGGTTATGGGCCACGCCCACGGCGTGGATATCGCCGGTCAGGTGGAGGTTAAAGTCCTCCATCGGCACCACCTGGGAGTAGCCCCCGCCGGCCGCTCCCCCCTTGATGCCAAAGGTCGGGCCCATAGAAGGTTGACGGATGCAGGTAAAGACCCTCTTGCCGATGTAGCCCAGGGCCTGGCTGAGGCCGATGGTCGTCACCGTCTTGCCCTCGCCCAGCGGCGTGGGGGTGATGGCGGTGACGTCCACGTATTTGCCGTCGGGCCGGCCGGCCAGCCGTTGCAGGACGTCCAGGTGGACCTTGGCCTTGTAGCGGCCGTACAGGTCCAGGTCGTCTTCCGTCAGGCCGACGGAGGCGGCGATCTCGACGATGGGCTTGAGTTTGGCAGCCTGGGCGATCTCCAGATCGCTGGGAATGCTGGCCATCCTTCACTCCTCCTTTTTGCTCAATATCGGGCTTCCGGACACAAGCGGTTTGTATTCTACCACATTGTGCCCAAAAGTGCAAAATCACTGCCCGCAGTAGGGACAGACCGTCCAGGTCAGGTCCATCACCCGGCCGCAGGCCGGGCACTTTTTCCGGAGCGGGGTATGGCAGTAGGGGCAGAGGAGGAAATCCACCTCCACCCCCCGCTGACAGGTGGGACAGACGGGACGCTCCTCGATGTCCTGCATGATGTACTCCCGCTCCAGGGCCCGGGCGTAGCCTTCGGCCAGGGTTTCACGGGGGCGAAAGAGGAGGTACAGCCAGTAGCCGGGCAGGAAGAGAAAGAGCACCAGCAGGGTGGCGAGGAGTTGCGCCGGCAGGCTCTCGCTGCGGGCGCGGATATCCTGGTAGGTCCAGACCACCAGGCCCAGCCAGATCACGGCCAGGTAGATGCCCAGGACGTAGCCGACGATTTCCAGGATGGGCAGGGTCCGGGCCAGGAACGCCTGGATTTGTTCCAACGGACCGGTCGGCGTCACCGTTGCTGTGCTGGTGATCGTTTGTGCCAGATGCAGGCTCCAGGGATCCATCAAAGGGCCTCCTTGGTTGGGGAATTCAGGCCAGGCGCCGCCATTCCTCGATGGGCAGGATGAAGACGTTGGCCCCGCCGACCTGGACTTCCACCGGGGCTGGGGGGAAGAGGCCGCCGGTTTCCAGAAGCGGGGAGACCGGGCTCAGGTAGCGGGTACGGGCATGGCAGTGGGTTCGAATCACCTCCAGGGCCTTTTCCACGTCTCCCTCCTCCACGGCCAGGAGGAGGGTGTCGTTGGCCTCCATCAGAAAGCCGCCGATGCTGGCCACATGGGTGAAGTTGAACCCGGCCTCCGCCAGGGCACGGCTCAGGTCCTCCAGGTCCCGCCGCTGGATGATGACGATGAGGAGTTTCAGGGCCACCGTTACCCCCTTTCTTCCCGGCGAAAGATGCGCACCCGACGTTTCGGTTCCTGGCCCTGGCTGGCCGAGGCCAGGCGGTAACGCTCGATCATCTGGTGTTGGAGCCGGCGGATGTAGGCGTTCTGCGGGGACAATTCCACCTCCTCACGTTCGCCGCTGAGCACCTGCCGGATGGCTTCCTCGGTCTCCTCCAGGGCCCGGAGGACGTCTTCCCCGGCGGCTCCCCGGCGTTCGGAGAGGAGGTGCAGGCAGTTTTCCATCTGCGCGGCGGTGTTGGCCTTGAGGACGTAGATGGGGATGCCGGCCTCCTCGGCCTCGCGCAGCCGGCGGGGGGACTGGCGGTAATATCCCTGGAGGGTGATGACCGCCTGGGCCTGGGCCAGTTCATCCACCAGGAGGACCGGCATCTGGAGCAGCCGGGCGGCCCGGGCCAGACGTTTCCGGTTCACGCCGAAGGGGTAAAGGCGCAGCGGCATATCGGAGGGGAGCGGAGCGGCCGTCCTCTCTTCCTCCTCTTCGGCCGGCGGGCGCCCTTCCCGGACGGCCGGCGGGCGCTCTTCCTTTCGGGCCAGAGGACGGCGGCCGCTCTCAGCGTGGCGCCTCTCCAGGCCGCCGCCGAAGTAGTCGCGCTCGATCCAGCGTTCGATCTGGCCGTCCTCGCGGCGGTGGCGAATCTCCGCCGGGGCCGGGAAGCCGCGCAGGAGCGAATCCACCACCTCGGCCACGTTGCGGTGGACGGCTACCGTATCCCAGTCCTGAATCTCCACCACGATATCAAAGGTCGGCGGGGCCTTGCGTTCCAGGACGGTCTTCTGGGTGCCGCGCCGGCGGGCCTCCTCGTCGCCCAGGGTCACCGGCTGGATGCCCCCGATGAGGTCGGAGAGGGTCGGGTTGAGCATGAGGTTTTCCAGGGTGTTGCCGTGGGCCGTGGCCACCAGTTGTACCCCGCGCTCGGCGATGGTGCGGGCCGCTGCGGCTTCCAGTTCGGTGCCGATCTCGTCGATGATGATGACCTCGGGCATATGGTTTTCCACCGCCTCGATCATGACGGCGTGCTGGCGGTCGGGGCTGGGCACCTGCATCCGGCGGGCCCGGCCGATGGCCGGGTGGGGGATGTCGCCGTCGCCGCCGATCTCGTTGGAGGTATCCACGATGATGACCCGCTTGCGGAAGTCGTCGGCCAGCACCCGGGCCACCTCGCGCAGCATGGTGGTCTTGCCCACCCCCGGCCGGCCCAGGAGGAGGATGCTCTGCCCGGTTTCGATGAGGTCCTGGATGACGGCGATTGTCCCGTAGACGGCCCGTCCCACCCGGCAGGTCAGGCCGATGATGCGGCCGTCGCGGCTGCGGATGGCGGAGATACGGTGCAGGGTGCGGGCGATGCCGGCGCGGTTGTCGCCGCTGAAGAGGCTGATGCGGGCCAGGACGTAATCCAGGTCCTCCTGGGTCACCTCCTGTTCGCTAAGGACGACCTCGCGGTTGGGGAAGCGGGCTTCCGGGGGCCGGCCCAGGTCCAGCACGACCTCCAGAAGTTCGCTCAATTCGGCGTCCTGACGCAATCGGGGGAGGAGACGCGGAGGCACGGCCTCCAGAAGGGCCTCCAGGTCGTCGGTCACCCGTTTCTGGACCACCGGAAGTTCCGGCGGATCCGTCGCTATCCTTTCTTTTCGCATCATAACCAATGGTTTCATATTTTCCCCAAAGACGGCGTGCTCGGCGCCGCTCCAAGAGGCGCTCCGGCCCGGCGGGTGGGCAGCGCCTGGCGCTGTTCCACCCGCACGGCCAGGCTTTTGGCCAGCAGGATCTGTTCGGCATAGGGCCGAAAGCCCAGCCGGCGGGCCACTTCCAGCAGTTCGCCCTGGTAGGAGCGCAGGACCAGATAGGCAGGGGGCGCGGCCCGCTGCAGTCCCCAGGAAAGCACGGCCATGGCGTGCTGGCGAAAGGCCGGCTCCAGGAGCACCTCCAGACGGGTGCCCCGAGAGTTCTTTTCGCAGTGCAGGTAGGCCCGGACGCGGTCCTGCTCCGGCCAGACCCAGGCCTCCTCCCCCGTTCCGGGTAGCCAGGAGGCCGGCTCTCGGGCTTCCACCTGCTGGACGAGGGGAGGGGTGAGGCCGGCGTACAACCCCTGCACCGCGGCCAGCGCGCCGGCCTGGAGGGGTTGGGGCTCCAGCCTCACCTCCGGGCGGTTCTTTCCCTCCCAGAGGAGGATCATCTCCTGAGCGAACGGGGACAACCCGGCTCGCTGGAAGGTTTCCAGATGCTCCTCTTCCGGCAGGCGGGCCAGCAGGCGCAATTGTCCCCGCCGGCCGGCCTCCATCCCCAGGGCCCGCAGGAGTTCCTCCCAGTCCTCGTCGGCAGCCTCTCCGACGGTCCACCGTCCCAGGTAGCCCACTTCCCAGGTCCCCTTTTGCCGGCTCTCCCAGGCCTGGGCGCAGGCCAGCAGCCTTTTTCCTTCCTGGGAGAGGAGGGTACAGGAGGACCTTCCCAGGGGCAGGTAGGAGGAAACCAGGTTCCACCAGAGCGGATGGGGGGAGAGCAAAGTCCGGACCAGGTCCAGGTGCAGGGAAACCTGAGGAGGTGCCATGCCCAGCGGCACCAGGTCCAGCAAGGTGGCCGGACGAATCTGCCTTTCCATTCTCCTACCCGCTCAGTTCCAGGAAATAGCGGTGGAAGCGTTCATCCTCGGTCAGTTCCGGGTGAAAGGCCGTTCCCAGGAGGCGACCCTGTTGCACGGCCACGACCTTCCCGTCCTCCAGGCGGGCCAGGACCTCCACCTGGGGACCCCATTCCTGGATATAGGGTGCCCGGATAAAGACCCCCCGGAAGGGCGGAGAGCCCAGCCGTTCCACCTCCAGATCGGCCTCGAAACTATCCCGCTGCCGGCCGAAGCCGTTGCGCACGACGGTGACATCGAGCAGGCCCAGGAGGGGCTGGTCGGGAACGCCGCCCAGGGCGGCGCGGGCCAGGAGGATCAGGCCGGCGCAGGTGCCCCAGATGGGCTTTCCGGCCCGGGCCAGCGCCCGGATGGCCTCGTCCAGCCGGTAGGCCACCGCCAGTTTCCCGATGGTGGTGCTCTCCCCGCCGGGGAGGATCAGGCCGTCCAGCCCCTCCAGGTGTTCCGGCAGGCGAACTTCGCGGGTCTCCACCCCGAGGCGGTGGAGCATGGCGATATGTTCCTGAAAGTCGCCCTGCAGGGCCAGGACGCCGATGCGCATACGCCTCTCCTCCGTGTCCGTCCTACCATCCCCGGGTGGCCAGGCGTTCGGCGGCCGGGATGGCGGCGATCTCCAGGCCGGGCATGGCCTCGCCCAGGCCCCGGGAGACCTCGGCGATGATGGCCGGGTCGCGGAAGTGGGTGGTGGCGGCGACGATGGCCTTGGCCCGGCGGAAGGGGTCGCTGCTCTTGAAGATGCCCGATCCCACAAAGACGCCGTCCATGCCGAGTTGCATCATCAGGGCCGCGTCGGCCGGGGTGGCGATGCCGCCGGCGGCAAAGTTGACCACGGGAAGCCGGCCGGTGCGGGCCACTTCGACCACCAGTTCGTAGGGGGCGCCCATCTCTTTGGCGGCGTGCATCAGTTCCTCGGGGGCCATGCTCTGCAGCCGGCGAATCTCCCCCAGGACGGCGCGGGCGTGGCGCACGGCCTCGACGATGTTGCCGGTGCCGGCCTCGCCTTTGGTGCGAATCATGGCCGCCCCTTCGGCGATGCGGCGCAGCGCCTCCCCCAGGTTGCGGCAGCCGCAGACAAAGGGCACCCGGAAGGCGTGCTTATCGATGTGGTGCTCCTCGTCGGCCGGGGTGAGGACCTCGCTTTCGTCGATGTAATCCACCCCCAGGGCCTCCAGCACCTGAGCCTCGACGAAATGGCCGATGCGGCATTTGGCCATCACCGGGATGCTGACGGCATCCATGATCTTCAGGATCAGTTCGGGATCGCTCATGCGGGCGACCCCGCCGTGGGCACGGATGTCGGCCGGCACCCGTTCCAGGGCCATCACCGCCACGGCCCCGGCCTCCTCCGCGATACGGGCATGCTCCGGGGTGACCACATCCATGATCACGCCCCCCTTGAGCATCTGGGCCAGCCCAACCTTGGTCCGCCAGGTAGCCTTTTCCACCATCGTTCACCTCCTCGCGCCTCGTTGCGCTCAACCCTGACGACATCCCTGTCGAGCGCCCGTGACGATCGGGCCACCGTTTTCTTTTCTATTGTACTACACCCCGCCCCGGCCTGCAACTTGCAATGGGGCACGGGGTGCGCGCCATGGGTTTTCTGGGCTATTTCCTGGCCCCGCCTCTGAGGCCCTTCGGAGGGCTATGGACTGGCCTACCTTGTAGGGGCGGGTTTCTTGGGCATTGTCGGATCGTGGTAGGTAGTAGGGGCGGGATAACCCCGCCCGTACCAGGGGCCTCAGGAGGCCAAAGAAGGCGCGGTCGGGGTTTCCTTGGCAGCCGGCCTGCGCCGGCCGGCGGTGGGAAGGCGGGTGCAGGCGAAGCAAAGGGTTCAGATGGTCTGCTACGCTATGTCGGCTTACGATCCGGGTTATTCAACAAACCCACCCCTACAAGGTGGCGGGCGCCCTGGGGCACAACAATACGCCCGTACTCCGGGCGAACGGGCCGTTCGCCCCTGCATGCGGTTCGTGATGGAGGCGGCATGGGCGTGCCTTGTTTTCGTATACCTCCGCTGTGACTTTTGTCATAGACGGGAAGCCGCTTGGGAATAAAATATATCTATCAACCCGTTTACGCGGCGAGTGTGCCCTTGATTACAAACCCGAGGCCGCTTTGGGGGCTAGGATAAAATCCAATCCTTTGGGTGGTCATGAGCAGAAAGAGAGGAGGTTATCATGCATCGGCCAGTGTATTCAACCCGTTTCATCCTCAGCACGCTCGTCTTGCTTCACCTGGTGGTCGGGGCCGTCCTCACCCCGGTCGGTGGCCTGGCGGCTGTCCAGGGGCCGGCCGGCGTTCCGACGGACCAGACCGCCCCCCTGACGACGGTCGTCAGCCGGTGGACCTGCACGCCCCCTGGGGTTGATGGCTCCGCTCCCCACCACGAGTGGGGCACTGCCCCATCGGTCGCTTTCCCCGGCGGCAACGGCCGGGTCTATTTCCTGAACGACGCCACCTACCTCTACCTCCTGGTGGACGTCCCCGGCGATACGGTGGACGATCCGCCGCTCCCCTCACCGCCCTGGGGAGACTACCCGTGGGTCTCCTTCGATGTGGATGGCGATGGGAACATTACCCCCCATGTGGACCTCCACTATGCCCTCTTCCCCGGTACCCACAACCTGGGGGTCCAATACTACCTCGGCCCCAGTTCGTGGACCACTCTCACGGTTACCCTGGCGCAGTTCGGCGTGGGGTTTGCGCCGTCCTTCGCTTCGCCGGCGGTACACCGCATCTGGGAGTTCGGCATCCCGCTGAGCGAAATCGGTGCCGCGCCGGGAGGCACCGTTCGGGCCGGTTTCCGCGCCTATTCCCAAACTCCCTCGTTCACCGATGACCTGCCGCCGAACTTTACCAACGACTTCACCAGCCTGGTCGAGGTGCGGCTGGCCCAGGAAGCCTGTGGTGTCCGGCTGGTGAAAAACGTTTATCCGCACCTGGCATACATGGGCAATATCCTGAACTACCAGATCAACTACTCCCTGCCGGCCGGCATTACCTTCACCAACGTCATCATCCAGGACGCCCTGCCCTCCGTCGTGACCTATCTGCCTGGCAGCGCCAACCCGCCGGCCACCTTTTCCGGCGGCGTGCTCACCTGGAACCTGGGCAACCTGCCCGGCGGCACTTCTGGCTCGGTAAAGTTCCAGGTCATGGTTCAGCACGGAATCTGTCGGGAACGTGATTTTGTGCCGGTGGTGGATTACGCCAGCCTGTCCGCCGACCTTCCGTTTATCCACGAGTACACCGCCAACGGGGCCCGGGCCGAGATCTCCTGCACGCC